>Ga0302168_1000041_pt1 | contig 32634 bp, 36 predicted proteins | sample I_Fen_N1_2_FD_193494 | JGI IMG/M metagenome (GOLD analysis project Ga0302168, IMG submission 193494) | Peat permafrost microbial communities from Stordalen Mire near Abisko, Sweden - I_Fen_N1_2 | ecosystem: Environmental > Terrestrial > Soil > Wetlands > Permafrost | place: Sweden: Abisko...
CTAGCCACCAGGCGTAATAGTTTGTAATCGTTGCTTGCTGTCATGGAAAAACCGCACTGCTATCACGGCGTGCGGTTTTTTCTTTAGGCCTGATGCAAAGTCGTCATTTCAAAAAAGGAGAGTGCTGTGTCGCGTAGACGCGTCGTAGTCACCGGTATGGGTATGTTGTCGCCACTGGGCACGGATGTGCCAAGCAGCTGGCAGGGCATTCTGGCTGGCCGCAGTGGCATTGGTCTGATCGAACACACCGACCTTTCTGCCTATTCCACCCGTTTTGGCGGCTCGGTAAAGGGTTTCAATGTCGAGGAATACCTGTCGGTCAAGGAAGCCCGCAAGCTCGACTTGTTCATTCAGTACGGCCTGGCCGCAGGTTTTCAGGCGGTACGCAATGCCGGCCTGGAAGTCACCGATGCCAACCGTGAGCGCATTGGCGTCGCCATGGGCTCGGGCATTGGCGGACTGACCAATATCGAAGAAACCAGCCGTACCCTGCATGATTCCGGCCCACGACGGATTTCGCCGTTTTTCGTGCCTGGCTCGATCATCAATATGATTTCCGGTTTCCTGTCGATCCACTTGGGTGCACAGGGACCTAACTACGCCATCGCCACCGCTTGTACCACGGGTACGCACTGCATTGGCATGGCTGCACGCAACATCATGTACGACGAAGCTGACGTGATGATTGCCGGCGGCTCCGAAATGGCGGCCTGTGGCCTGGGCATGGGCGGCTTTGGTGCCTCTCGCGCCTTGTCGACCCGCAATGACGAACCGGCCCGCGCCAGCCGCCCATGGGACAAGGGCCGTGATGGCTTCGTGCTTTCCGATGGTGCCGGTGCGCTGGTTCTTGAAGAGCTGGAACACGCCAAGGCCCGCGGCGCGACCATCTATGCCGAACTGATCGGTTTCGGCACCAGTGGCGATGCCTATCACATGACCTCGCCTCCGGCTGATGGCGCCGGTGCTGCGCGCTGCATCACCAATGCCTTGCGCGACGCCAGGATCAATGGCGATCAAGTGCAGTACATCAACGCCCATGGCACCTCGACGCCTGCTGGCGACCTGGCGGAAGCCAATGCGATCCGTTCGGTGTTCGGCGATCACGCCTACAAGCTGGCCGTCAGTTCGACCAAATCCATGACCGGTCACCTGCTGGGTGCGGCGGGCGCGGTCGAGGCGATCTTCAGCGTGCTGGCGATCAACAGTCAGGTGGCGCCACCGACCATCAACCTCGATGAACCGGACGAAGGTTGCGATCTCGATTTTGTGCCGCACACCGCGCGCAATATGGATATCGATGTCGTCCTCTCCAACTCCTTCGGTTTTGGCGGTACCAACGGCTCGCTGGTATTCCGCCGGTTCGCAGGCTGATGGACAGCTGGGTCGACGGTCAGCCGGCTGACGCTTTGTCGCTGAAGGATCGCGGCCTGGCTTATGGTGATGGTCTGTTCGAGACCATTGCCGTGCGGGATGGCCTTCCGGTTTTGCTGGATCGCCACCTGCAGCGTTTGGCCAAGGGATGCCAGCGGTTGGCAATCAACCTTGATCACGACGCGATGTCCAAGGAGCTGCTGGCCTACGCCAGGGAGCTGGACGAAGGTGTGCTCAAGCTGATCGTGACTCGCGGCGATGGCTTGCGTGGCTACGCTTTCGATCCTTCAGCCCAGGCCCGACGTATCCTGTCTGGTAATCCTCCAGCCGTTTATCCAGCCGCCCATGCTGAGCAGGGTGTTCGTCTGTTCCCCTGCACGACACGACTTTCCATTCAGCCATTGCTCGCCGGTCTCAAGCACTTGAACCGCCTCGAACAGGTGATCGCCCGCGCCGAATGGCGAGACACCGAACATGCCGAAGGCCTGATGCTCGATCAGGCGGGGCGCGTGATCGAAGGTGTGTTCAGTAACCTGTTCCTCGTACGCAATGGCGAGTTGATCACGGCCGATCTGAAACGTTGCGGCGTGGAAGGTGTGATGCGTGCCGAGATATTGTTTCAAGCCGAGTCATTGGGCATTCCCACGCAAATCACCGATATCACCCTCGAACAGCTGCAATGGGCTGACGAAGTCTTTGTCTGCAACAGCGTGTATGGTATTTGGCCCGTGCATGCCTATGCCGCACTGAGCTGGCCGGTTGGGCCGCTCACCCGTAAACTCCAAATCATTGCCCGTGCGCTACTGGATGCTTGATACGTGAGACGTAAATTCTTGCTGCTGCTGGAAACCGGACTGGTTCTGGCAGGGCTGATGTTGGGCGCTTCTGCCTGGAAAGTTCATTCGGCGCTGGTGCAGCCGCTGAATATCGCTCAGGAAGAACTGCTGGAGGTGCCCAAGGGCACCACGCCGACCCGCACCTTCTACCGACTCGAAGCCGATGGCGTCATCAAGGACGCTTTCTGGCTGCGCCTGTACTGGCGTTTCAATCTACCGAAACAGCCCTTGCACAGCGGCGAATACCGCATGCTTCCCGGCATGACCGTAGAAGGTCTGATCGATCTGTGGAAGCGTGGAGAAATGGTGCAGTACAGCGTAACCCTGGTCGAAGGCTGGAACTTCCATCAGGTTCGCGCCGCCTTGGCCAAGGAAGAGAAACTCGATCACACCCTGGACGGCCTGAGCGACACCCAGGTCATGGATAAGCTCGGCCATGGCGGAATTTTCCCTGAGGGACGATTCTTCCCTGACACCTATCGCTTCGTTCGTGGAATGTCCGACGCAGAACTGCTGAAAACAGCCTATGACCGTCTCAATGAAGTACTCGCCAAGGAATGGGAGCGGCGTGCCCCTGATGCGCCCTACACCGAGCCCTATCAGGCGTTGATCATGGCCTCGCTGGTGGAAAAGGAAACCGGCGTGCCACAGGAACGTGGTCAGATTGCGGGTGTGTTTGTCCGGCGGATGGCGATCGGCATGTTGCTGCAGACCGACCCTACGGTGATCTACGGCCTTGGTGATCGGTACAGCGGCAAATTGACCCGTGCCCATCTCAAGGAGCCAACGCCGTACAACACCTATGTGATTGCCGGCCTGCCGCCGACCCCGATCGCCATGGTCGGCCGTGAGGCGATCCATGCGGCGTTGAATCCGGTGGCTGGCAACAGCCTGTATTTTGTCGCTCGTGGCGATGGCAGCCACGTGTTCTCCGATGACCTGGATGCCCACAACAACGCCGTGCGCGAGTTCCAGCTCAAGCGTCGCGCCGATTACCGCTCCAGCCCGGCGCCCGCCACCGTACCCGACACGCAGGAGACCCCGGCCGCGGAAGGCCAGGCACCGATTCCGGCTGCTTCACCCGATCCGGCCCCGGAAGCCCTGCCGCCAGTGCCGGCGCAAGATCCCGCACCTGCGCCAGCGACTGCTCCCGAGCCGGACCCAGCCGCCCCGCAAAGCCCGCAATGACTCTGACTAAGGACTGCCTGTGACTGGCTTGTTTATTACGCTGGAAGGCCCGGAAGGCGCCGGCAAGAGCACCAATCGCGAATACCTGGCCGAGCGCCTGCGCGCCGCCGGTATTGAGGTCGTGCTGACTCGCGAGCCGGGCGGTACGCCACTGGCCGAGCGTATCCGCGAAGTGCTGTTGGCACCGGTTGAAGAGCTGATGAACCCGGACACCGAATTGCTGCTGGTCTTCGCCGCGCGGGCCCAGCATCTGGCCGAGGTGATCCGCCCTGCGCTGGCTCGGGGTGCTGTGGTGCTCTGTGATCGTTTTACCGCAACGTTAGTTTTGGTTGGTAATAAAGGTAAACCTAAATATCTCTTCCCTTCATCACGACCCGAAACCTGTCTTGCTGCCTAGAAACCCTATAACCAAAGGGTTCTGGAGAGAAATGTCTTGTTTCGTACCTCTATTCTAGCACACATCAATTTGAAAAAGTAAACACCCCCTCTGAAGAAAGTTGTTCGGAGCCCAAACGTAAACCCCGATTTGCCTTTCCACCCTGATTTTCACCCTCTATGCGTTGTCTCCCGAACCCCAACTCCCCGCAAGCCCAGTAAAACCGGGCCCCTCTAGGGTTTACGTTTTCTCAAATTGCTTCCCGTCAGCCCGTCGAGTTTGAAAGCGAGATGGCTCACAGCGCATCCGCCTACAGTCAATTCTCATCGACGCTTATCAAGCTCACTGATCGCATAGACACTCGCATTTCCAGAGCGAAGGGTTGCGTTCGGCAGCTGCTCTGTCATTGGAATTCACAGGCAAGTACCTTGACGGTGACCGCTCTGCTCGACATGTCTGAGAGCCTTCCTACGCCTCTGTGAGAGCACGGGCGGACATCGGGCGCGCGGTGGGGGGCGGATCCTCTTGTTCGGCCCTTACCGAGAGCCCCAAACGCCTTCGGGAATGAGAAGAGCCTTGTAGAGGGAGGTGAAGCAAGCATTGGTCAAGCAGATGGTGCACCTATCGCAGCGCTTGAAACGTACCTAAAGGAATTCAGCCTAGGCGGGTCTCGGAATCGGTTCTCACTCACACACGCCCAGCACGTGGATGGCATCGGCCCTGGCGACCAGAATGCGCGAATTGGTTTGTGGTGGTCATGCGCAAGGATGGATATAGTCCGGCCTAATCGCGCCAGACAGGACGATCTGAAGGATGCCAGCGCGTGGCTTCTCTCGTCTTGGTCTGAGCGCAGAGCGGGTGAATAAGCACGAGATTGAACAAGCTTGCACCCCAGTCGACGAGATGTGAAATCAGCCGAGGATCGGAGCCGCACCACATGGAGAAGTACACGTTTATTGATCGGTATTTTCACAGCCAGCGCGAGCTGTTGGACATCAGACATTCTGAAGAGCGGGACATCAACTCACTGTTTACCTACTTGAATAACCTTCACTCAACGGCTGATAAGCTGCTTGAGCTATTCAAATGCAATATCAAAACTGCTCCGGAATTCAAAATGCTCCGGATTATAAGAAACTATTTTCACCATGTCGGCGACGTCGATGAGATTCGCCTTCATGTAAAGGTAGAGGCAAATGTTCTCGTTAGCCATTCGCAACACCTTCTAATACCACTAGAGGTGCTCGCAATGAGCGTAAAATCATTTTTCGATAACACGGTGCCTAACGAAAAAAACAAAAATTACAAAGCGAAGCTAAAATTCGTGCAAGACGAAATGAGTGAAATTTCTGAGATTTTCGACTACTCCGCAACTCTTATGGAGGATCTTGAACTGTTCTGCCACAAGCCGAGCCTCAAGCTTGACGGGAAGGTCTATGAGCTCGGATTCGACATGTACAAATTCGTCTTCAACATTACGAATATTATCGCGGACAAATGTCGAGAAATTCCAGAGCTCCACGAAAAGAAGGTGATCCAGGAGCTTGATTGGTCTTATCGTGTAGAAAACAACATAGGCAAGCACGACGTATTCTGCAGCCCTTCCAGCGTACCAATCACCACCACCGAAGGCTTTGTATACGCCAAGGACATTGATCTGGTGCGTTAACTCGCTTGCTGCGAGCCGCCTGCCTTCACTCGCGGGAAGTGGTCAGCTGGTGCCAAAGTGATGTAGCCATATCCTGCAAACACGTTACACACGTCTAGGGAGGGCTATTGGGGAAGGCCGTCACATACCGCCGTTCGTCAGTGCTCAGCTCCATCTGGTCGAGGAAGACCGACAAGAGAGGCCAGTACCGAGGCCTCTTCAGTTCGGTCAGTTGCCGAACCATCGCTGGTCAAAGCTGTCGAAATTGTGAATGCTTTCACTAGCTTGGGTTTTCCCATGGAAGGTGTGTGGCAATACGACAGTATCCATTGTAAAATTTAGCTGTACTTGTTGCGCCTGTAGGGAGGCGCTCGAAGCAGGGGGAATTGCAATCTTCTGCTCACTTTCAGCTCAAAATGGATACGCAGCGGCTATGATTGGAAGATTAATGGATTGGAGGGATAGTTTCATGACAATTGACTCGATTCTTAAAACCCTAGGGATTAGAAGCAAATCTCTTGCAGAAAGAATTAATGATCAAGTTATGTCAGGTTATATCCCCAGTGACATGGCCAAGGAGATCGTTGGCAAGCTCTCGTCCAAAAGAATTAATGAAATTATGAGTCGGGCCCGCGACAAGTATAATTTAGAAAATGATAGTAAGGTCTTCAAGGATGAGTAACCAGTACAACCAGATGCATGAAAAACTGGTTAAGCATAAAAAAGATTTTGTTGGCATGATCGCTTACTCAATTTACAAAACCGAGAAGCGCGAAGCTGTGAAAGGCGGCTTGGATATCGCCGCTTTTACAAAAATCAAAAGTCAGCCAAATGAAATCAAGAAATACAGGGCCGAGGCTGATGGGCTTGCCACTCTATTTCTACAGGCTGCTGCGGACGATAAGCTAAAAGTTGTTCAAGACCGTCTTGCTTCGCAGATAAGTAACCTGACGTTGGAGGCTCTTCCGAAGGAGCCTCTGCGCAAAAGCCTAATGAAGTGGCATTCTTCAGGCTCTGCCGGAATCGTAGGAAATTTTTGGACAGCGGTGATTGTGGCAATTTTTGTATGGGCCTTTGCAGATCAGTCAGCGTGGAATAACGCGAAGGATAGCGCGATGAAGACCGCTCAAGCCCCATTCAGCGGAAAGCCTAACGTCCCTTCAGTACCCGAAACTGCCGCGCTCCCAGCCGCGCAATAGCGAATTACCTATAACAGGTCATCTCCACCAGTCGACTGGTTGCTGCAGTTCGGATCTGCGCTGCAGCAATGCGTTCCTGCTCGACCGATATCGGGGATCTCTCATGAACCTCCGAGAGTCCAGTCTAAGCATAAGGTGGTTCGGGAGGAGAAACTTCCTTGAAAAGGACACCTATCTGCGCCGCAACCAACAGAACCTGAAAACCAAGGTGACTCAATCGTGAAGCCTAAAAAAGCCTTCGTGCTCACCGACGAGATGCGCCGGCAGATTGAGGAATCGGAAAAAGAGCACCGTCGTAACAAGCGTCGGGAAAAACGGTTTGAGTTCAGCTGGATTTCCTGGTTTTGGGATGAATTCCCGAATGAAGAGGTCTACAGACCTCCCTTGGCTGAGCGACGCAACACGCGCCAGGAAATGGCATATCACCGGTTTCGACAAATGACGAGCTGGTCGTTCTGGTCGCGGATGAAGTCAGGTGCCGGTATCAAGCTCGCAGCGGTGGGGGGCTTGGTCGCCGCATTCATTCAGGCAGCTCCGCCATTGAAGGGCGCAGAAGCCGCGGTCGGGCCTTTGAGCTGGTTGCTGGTCGGCGGGGGCTTTTACTTGTTAGCGGTTATCTGGTTCGAGTGGAAATGCCCGGTTCTGCTAAAGCGCACGCTTGCTGGGAAGGAGGAATACCTTGGCATTGAGGGGCGGCGCTGGCTACTCGCGCTTGTTGAGGATGAGCTGCGACGCTGGTGGAGCGTTAAACCTTATGACCTGGATGTAGGCGGAATTAAACCAGAGTCCTATAAACACCAGCTTGCGCTTGACATCACTCGGCATGGTGAAATTCCAGCCTACGGCGGCTTTGGTGAATTCGCATCCGCACGGATCGAATATGCACTTGATGAGTACGCCAGACTGACATCGACAGCGATCTGGCGAGAAGAATTCAAACCGAACGAATTCCAAAAAATCATGCCGGGACATCGAATGTGTCCACGTAATACGCCTCTGCGTAACCTCCACTTGAGCGTCATGCATGAGAGCGAGGCGGAAATGGCTAAGGTAGGCAAGGAGGGCGACTTGGTAGTGCGCTGGTTCGACAACTCACTGGATTTTCAATCACGGTTATCAACCCCTCGAAATTTGGTGGTGTCGGCGTATGCAGAAGGTTTTATCTACCTGTTCCGCACCGATGCTTCAGCGCTGACATTCAATCGTATTGTGGCCCAGTGGCAAAACACGATGCGTCCGTTATGTCGGCTCATTCTTATTGGCCTGTTCTTGGCCAGCGGCGGCTGCTTCGCCTGGTTTGTCTTCCTGCAGCTGAAGATTCTCCTACCCAACCTGTTTTGATTTACTGACTAGTGAAGTCTCGGGCGGCAGGTAGAAAGCCCGCCGCATCGAACTCCCAAGCAAGCTCCTAATTCAGGCTTGTAGGGGAGGTTGGGGTGGACGGTTTGGCAGGTTCCGCCTCACCAGCCCGAGTCTGTCCACTCCGGGTTTTATCAATGCCCCACACCGCCTTCGCGACCTCCTCAATTTTCGCCACGAACTTGTCGACGTTGAAGCCAGCTATGAAGGCCAGTGCGAAAAATCCAATTTCGCTTGCTCCGGCGTTCGCGGTCGACTCCAGTACCAACAAGCCTGCCTTCAAGAAGAGGTAGCTCACCGCCCCGGCGATTGTGCTGGTGATGGGGCGGATGAAATACCAGACATGCCAGTCCGGATCCCAGCGCTTGTGGACGCACTTGTTGAGGTAGATCGCGCGGAAGCAGTACAGGGCACCACCAACGTATGCGATCGCGCCACACATCAAAGGCACTCTCAGCGGCCTGTAAGGTTCGGAAAGCCAACCCAAAGCCATCGCGCCGATGGAGTAGGTCGCGAAGACCAGAAGTGCCAGCAGATAGATGATGATGACGATCGTCAGATCTGTCTTTGGCTTGGCTGGAGTGGCTTCACTCATCTGCTGCTGACTCCTTGTGAGCGTTCTCAATCCGAAGCATTACGATTTGCTGATGCTCACTGACCGGGTCGCCTGGCTTCACATTCAGATTCAGCCGGCGGTTTAAGTAATACAGCTGTGGCTTGCGAGCCCTAAGTCGAGCTTCGCCATTCACCATCCGGTAATCGTGCTCGATCGCCTTTTGCTTTTGTGGTGGGTAGCTCGGATTCGGGCCGATGACTACATCGATGAAGGTCTCCCATTCAATGTCCTCCGGCACCTCTGAAGGAGGGGCGAACGAAGCCTTCAGGGCATTGATGCGGCCTAGAACGAAATCCTTGAATGCCCCTGACTTGAAGCAGAAGGCGCGGGTGTGCCAACGGAAGCCGTCATGGGCAAACGACGTGGGGAAGATCGTCCGAACAGCGGGTTCATCGAAATTGGTCATTGATCGATAGTCAACGTCCACGGCCTCGCGTGCCTGGAGCGCCCTGATCAGCTTGATCAAAATCTCCTGATCAACCTGCCTTGTAGGGGACGGCAGGCTTGCCACTGGGGGCGCCCAACCGATGAAACTATCCGAGGGAGCGATATTGCCAATGCCGCGCTGCAGTAACTCATTCAGATAGTGCCCTGGATCCGGGTTAGTCAGGACGGGCTTGAAGTCAGGGCCTGCTACGTACGCTTTCAGCGTTCGGTCATAAGCCATGTTGTCAGGGGCGAGCTCCTGATAGGTCGCGAAATCCAGTGACGCTTGGGGAACTGAAATCCCGAAAAAGCTGGTCAGGTCTGAGCGATTGAGTTTTCGCTCCCACAACAGCCGAAAGTCAATGAATTCAAGGCGGCGTTCCTGGCCCCAGCGTCCGGTACGAGTAGCGGTAGCAGTCATCTGAAATCAGCCTGATCAGTAATGGGTATAAAAAATATTCGCATAGTATCTAGACGGGTTGTGTTTCTATACGTATCTTACCGTATCTGTAGCGTTTCTCAAAGATGGCGCAGTGCCCGGGGAGGGATATATGGCTGCCAAGGTGACGTTTTTCCAAGTAGGTACCGGTGACATGACGTTGATTCGGCTGGCCGATGCGTTGGTCACCACCATTTTGATTGACTCGCGGATCCGCCAGGCAGCAGACAACCCGGACGATGACACCCCAGACGTGGGCAGGGCACTGCGGGAACGTCTGCAGTGGGATGCCAAAGACCGCCCATTCGTCAACGCCTTCCTGCTGAGTCACCCTGACCAAGACCATTGCGCGGGTCTGAGAAAGCACTTCTGGCTCGGAGATCCTGCGGATTACCCTGACGACGACAAGAATCGTTGGGAGCGGCGGATTTTGATCCGGGAAATGTGGTCGTCGCCTTTGGTATTCCGTCGGAGCTCGAAGAACCACGTCCTCTGTGAGGACGCGAAGGCTTTCGATAAAGAAGCGCGTCGCCGAGTGACTTACTGGCGCAACTATGGTTTCGCAGGTGATGGGAACCGAATTCGCATCATGGGTGAAGACAACCAAGGGAAGACTGACGACCTGGCCCCAATCCTGGTTAAAGCCGGCCAGACTTTCAGCCAAATCGCGGGTGAAAACCTTTCGCCGTATTTCACCTCGCACCTGCTTGCGCCGGCACCGCATGAAGATGATGCGGATCTTGAAGAAAAGCTGACGAAAAACGAGTCGAGCGTGATCATGAATATTCAGATCTCGCCGTCTGCTTACTCGCAAACCAAAACCAAATTCCTTGTCGGCGGTGACGCTGAGGTATTGATCTGGGAGCGGATGTGGAGTCATTACGAGTCCACGCCCGAGGTGCTTGAATATGATCTGCTCCTGGCACCGCATCACTGTTCCTGGCACACGCTTTCGTGGGACAGCTGGTCGGGCAAGGGTGAGAACGCCAAGGTTAGCCGGGATGCCCGTCACGCACTGAGCCAGGCGCGCGATGGCGCAACGATCGTTTCCAGCAGTGTTGAGATTCTCAACGATGATTGTGACCCGCCCTGCATTCGGGCGAAGCGGGAGTATCAGTCCATCCTGGACGAAGTCGATGGTTGGTTCTCTTGCACGGGGGATCTCGGCGACAAGGCTTGCATGGACTTCGAGGTTCGGTCGGATGGTAAAGTCAAACTGCTGGCCGTTGCTGCTGCGCTTGCCGGAGCGGTACCGAGTTCCGTAGCGGCTTCGATTCCGCCACGCGCAGGCAAATGCGAATGATCGATTACTACGAACTTGGTGAGGCGTGGGCCGGGTTAAAGGAGGATGAACTCTATCCCCAGACCCAGGCACTGCTCAAAGCCTTGCGGGCTTGCCCCTACACCGATGTTCGAGAAATCAGGAAGGACAAGCCAGGGAAGATAAACAGCGAATACATCGTCATTGATGCCGGGGACGGTACGGTGGATTCGGGCAATCTCGCCGGAATCAGGCGACGCGAACGATTGGCGGTCGGTGTGAACCCCAACTACCGCGTCCCGGTGGTGGTTTATACGCTGCGCAAAGATTTCCCTGTGCTGTCGCACCAGCACCCACCGTCTCCAGGCGGGGCCAGGATGCTTTGTCTGTACGACCGTGTTTGGTCAACGGTTGAGCGAACCTGGACGCCGGAGCGTTTCATCGCTCGGATGTTCTGGTGGTTGCGAGAGTCTGCGCTGTTGAAGCTGCACAGGAATGACCAGCCGCTTGAGCAGCTTTTTTACCTGAGCCCTTACCAGCTCATCCTGCCTTCCAACTATGCCGATTACGCAAAGTCAGGTAGCAATACGCTGACCATCTGCAAAGTGGATGTCGGGGATTCGATCATCTTGCGGGCCGATCCCACCCAGCCGGGCGACCAGTCGAAAATGGTCAGAATGGTCTCAATTGTGGTTAATCCTGTGGGATCGCCAACGTTGGCTCGCTATCCAGAGACCTTGGGTGATCTGCACGATCAACTCGTCTGCTGGGGCAGTGACCTCTATCAGTCACTTCATACGACCGTTTATGACGCCGTTGAAGGCGGTGTTTCTGCTGCGCCCGCCCAAGGACAAGGTGTCCTCATTACTGTCTGGATTCCGCGCGTACGCGACGGCGAGGCGGAACGTTTTGACGTAGCTGGGTACATGCTGGACGTCTCTCTGTTTGACCTTGCAATGGCCTTGGATATGTTGGCGCCGCCCGATTCTAAAGGAGTGAGTCACCGTAGCTTCGTCATCGGTGGAGCTCGCGGCACTGCCTGGCGGGCGTTCACGCTTTTGTCAGTAGAAGTTCGGACGGCTCTCACAGCTAAAGCCGCTCGTGATCTATCGGGCACACCTGAGGAGAACAGTGACATCCAAGGCGTCCTGGCCGGGGTAGGGGCCCTAGGTAGCGTGTTGGCTGATCTATGGATTCGCCAGGGCTGGGGGCAGTGGACGTTCATAGACCCTGATCGGGTGCTGCCTCACAATTTATGCCGCCATGTGGCGTTCGATTTATTCATTGGCCGGCCAAAGGTCAACGTCGTGAGGGATCTGGCGATCGAGATCTTTCCGAACTGGGATCCACCCAAGGCGATTGCCAAAGGGATACTTGAGGATACCGAGGAGATCGCCTCGTCATTGAGCGCTGCGCAAATCGTGGTGGATGTCACGACCACGCTGGAGGTACCACGTGAGCTCGCCCATAGGCCGGAAGCTCCGCGCACGGTGAGCTTGTTCGTTACACCTTCAGGTCTCTCAAGTGTGATGATTCTCGAAGATCAGGACAGGCTTCAGCGCATCGATGGTCTGGAGGGGCAGTACTACCGAGCGATACTGGAAAACGAGTGGGGTCATGAGCACTTGGCCCAGCCTCTGGGAGATCGCTGGGTGGGCGGTGGCTGCCGTGACATTTCGGTCAGGATGTCGGGTGAGTCCATTCATGGTCATGCCGGAATTCTTTCCAGGCAGCTTCGGCAATCGGTGGCCAAGCCGCAGGCAAGGATTTGTGTCTGGGAATCAGATGACTCATCCGGATCAGTTACTGCTCATGAGATCGACACCGCGCAAGTGCATACGGCGCAATCATCTGGCTGGACGGTGAGGTATGACGAGTCACTGGTTCAAAAATTGTACGACGCTCGGCAGATGGCCCTGCCGAACGAAACGGGTGGCGCAATCCTCGGCGTCACGGATCTGAAAACGAAGACGATTGTCATCGTTGACGTTCTGCCGGCGCCGCCAGACAGCGAGGCTAGTCCGAGTCATTTCATCAGAGGGCAAGAAGGCCAGGCAGAGGCGCTTGAGGTTGTGCATAAGCGTACTGCTGGCATGGTGGATTACGTGGGCGAATGGCATTCGCATCCCGATGGGTGTCCGGCTCGCCCGAGTGAGCTCGACGAGAATTTGCTGAGCACCCTGCATCGCCAGATGAGCGTTGAAGGATTGCCAGCGCTCATGGTGATCGTCGGCAAAGATGCAGTAGGGATCTTTGTGCGTTGATTCAAGCGCATGCGTTTAGACTTTTAGTGAGGGTGAAATAGGTATGGAAATAAACCATCTTGATGAGACCGACCCGTTACGTCATCTTCACGGTGTTGGATTTGATGAGCCAAGGGAAGCGCTGAAAAAGTACGAGACAGCTGTTCATGAAATGGCTGAGCAGTGCCCTGAGGATTCCGACCCGGAGGTAACGCCGAGGATTTTGGAAGCATGCAGGACTTATAGAGCCCTCAGTGGCTCGGTGAATAAGGAGTCATCTTTGCCTGATCAGCTTGCGGAACAATCAGCAAAAAAATTCATTAGAGGTATTAAATTGTCTCTGTGTATGGGGCTTTGAGGCCCTCGGTTACGCGTGCGATCCCTGTGAGATCTTGTGGTGATGAGGCAGAGCGAGTGAAACCTAAAAAAACGTACGCAAAGCTTCGTGTGGGTCGCTGGCCTGCGTTTTTTGAATACAAGGACGCCAGGGTTTACGGCTTTGACTTTTTGATGCGGGCCGAGCCTGATCGAATTTACGCCTGTCTGGCTTGTGCTTCCGGTTTCCCAGTGGAGAAGGTATCCCTTATCTGGAACGCGGCCCGGGGGCACTTCAATGAATCGCAAATAGAGGCACACCTTCGATCGATTCTATCTTCGAGCACGTTTTGCTTCAGGCAGATGCATGCCGACCTCGTCCTCACAGATGGCAGTGAAGGCTGCCGCGAAGAATGCCCCGAAGAACGCCATTCAGTAATGATGATCCTCTCTCGGCTGATCCGTGAGCTTACCAGGGAGCGTTTGAGGGATCCTGGTTACCTGTGGGGTTATGAGGCTGGCCTCGGCTGGGCTGATCTGACAGATGAGTTGAGGCGTATCCTGTTTGCGCAGGGAAGTGAGGACATCCACGAGTTGACGTTGGCGGAAGACTTAGGGCTGTGAATGAAGTCGTTGCCTGCCTGGACATAAGCAAGCAATTTCCAAAGCCAATATCCGGCACCGGCCCCTCCCAACACACACACAGAAGCTGTGAGCAATTTGCCTCAATCCGGCGGCGGAGCTTAAATTCAGCGAATCAGGCGCTTGCCCATTATGCTGCCGGCTTCAACCGGCCATGTTTGAAGCTGACTTTGAGCCTTACGATATCGTCGCTCGGATGAATCGTTCCATGATTTCCAATTGGGACGAGGTCAGGTGGGGTAGGATGCTTGCCCAAAAAGTTTGAGCAGTTCTCAAGCCAGGGGCAATTGGCAGTGCCGAAGCTTCTGTGAAGCAAGGTTATTCAGGGTGAATGCCAATCAGCTTTCAAAGAAAAGGCCTCGTCACCCTGACGAAGCCTCTCTCTCACTCCTCTATAGCCGTAACAGCACCCACATCAACGACGATTCGTCTTTGGATACCAGTAGCTGTTGCCTGTCTCAATCTCACCAGGAATGTATCCATACCTGTCCTTCAGCGTTGGTAACAGCTCATGGTACGTTCTGCCTAGTGTGTCCTGAATCATGGCCACGTAATTGTCGAAGGTCGGGTGCTTGCGCCAGTAGTCACCATAGATGGCGTCAAACAGCGAGCGGTCAAACCAGCCGCGAAGCACTAGTATCACGCCTTGAATTCGCTCTTCCATGCTTTGGCCATTGTGAAAGAGTTCGTGCCCATCGCGCTTCATGATCTCGCGTTGAACGTAGTTACCGGGGACGTAACCGAGGGATTCGCATGCTTCAAGAACCTGCTCATGACGCTTGCGGTGTGCCTGACGATCTTCTTTGAGATCTGCAGCAAAGCTGAATTCGCAGTAGCTACATTTGCTGACGCCGGATGCGTCAGCGGATAAGTGAACATGAAGCATGAGCCATTTGCCGTACAGGCGGTTGGCTTCATGGTAATCCCGAACACCCAGGAGTTGGGCAGCCGCCTTGTCGAGGCGTTGGCCGAGTTTCAGGGTTGGGTAGGTGCTTTCAAGCTGCTTGGCCAGAAGTTTGACCTGCTTGATGTCGCTAAAAGAAATGTGCATGTACAGCTTCCAAAGCTGTGCCTGGCGTCCACTACGAGGTCACCTGAATGGGTTCAGGTTGGGTACTGCAACAATCACGATAGTGCTGGGCTTTGCCTGTGTGGACGGCTGGCACCTACCGGGTACCATTGGCGCGCAGCCTAGCATTGGTACCCTAGCGTGGCAATCGCCATGGTTACAGTCGAAGGGAAGTGAGTCGTGCTGTTGAATGACCTCAGCGCTATCGGTAAGAGGCTCAGAGGATTGCAGGCGCACACAATGCGAAATTTCAGAGGGCGTGTCACAAAGGCCTGCCTTTAATCCTCCAGACGGCAGAGTTAGGGACGTGATTTTTTCAGTGGTGTTCCCTTTCCTGCACGCCAACCTGGTGTCCCAATCATTGACTGGGTACCTGTCGCAACGAAGATTGAAAAGAAAACTACTCCCAGTATTTTCTCATGTTGCCTGGCCGACTTTCGTTCTCACCTGAAGCCTAAACCACCTGTGATTCGAAGATGGCACTCTGGTATCATTTTGCGAATACATTGGTCGAATGTTGCACCAGGGAGGCGTTTGTTCGGGTGATGAAAGGCGCGGAGTCAAACACAGTTCATGAAGCGTCGGCAGCCGCTTTGGGATTTTACTTTCAGAGCCAATTCGCGTTACTGACTCTGATATCGCAGACGACTGATGACGCTGCGGTGGCCATCGAGAGGCTGGACGACTTAGAGCTCAAGGCCAATGGCCAGACCCTCTTGTACCAGCTCAAACATTCCGTCCAAGAAAATCCGCCCCCCGTCACCTTGGCATGCGTAGCGCTGTGGAAAACAATCAAGGTATGGATTGACGCCATTCCGCTCGTGTCACTCGCCGATACGACCTTCTGCCTTGTTTCAGTGGGCAGCGTACCCAGAGACTCTCCCTTGACGGCTCTGTGCGACACGCAGGCTGATCGAGAGCCTTTGCTCAAGGCGATGCTTGAGGAGGCCAATCGTGTGGTCAATGAGCGCATTGCTGCGAAGGCCGCTGGTGACAAACTTCCCCATGGCGCGCGTGCTGCTGGTTGTGAGGCTTTTCTCAAGTTTGACGCATCGACCAGGTCGATTCTGCTGCGACGGATCCGTATCCAGGACGGTAGTGTTACGGTTGGGCGGATCCCTGAGGCGCTGTCCAAATACCTGCACCTCCTCCCGAAAGAGCAACGTTCCCAAGCCGCCGAGCGCCTGCTTGCGTGGTGGGATCAGCAGGTGGTTTACACTCTGTGTGGCAAGCGTGATCGGGTAATTCAGCGCAGCGAGATGGAGCACAATCTATCTTCCATCATCGCTCATTTGGATGACGAAAAACTTATCGCCGATTTCGATATGGTCAACCATCCAGATGACTATGAAGCTGACGGTATGCTTTATCGTCAGATCGCTTTGGTTCGGGGCAAATCCTCCGATATCACCAGAGCCGTCCGTGAGCAATGGAGGGCAACGCAGCAACGAGCCAAGTGGATCGTCGATAAGCCCCAGATGCGGTCGAAAATTGCAAGCTATGACGCAAAGCTCGCCGAGTACTGGTCAGATCGCCACGTACGAATGGCAGAGGACTGTGAGGGGTTAAACCCTACCGAAGTCGAATTCAAGGGGCTGGAGCTTCTGCGCTGGACTCACGACCTTGCTCCGAAAGATGTTGAGCCGATTTCGCCAAGCTGGAGTGGGCACTACTACGTGCGAGGTACCTATCAGGTACTGGCCATTGACCTGCAGGTGGGGTGGCATGTCGACTTTCTGAACCATCTCAAGGATTAGAGCATGGCCATTGCTCACGATATTTTTGCCGAAACCAATCCGGCGTATTGCGCTGCGTTACTGGCTAACTTCGTTTCAGAGTACTGCTCTCGCAGCAACACGCCACCAGACATCACGCTGTGCTACGCAGCGTTGCCTCTGGCGCTGTCAGGTGACCTGGCGTCCACGTTTGCGGGTACCGACCGAAGGACGGGTCTGTTGGAGTGGCTTCATCGCAGCCCGGTCATACAGATCCGGCTTGCAGATCGAGTGAATGGCTCACTGGATATTGTCACTGAGGCGATTCGGTTTGCGTGCTTCAGCCAATTGCTCATGGTCAATGCCGAGGGGCGTTTAGTCCTGGGGGCATCCCCATTGCCCAAAGTCCTCACCAAGCAATTGAGCGAGGACACCCAGAAAATTTTCAAGAACATTGACCGCTTGGGCTGCTGGTTCGCCCTGGCTGGTACTACACGGACTGTATTCGACATGATGGGGCTGGAGTTATGAGCCGCTGGAATATCTCAAACATCTTTTTCATTGGTGAAGGCGGGCGGGTTCGAACCCTTGACTTGAGGCTGGGAGAGGTGAACATCTTCACCGGTGCCTCCGGTACCGGTAAATCAACCTTGATCAAGGCCATCGATTACTGCCTTGGCTCCAGCAAGTGCGAGCTCGCAGCTCACGTAAAACGCCACAGTGTCGCTGTGGGTGTGAAATGGGTGCTAGATGACGCGCAAATGATTACTGCGCGCCTCGTCCCTCCTGTGGGGCAAGGAACTAGCACCAAAATGTTCGTCAGCAATGGGCGGAATTTGCCTATTCCCAATACTGTTTACCTGCTACAAGGTGCGACGACAGTCGATGCGGGGAAAGCCTTCATCGAGCGAGCATTTGGTATCGGCGGTGTGTCTGATGCATCTGAAGACAAGACCGCCCGTAAATGGCGTCCAACGGTGCGCCACGCGACGGCCTACATGTTCGTCCCCAAAGATGTCATCTATAACGAAACGGCTTTGCTCCATGGGTTGGATCAGGCTGATGAGGCCCCGGCGATTATCGAGACGATGCCGTACTTTTTAAGCGTCGTGAACGAAGACACCGTGCTTCAGGAGCGGCGACTGCGCGATCTTCGTAAGCAGCTTGAGCGAGAGGAGCGACAGCAGCGGACTCGCCTGGCAGCGGGCAGCGATTACAAGAAACACGCCATGCGCTTACTGCTGGATGCCAGCCGCAGCGGCCTGTGTGACCTCCCCTCGGACGACGCTTCCGAGAAGGAACTTGAGGCCGCCCTGCTGCGGGTCAAGCGTATCAATGCCAGAAGCGTATCGAACCCCAATGAGAGTGAGCTCGGTAATCTGTACGACAATCGGCGCAGCTTGCTGAGTGACATCGAAAAGGCGCGTAGGCAATCCCGTGCGACCCGGTCGGCCCTTCAGGACATGATGGGTTTTCAGGGCGCTGTCCGACGCCAGTACGAGAAGCTGAAAATTGCGGAGCACCTTCAGCCGGCAGCTGACACATGCCCGTTGTGCGACACTCCGACTGAGCGCGGCATCGCAATCTCTGAAGCTATTCGCCATTCCATGAAGATCGTTCGATCGGAGAGCGTAGCGGTTGAGAATGTCAGACCGCGCCTGATCGAACATGAAGACTCACTGCAGATCGAAATAGCTCGCCTCAACCTCAAGCTGCGTGAAACCGATGAACGCATCAAGACCTGGGTGCGACAGAGTGATGAAGCCAAGCAGATGGATAGCTTGGCCCGATACCACTCTCACCTGCTGGGTAAGGTGTCGCAGTTTCTGGAAATGAATCCGGCCACACCGCTTCCGGGTGCTGACCTCAGTGTCCTGCGTGAGCAGATTCAGAGGCTGGAAGCCCTCATCGACAGCGCCGCCAAGCAAGTATTGTTGTCCCGTGCCGAACGTAAAGTTTCCCAGTATCTGTCGGAGGCGTTTGCCCAGCTACCTACGGTCGCGCCATGCATTGGGGCTGACCTTGAGTTTTCCTCCAGGCCACCGGATGTCGCTATCATCGAGGACGGCTCGGGGGCTGTTTTGCGACTGCATGACGCGGGGTCGGACGAGAACTATCTGGCCATCCACATCGCGCTGTCTTTCGCGCTTCAGAAATATCTGGGGGAGATCAACGCCCCGGTGCCAGCCTTTCTGGCGTTCGATCAAATCAGTCGGCCTTACTACCCGCAACGAGGGGAGGACGAGTCGACTATTGGGGAGAACGAAGAGGTCTCGGCCATGCGCCGGCACGTCGACTTCCTGTTCAAGGAGACGGCTGCCCAGAAAGGCTTGCAGGTGCTGCTGATCGAGCACGCATTCTTTGGGGATGACCCTCGCTACGTCGCTGCTACTCGCAAGCGGTGGAATAAGCTATCAGAGGATGCCCTGATTCCTCGGGATTGGCCGAAGAGGCCGGACACCCAATAAAGAGCGTGTCATCACTGTAGGGTAGGCATGACATGGCAGGGTCAGTGGGGCGTGCCTGGCGTAGGCCCTGAGCCGCGTAGCAGAAATGCACGCGGTATCACCAACCTGCGTAATGAGTGACGAGCTGCCCCCACATCGTTAGCGCGGTTCCATTTTCTCGGAGAACTCGGAGCGCTTCAGCTGCCGTAATCTTGGTTGGGCAGCCTCCCTTCAGATAGAGGTCGTCAGTGCCTTGGGAGTAGAGGTGCAGCAGCGTCAGTACCATCACACGCTGTACGTCGGTCATTTTTCTATACGAGCTGCGCATCGCTTTCAAAACCTCAGGGAGAGGCTCTGAGCGGTAATGGTCGAACCCGCGGGGCCGCATGGTGTAGTGACTCCCTTGGCTCCCGTACGCCCTACTTTGGGTGAAGCAGACATCCAGTTCGTATTGTTTAACGATGTCCCAAGCGACCAATCCGAACTTTTCCCCTCGTTGTACGGCTGACGGGCATATCGGAGCGGGTATGTGGCAGACCATCGCCAAGGCGGCGTACTCGATGCTATCCAGGCAGGGTACTTTTTTAACCAGATCGATCAGCATATAACCGGGAAAGCGACCGGCTGCGAACGTCGGGTCGATGGCGGCGTAGGCCGCAAGAGCAACCGGCTGATGGGAGTGATGCACGTAGCCGTGGCTCGCGGTGTGCATGTCCGTGAACGCCCAAATCCCTGAGGACACTTCATGCACTCCCAGTTCGTGTAGCAATGCCGTGGCTTCTGCTGATTGGTCACTGGAGTAGTTCATCTTAGCCATGCCTGTGGTAAGTGTGCGAGATGCTGGCTGGTGAGCGATGTACCTGCCAGCTGAACCTTCCTGATAGGCACGATAGAACATTCGTTCGGATTAAAAAATGTTCACCAAAATGGTGAGCAAATCTCCTGCTCCATGCCGCGAAATCCGAACTCAAGTCCTGACAGAAGGAAGACGCCACCCGCGTGAGAGGATGGCCGACTTAGCCATTCGCGTTCCGCCTCTAGATGAATGACACCAGCTTCACAATGGGCAATGAGTGTGTGTACGGAATGTTCTATGTAATGGTGCTGTTGGTAGGCCCTGTAATCTGGGCCGTGGTGTGGAAGTGGATGAGATCGTGGGAGGTCTTTCAGAAGAACGCTCCTCAGTCGAGTGTTCGATCCTTCATTCATCAACTCCTAATAAATTCTGTACGCGGGAGTGCTGAGCCTTTTCCCAGAAGTGCGAGAGTAGGGCGCGGTTGCGCGATGACCCCGAAAGCGGCCGGCGTGATTGCAATGGTCAGAACAGAGGGTTTTGCAGCAGTACGAGTAGGCTTAATCCTGACGGTGCCAATGACGCCGAACCGTCGATTCCGCCATCACCAGTTCCCGCGCGATATCCGCCTGCGAGAAGCCTTTTTCCCTCAACGCTTGGACTTTCTCTCGGGTTTTTGCCGCTGCAGCGACACCCGGATGCGGCTTTGCCTCGACCTCCAATGGAATGGCGACCTTGAGCAGCGAGATTGACTGAAGGTCTTTTTTGGCGAGCTCCAGGACTTCGTTGGCCGTCAGCTCATCTTGCGCCGCGCACACAAGGGCCATCAGCGCGACAGGGCTTAACTCCATCACTCTGGCAAGCTCGATGATGGCTTCTAGGCTGGGCGAGGTTTTCCCATTTTCGATTTGGCTCACATGTGACTGAGTGATATTTCCACTCAACGCTTCCTGCGTGAGTCCTCGCTTTTTTCTCAAGACCTTTAGCGCTGCGGCGAATGCGGTGCGCACAGACATTTTTCCGTTCCGTTAAAACAGAGTTGTATGCCCCGTTTGCTATCCGCCACTCAAATCTATATATTTATATTGGTGGCGGTATCGGTTCGGCGTACCCATTGATGGCTTGCGAAATCCGGCGCCGCCCTGTGTTCGCTCCTTCAATTTAGCTGTAAATCGAGATCAGGCCATTGATCAAGCTTCATGTGCTCTCAGACCTGCACAACGAGTTTTCGCCCTTTGTGCCCACATCCGATGCCTTTGACCTGGTGATTTTGGGTGGGGACATTGATGTCAAGGCGAGGGGCGTGACATGGGCAAATGAAGCCTTTGCGTGCCCTGTCATCTACGTCTGCGGTAATCACGAGTTCTACGGTGGCCACATCGATCACACGCTGCGCAAGATGAAGGAAGTCGCCTTACCGCACGTCCACGTCCTGGAAAACGAGACTTTTATTTGGCATCAAACACGGTTCCTTTGCGCCACTGGGTGGACTGATTTTTCCGCTACCGGCGATATCGGGGCCGCGACGCGAATTGCATGGGAGTGGATGAATGATTTCCAGGTTATCCGTACAGGCGATAACTTTCGGCGGTTGCGTCCGACCGATGTGATTGGCCGTAACCACGCCACGCACGATTGGCTAGCTGAGGAGCTGGACAAACATTTTGACGGCAGAACAGTTGTCGTGACGCATCACTCACCTGTTCCTGAGGTCGCGGGTGGAAAACATGATGGTCATCTCATCGCGGCGTACACGAACCGCTGGCATGCGCTCCTGGAAAAAGCGGATCTATGGGTTTTCGGCCATACGCATCGCGCCATCGACATCACACTGGGTCGCTGTCGTGTGGTCTCGAACCCTAGAGGTTACCCAGGTGAGCGGACGGGGTTTGATCACGGCTTTGTAATTGACCTTGCTTGAGGGCGCGCATTCCTATGGGCGCAATGGGGGTTGGCCCAGTTCGATGTTGATAGTTAAGGGGACTGCAAGATGTGCGGAGTAGACAACGAAATATGTTCCCTGGCTGACCTTGCGGGCGTGCTGCTTGATGACTGAGCCACAGCGTGTCCCGTCCATTCCGGCAGAGGTCGCTGTGGCGATGGAAAAGGATTTCGGTGTGCCCGTTACCGCGTTTTTGTTCGCCGCCGTCGACAGTCCACCCGTAATGATCGGAACGATATATGGCGATACCACGGGGCGATTTCGAGAGGGGGCGAGTATTCGCACTTCTAGGATAACGAACGTCAGCTTCATCGACGGTTATTCATTATTTCAAACCGTCGCAGGCAGCCTATACGTCGTGGTGAGTTGGGCGATTGGAGGCGGCAACATTTACATGAACCGCATTTATCACTGAGCGATCTGCGGATATGGCTACGTGGCGCGAAAAGGCATTCTGGTTATCGCCCGTGGCGATGGCGATCGGGAAAGTGATCCCTGGTCTGGTGCTCGCGGGAATAGCAGTTTGAAGCGAGATTTATGAATACGAGCGTTATGGATACAGACCTGCTAGGCGATTTATTGTTCGGCCCAGCACAACCCCTTGGGGGGGCAAAGCTTGGTGACGATGAGTTGATCGAGCTCGCAGTTGGTACCTTCGGAGAAAAGCCTTTTTGCATCGTCCGCCGTTGGATGGTGTTGGATGTCTTGCTCCCGGAATCTCAAGAGCGTGAAATCAAAACGCAAGGCCTTGAGACAACTCTCTTGTATGCCCAAGCACCGGTGTTCGACAGCCAGAACAAACTTCAACCTGGCGACAGCATCCTCAGTGATTTCCAACTGGAATTTGATGGCTGCATATTTGAAAGCAAATCCACGATTTTCATCTTGGCCGGCAGAGGCTTTCGCAAGCATGTGAGCTTGCCGGCTTTTCAAGCGCTGAATGCATACAGTAAGGCACGCTGATCGTAACTGCCTTCCTGTGTCCTGGTTCGCGAACGCTCTCCAGAGTCTTCCTCATTTCTCACTTCGGATATCGCGAATGTTTGATCCACGCAACGAGCTCCCCTTGTGCGCTAGCCAATACATAAAGGCGGTTGAGGCTGTGCGGGGGCAGGGGGCCGCTCTACAACTTCTGAGGGAGTTTTTATGCCTGAGCGCTCGCGCCGAAATGGTCTATGCGCTAGACATCGACGCCTTCTTTCTTCGCCTGGACGACCTCGACCGGTGGAGCAACAAACGCGTCGGAATGCTCGATGCCGTGTCCACCATGCCATTTAAATCTGTGGAAGTGTTCCGGGCTGAAATTGCGACGTGGACGCCACAGGATTACGCACACGTCCATGACAGCACGGGCTTAAACGCTTTGATCGAACTGGGATTGCTTCTGGGCAACTGATCGCTGTTTCACATCAAGTTCGAATTATCGATCAACCCAGTCCTATGCGAAGCGACGTGCTCTAAACTGCGAGATAACAATATGCTCGATCCCAAGCTGTTACGTAGCAACCTTCAGGAAGTGGCGGATCGCCTGGCTTTCCGTGGCTTTGCCCTGGACGTCGCGCGCATCGAAGCGCTAGAAGAACAGCGCAAGACCGTCCAGACCCGCACCGAAGCACTGCAGGCTGAACGTAACGCGTGCTCCAAGTCCATCGGTCACGCCAAGCAGCGCGGCGAAGACATCGCACTGCTGATGGCGGACGTCGAGCGCATTGCGGGCGAATTGAGCGTCGGTAAAGTCGAGCTCGAAGCGATCCGTAGCGAACTGGACTCGATCCTGCTGGGCATCCCGAACCTACCGCATGAGTCCGTTCCGGTCGGCGTAGACGAAGACGATAACGTCGAAGTGCGCCGATGGGGCGCTCCACGACTCTTCGATTTCGAGATCAAAGACCACGTCGCCCTAGGCGAGAAGTTCGGTTGGCTGGACTTTGAAACTGCCGCCAAGCTGTCCGGCGCGCGCTTCATCCTGCTGCGCGGCCCGATCGCCCGTCTGCACCGCGCCCTGGCGCAATTCATGATCAACCTGCACACCAGCGAGCACGGCTACGAAGAAGCCTACACGCCGTATCTGGTTCAGGCCCCGGCGCTGCAAGGCACCGGCCAGTTGCCGAAGTTCGAGGAAGACCTGTTCAAGATCGCTCGTGAGGGCGAAGCCGATCTGTATCTGATCCCGGCTGCCGAAGTCCCGCTGACCAATCTGGCGGCAGGGCAGATTCTCGATGCAAAACGATTGCCCCTCAAGTTTGTCGCCCATAGCCCATGCTTTGGTAGTGAAGCCGGCGCGTCGGGTCGTGACGCTCGTGGCTCGCTCCGACAGCACCAGTTCGACAAGGTCGAGATGGTACAGATCGTCGAGCCGTCGAAGTCGATGGAAGCGCTGGAAAGCCTGACCGCCAACGCCGAGAGAGTCCTGCAGCTGCTGGGCCTGCCTTACCGCACCCTGGCGCTGTGCACCGGCGACGTGGGCTTCAGCGCGGTCAAGACCTACGACCTGGAAGTTTGGATTCCGAGCCAGGACAAATACCGCGAAATCTCGTCGTGCTCCAATTGTGGCGACTTCCAAGCCCGTCGCATGCAGGCGCGTTTCCGCAACCCGGAAACCGGCAAGCCGGAACTGGTGCACACCCTGAACGGTTCCGGCCTGGCGGTCGGTCGTACGCTGGTGGCGGTACTGGAGAACTATCAGCAGGTTGACGGTTCGATCCGTGTACCGGACGTACTGAAGCAGTACATGGGCGTCGACATCATTCGATGAAGGCCTTGAACCTTCCTTTGGCAGATGCAGAGGTCAACTATTTTGAAGATCACTGTCTGTCATTCAGTATGTTCGAGCAACTGGCCGGGGTGTTGCCTTTGGACGGCGAAATATTAGGTAAGTACCTGGCTATACCAAAATGCACGCTTTCGAGGGTGGCTGGTGCAGGGCATTTTTCTGTGAGCGAAAGCAGGAACCTGGCGGCGTTGATCCGCGTTCTAATCGCGGCCAATGAACTCTTCGAGGGCGATGTCCAGGCAGCGAAGCTATTTCTGACTTCACCATCATTCGGTTTGAATTCAAAGACCCCAATGGAGGTGCTCAATACTGAGTGCGGCGTCATTGCCGTCACCGACCTCATCGGTCGTCTTGAACACGGTATTCCCACCTGATGAGCCGCCCTCCGCCAAGTGAGTTGCACTGCGTGCGTTTTGAATGGCGCAAAGCTCGACGACGCCGAGTTGATTCGAGCATCACATGAGGCTTTTGGCGGGCGGCCTTTTTGCGTCGTTCGGCATTGGATGCTATTGGATGTCATGCTCCCATGTTGACGCTGACACCCAATTGACCCACATGCTGACGCAAGGCTGCCCCTCTCCCTATTGGCACAACTCCACAACCGGCAAGGGTTCACGAGAAGTCAGGCTGGGCCAGAGATATATCGTTAAATGGGTCAATTTTGCACCGGCGTTGACATGCTTGATAATCTATCGCGGTGTGGCATATGCCTGTACTTGATTTTTTAGCCGAATTCGCTCGGAGTAAATGGAGCGGGGCGGCTAAATTTTACAAGAAAGAATTGCGCCTGTTGTTTCTTCAATTTTTCGGATCGCTTCTTCTGAACCGTTATCTGCTGCCGTTTGCAAGTATCTGTTACTTTTGACCGGGTCTCGCTTAACAAATGCTCCATCCCCGTATATCTTTGAAAGATAAACTAGGCTAGGTAGGTTCATAGCTTGGGCTCCATCCTCAAGATATTTCAAGCCTCTTGGAATGTCTGGCGTTGTATACTTTCCTTCAAGGTAAATTACTCCTAAATTATACATTCCGTCTGCATTTCCCAGTGAGATAGCTTTTTCATACCATTGAATAGCCCTGACAACATCCCTGTTCGTACCCCGGCCGTTTAGCAGTGCGTCTCCAATTGTAATTAGTGCACAGTGTTGTCCTCGGTCGGCTGCTTGGCTGAGCCAATGAAAGGCTTCATTCTCATTTGCTGCCGAATAAAGACCATCCGTATATATTTGAAATAGACGCCACTGGGCTTCTTTGCTTCCGGAGGAGGCCTCATCTTTAATGATTTTCAGTGCGTGCTCTTTGTCCAGTTGGCTGTCAGAGACCTGAATTTTTGTAGTCCAATAGCTTGAGGTGTATAGAGGGTTGTCGGGTTCGGCTGTCGTTGCTTTTAGATAATAAGAATTAGCTTCATTAAGGTCTTTTGGAACTCCCTCCCCTCGCTCATACATATCACCAATGTTGTTTAAGGCAATGGCGTCATTTTGTTCTGCGGCCTTCATGTACCACGAAAGGCCCAAGTCGTAATTTCTCATGGCGCAATAGATGTTTCCAAGTAGAGTTTGCGCATTAGGAAAGCCTTGTTCGGCTGATTTTTTTGCCCACTCTAATGCTTCGGTTGTATTTTTTTCTATCCCTAGGCCGTCATTGTATATTGTTGCGATGTTGAACTGAGCTATCTTGTAGTTTTGCATGGCGGATTTTAAATACCATTCAAATGCTTTTTTATCATCTTGTGGTAATCCTTTGCCAAATGCGTAGATGTTTCCCATGTTGTTTTGCGCGAATTTATTATCTTGGTCGGCAGAGAGTTGCGTCAGTCTTACAGCTTCGGCTTGATCTTTCGCTGTGCCTTGGCCTTTTTCATACATCGTAGAAAGTAGGTTCTGTGCGTCGGAGTTGCCTTGCTCTGCCGATTTTTTTGCCCAACCAAAGGCTAAGTTATAGTTCTGTGGATAACTGTTATCTCCGAAGTAGTAATTTTGGGCAATCAGAAATTGAGCTACCTCATCCCCAGCGGTAGCTGATTTTTCTAAGAGAATGTTAGCCTTTTCAGTGTTTTTCTCGATCCCGTCTCCATCTGAATAAACTATCGATAACTTACGCTGGGCTTCTGGGAAGCCCAGATCCGCCGCTTTGATAAGAAGCTGCAGGGACAGCTGCTCATCTTTAAATTCCTCGTCACTATAAATCATTGAAAGATAGTAAATGGCGATAGGATAGCAAAGAGGCAAGCTGGGCCATGGCTATTTTGTTGTCTTTTTTGGAAAGAGATTCATATATTTTGAATGACGTGCTGTAATCAGGATCTTCGTAAAAAAGCCTATTGGCTCTGATTAGATCCGGATCGTTGGCAGCGGCGGTTGCATCTTCCAATTCGGTTTGTTGTGGGGGTTGTTTCGAGATATACGCCCAAGCCAGTATACCTATTATTGAGATTATTCCCCCGATAACAGCGATCAGCCTCAATAGCTTGTACGCCTGCAGCTTTGTAAGCATTGGAAATATTTTTTTACTGAGCAAATCCCTGAAAATCATCGTAGAAGCTACCACCGCTATCCCACCAATGCCGGCGGCCTTTGCTACGGCGACAAGGATATCCGCGTTCCACTCCAATTCAGCTCTCCTAGACTCAGCGATCTCAAGACGCTTCTAATAATCTGACTATAGCCAGTCTTATCAAATGAGAATGGATTGTATAGGCGGTTTTGTTATATGCGTTGCATTTGAAATTTTGTATGGGTATAACGATGCGAGGTGGGCGGTGCATTCAATACTATAGCTTTGGCAACGTAATTCAGGGGCGCGGGAGTATGTATTGATAGTGATGCATATGAGTACTAGGTAGCAGCGCTTTTCTTGGATTTGAGTGGTAGAGTTTCGCCTTTCGCCTTTCGCCTTTCGTTGCGCTAAGGAATCGGCGTAATGGATTTTTGCAATGCAAAAAATAATCGGTATTTTCTATATTTGCTTTGGTACATATTTACTACTTGTGAGCCTGTTGATCAAAGAATACACATCCGTTGGAGCAGTTCCCGATAGCGTATGGGAAATGGCGGGCCTGCCGTCACGTGGGCTGCAGCTACAGCAATGGGTTCGCCAAGGAGTGCCTATCGCGCTTTTCAAGCGACTGGCAGCTATTCTGGACATTTCCGAGGGTCAGCTTCGTCAATTCTTGTGTATGTCATCCTCGACGTTATTCAAAAGATTGGCTGCGGGGCGATTGAGCACCCTGGAAAGTGACCGCTTGTGCAGCCTGGTTAACGTCCTGGATGCTGCATATTCGCTGTTCGAGAAAGATCTCGGTATGACGAGGGAGTGGATGAGGGCGCCCGTGCTCGGGCTGGATTCAAGATCGCCATTAGAGATGATGCGGTACCGAGTAGAGGCCCAAGCTGTAGTCGACATCATCGGTCGATTGGAGGCAGGGGTACACGCATAAGACCGCTATGTCGATGAGGCCTTCAGTTGACCTGCGACCTCCTTGTCGCAGCCGGGTGTAAGAGAGGGGGGCTCGCGATTAGCTGGCGTACCCATGACCGAGACGCTCAAGTTCAGCCCTAACCAATTCATACCCAGATTCAGAGTGGGCCGCTTGTAGTCGTGAGCATTCATGAGTACCTACGATGGGCTGATTCAGCCAATGATCGGTTTTCTCTTTGTTGCCAAAAATCTGCTCGGCTTGGCTTTGGATCAGCTCAACGTCGTTCATTTTCTTGCTCTCCGGAAACTCCCCGATGTCCGCTCGGTTTCACCTGGCAGTCGATGTCGATGCCGGGGACTTGGCGCAATATTCGCGAAACGCTTTGACTCCTCGTGTGGCGATCAATACTGGCTTAATCATGTAGCGATAGCTGACAAACAAGTTGAGTGCGATCCAGCCCAACTGATAGGACGAGCCATGAAAACTTCGGTGGTTGGCACTGTTTTCCCAGAAACCGTAGGCAACGAAGATCGTAAAAATGGCGACTGCCAGAGGCAGGATGCTGTGCCGTCCCAAGGACACCGCGATGAAGGGAATGTCGACAACTGAACGGACAGGCTCATTGTCGAGCTGAATGGCCCAGATCCGGTTGACGTTGTCTTTGCCTGGCTGGTACGTCGCTCGAATCCGGTCGCCCGCCTTAACGTGAGCATCGAGAACGTCCGGGATTTCGAGCTGTTCGAGCTTCTTGCCGTCAATTTTCCAGAAATGGTAACTGATCATGTCGCCGCCGAAGCCTCGCGATTTCTCGTCGAGCCGGCCGTCTGCGATTTGCATTTCCTTCATATTGAGTCCCTGTCCTTGCGTTTGGAGTGATGGCAAAAGGATATTTCTGCTAAATACTAAGTAATACTTAGTATGTCATCAAGCCGAATCTAAGAATCTCTTAGCCTTTCGGCGATGAGAAAATGGGTACGTTTGGCAAGCGTTTGAAAGAGGCGCGCAAGATAAGAGGTTTTTCGCAGGAGCGTTTGGGGATTGAGGCGGGCATTGAGCCAGCCACAGCTTCTGCGCGGATGTCTCAGTACGAGAAGGGCGTTCATCAGCCTGGTGAAAGCATCGTGAAGCAGTTTGCTGCTGTTCTGAATTTACCGGTGCCGTATTTTTACTGCGAGGATGATGAGACGGCGCACTTGCTGCAATGCTTTCACTGCTTGAAAAAAGATGAGCGAGAGCGGGTACTTGATTTGGTTGAGAGTCTGGCCCTCAAAAGCTGACGTTTTTAGCTTTTTCCATAGCTACGATAACGTATTCCATTGGCGTGACCGGCTGAACTTACGTGCCTGGGAGACCCTCCTTCAGCCGCTGTTGAAAAGAATGATCGGATTCTGAATTCATTGACAGTAAAAAGTTCGCCACAAGCGGTGTGCTTGTTTAGTTGCACGATGCTGTTCTAGCCTTCGATAACGCTGGAATATTGACTGCGGGGCGCCTCACACAGTCTATTGACCTGCGACTATGGGAGCGTCGCACGAATGCTCGAACGTTTTGATTTTCACCTGTTCAGCCCGGGAAATTTGCCAATGAGTTTTCCTTTGAGTTTGAAAAGGAATGAGGTTTCAATGGCCCGTTCGATTTGACCCGGGTCAGATCGGTCATACAGGTTGGGTTGATGCCCGCGTTCTGCAAAGAAAACCTAGCAGAGGTCACCTTTAAGGTCGAAATCATAAAAGCGGCAGCGAACCGTAGTGGACAGAGAATGTATACACCAACACCTGTAAACCTCATCAACTCTTTGGAAGCCTTGTCGCCTGCGCGGCTGTCTTCGTATCGCCATTTTTTTTCCCCAGCTTCTGATCAAGAACTCTATGGGATTTATTGCTGGAACGAAGTCCTTTCCACGAATTTCATGCGCCTGATCGGTAACGTAGAGATCACGCTGCGCAACAAATTTCATTACTACCTCAGCCAACATGTCTCGCGTGCCCAAGGGGCGGTATATGTGGGAACCCCAGACTCTAATGACTGGTACAACCACGTGGGGTTAAGAGGTAAAAGCCTCAAAAAAGTGCAAGATCTGACCCACGATAGCCGTTTCAATCCCCGGACGAATCAGCGTGTCTGGACGCCCAAAGCGGTGATGCCAACCGCTAACCAAGTGGTTTCGAACATGACCCTCGGATTCTGGGCGCCACTTTTGGATCTACAGTTGCCTTGGACTACCTTGATTCCCCAGATTTTTCCTAAGCATAGGTATGCCTCCAATGCGAATCACTGGAGAAGCTCCACGAATGTTGGGCAAGTCTATGAGCGTCTAAATCGGGTTAGAGACATACGAAACCGGGTGGCCCACTTTGAACCGCTTTGGAAGATAAGAGATATTGACGAGGAGGTACGCAACATCCGGGGTGTGACACCGAGGGTGGAGTTCATTGCGCCTACAAATGAGGTAGAAGCGCTTGACCGCTTGCAGATGTTTTATGACAGGACGGTGCAACTGTTGCACTGGTTGTCACCCGATCGCGCACTTGATCATCGGGGTACGGAGCTTCATCTGAAGACCTGCTTTTTGATGACTCAGAATGGGCTTGATCGCTACAAGCGAGGTGAGACAACTCAATCCTACCGGACGAGTAGCTTGACGAAGTCTTGGGGCGCAAAACTGATGGTGAAGGATCGTCGACCGATGGAGCTGATGCACAAAGGTCAAGTTATTGGTGTTTTCTACCCTACGCCGTAGGCCGCCGCCGAAGTTTTTCAGTCGATGATAAGGTTCTGATTTTTTCAGCGGAAAAAGAAAAAGCCACCCTTTAGGAGTGGCTTTTTCAATGTTTCTCATTGCCCTTGGATCTTCAGTGGTACTCATAACCTGCTGAGGATGTCTTCCAAGCGCCTACGGATCGAATCTTACACTTTTGAATATAAGGTATCTACCTATAGGGTTTTGATGCCTTGATAGTTTAAAACTATTGGTGGTGCTCCTGACAGTGTGGGCACGGCTTCAGCCGCAACGCGCGATGTCGGATGGCACCCATTCGCCGAGCTGCATCAAGATTTATAAGATTCGATCCTGTGACTCAAGAAGTCGCTTCGGTATCTTCCGGCTCATGACGAACGTGTCCCATAGGAGCAGATCGTGAGCAACAATATCGTATTTACACCAGGTCGGCAGATGTATCACTTCACTCAGCTTCGCCAAGAGGTCGGCGATCTGCAACTCATTGGGCTGATGGCGCAACGGCTGTTGCATACCAATCAGCTATCCGCACCCATGGCAGTAAGGGCAGCAGCAGATCAGTTCGAAATTCTTGATCAACTGCAGCAGGGCAGTCCGATATTTTCGCAGATGAGGGCGGAAGCCGGCTTCGGTCGACTCGCTGTCGATCCGGCGCCAATGAATTCAGATACACAGCTCATTGAGCACAAGGGCGAATAAAATGCTTACGCAACAGAACCAATTGAACGACGACGCGCGCTATGAACCGGCACGACCGGTGGATGCAATCGAACCGTTGGAGCGATTCAGCAAGGAAGATTTTGCTACCTACATTGAGCGGAAGTTCGAGGTCTCGGAGAAGATCTATGAGCCCTTGAAAGACCTGTTGGCGACCTACCACATTGAGCCTCATCAGATATTGGGCACGGACTTTTCGGACGGGGAAAACAAGGCAGAGTTGTTCCAGTACGAACAGGCCAAACTCATGGTTTTGGCGCGAAAAATGTCCATGCGAAATAACAAATGGCGCACGATCGTGAGCCGGTCAAAACCTACGATGAGCGCAATTCTGGGCTCTAGTGCACCCGGCAGCTTGGCTCAGAAAGAAAAAATTGAACTGTTCCGGTACTACATATCCTTGCTCAAAGGTGGTATCCCAGCAGCTCGATTGGACTCAGCTCAGCCATTGCTCGCAAACGCAGAGGGCGAGGAATACGAAGGAGGGCATTTTGAGAAGCTCACTGCACTGATGTCTAAGTACACCGCCGACTTTATCCTGGCGCATCAGCGTGAGATTTTAGTCGCTTCGAATAAACAGCACGACCGCATGCACCCCGAAAAAGGCCATAACTTCTGGCCAATGGATGTTTCACCCGAGTTTGGGGCGACAGAGTCTGTACATGCTGCCAGAGATCGTTTTATCGCGATGTTGGAATCGACCCCTCCTGATGCTGAGAAGGATATGGCTCGCGTTCGGCTGCTAAAGGATTTCTTTCTTGATGCCGAAAGCTCTTATTGGAAGGAAACCCATGAGCTCAACAAAGCCGCTCTAGGCGATCTTCCTCCCGAGCTTGGGAAGCTGGATCTTTCAACGTCGCGAGAAGACATCACTGAAAAAGTGGCACATGCATTCGATGCCTATTCCAGTGATCTTCCTGCCAGTCTGATAGCCGAGGCTGAATGTCTAATCTGGCTTTATGGGCTCAAGCACTGCCCGTTCGAAGCTGGAGCAATGGACGCCAGGCGAGCTGAGTATTTTGAGCAAATCCAAGTGTCACACTACGTAGCGATAGCTGCGGTGATACTGAATAATTTGCGACTCACGCGTAAAAACATAAA
>Ga0302168_1000047_pt1 | contig 30220 bp, 25 predicted proteins | sample I_Fen_N1_2_FD_193494 | JGI IMG/M metagenome (GOLD analysis project Ga0302168, IMG submission 193494) | Peat permafrost microbial communities from Stordalen Mire near Abisko, Sweden - I_Fen_N1_2 | ecosystem: Environmental > Terrestrial > Soil > Wetlands > Permafrost | place: Sweden: Abisko...
TCAACGGCGGGGCAGCCGCGGGCGACAGCTTCAAGATCACCCCGACCCGTAATGCCGCGGCGAACATCCAGACCGAGATGACCGACTCCAAGCGTCTGGCCATCGCGGCACCGCTGGGCGCGGCCATTGCCCCGGGTGGTAGCGGAACGCTGATCATTCCTGCCAGTGGTCAACCGACCCTGACCACGAAATTTGATATTTATGATTCGGCCACCGCCACTGCAATGCAGAACGGCCTGAAAAACTCCACGCCGACCAGGATTGTGTTTGGTGATGTGTCTTCCGACGGCACCAGCCAGAGCTACCAGCTTCTGGATGCCCAGGGTAACGTTCTCCCGCTTCTGGATGCTCAGGGTAACGCTGTCGCCGCTGGCACCATCAAGCCAGGTCAGAGCAACCTGCTGAGACTCAATATTCCGCTCAAGGATTCGACCGGTTCGCCGATTCCGCCTGCGCCAGCTACTCAGTACACTGTGAGTTTCGACATGACGGTGGCCGGCTCTCCTGACAAGGGCACGGCGATCAATGTCACGCTCAGCCAGCCAGGTACGCTGGACAATCGTAATGGCACAGTGTTGGCGGGTTTACAGACCCAGAAAACCGTGGATACGGGGTCGGCCAGCAAAGGCATTTCCCTGAGCGATGCTTACGGAAAACTGATCGAGGGTGTTGGCGCCAAGGCGGCTCAAGGCAAGCTCGACAGTGCCGCGACCTCGGCCATTCTGGCGAACGCCAAGAGCGCCCGTGACTCGCTTTCCGGTGTCGACCTCGACGAGGAGACCGGCAATCTGGTCAAGTATCAGCAGTACTACACGGCCTCTTCGCAGATCATCAAGGCTGCGCAAGAAATCTTCAGCACACTGATCAACAGTCTTTAAGGAGTCGTAGCCCATGCGCATTTCCACCGGCCAGTTTTACGAGTCCACTGCGGCGAACTATCAGAAAAATTTCGCCAACGCCGTTAAGACCAGCGAAGAAGCGAGCAGTCTGGTTCGCGTCAACACCGCCGCCGATGATCCGGTGGGGGCTTCGCGTCTGCTGCAATTGGGTCAGCAGGCTTCGATGCTTGATCAGTACACGGTCAATTCCAACACGATCAAGTCGACACTGGGGCAGACCGAGTCGGTCATGACCAGCATCACCAGTGTGTTGCAGCGCGCCAAGGAGTTGGCAATTGGTGTCGGTAACACCGGTTATAGCGACGCTGACCGTCAGGCGAATGCGTCCGAACTCGGCCAGATTGAAGATCAGCTACTAAGCCTGATGAACACCAAGGATGAAAACGGCAAGTACATTTTCGCCGGCTCCAAGGGCGATACCGCTCCGTTCTCGCGTAACAGTGACGGCACCTACAGCTACAATGGCGATCAGACGACGCTTGATCTTGCCGTTGGCGACACTATGTCGATGGCCACTAACAGCACCGGTTGGGAAGCGTTTGAGCAGGCGATCAACACCAGTCGTAGTCAGGTCATCATGACGGCTCCGTCGCCAGATAACGGGAAGGTAACGCTTTCCAATGGCCAGGTTTCGTCGAACATCACCTACAACAGCAAGTTCCGCAGCGGTGAGCCATACACGGTGGAGTTCGCCAGTGGTACCCAGCTGAAAATCACTGACTCGGCCGGTAACGACGTGACGGCTGAAGCTAGTAAGGGTGGAATGTTCGATCCAACCACCGCGGCTGGCCAAGCGGTCAGTTTTCGCGGTGTCGAGCTGAGTCTGAACATCAATCTGAGCGCTACGGACAGTCCTGCGGCCACGCTGCCTAACGTTTTTACGCTGGAATCCAAGGCTGATACATTCACCACGACCCGCAGCCCTGGCAACCCGAGCTCGGCACAAATAACGGGCAGCAGCATCACCAACGCTACCGATTATCACGCCAGTTTTCCGAGCGGTTCGGCCATCGTCAAGTTCAAGGATGCCACTAACTTTGATCTGTATGCGGCGCCTCTGACCGCCAACAGCAAGCCTGTGTCCAGCGGTACGGTAATGGCTGGCGTTGGCACCGCATCCGGTGTGACCTTCACCGTGGCGAGTGGTCCTGCGCCGACGCCAGGTCCGAGTGCTGGCGATCAGTTCAACGTTGCCGTCGACTCTCATGAAACCCAGAGCATTCTGGATACCGTGAGCCAGTTGAAAACCGCACTGAGCACACCAACCAATGGCAATGCGATCGCGATGCAAAAGCTGCAAGCGGCAGTGGACTCGGGCATCGCTAACCTGGCAAGTGGCACTGACCAGCTATCCGGTGCCCTGAGTTCGGTGGGTGCACGCGGTGCTGCCCTCGATACCCAAAACGCAACCAACCAGGCTCTGTCGCTGGCCAACACCCAGACCCAGGCGTCGATTCGCGATTCCGATCCTGCTGAGGTGATGACGCGTCTGACCTTGCAACAGACGATGTTGCAGGCTTCGCAACTGGCGTTCAGCAAAATCACTCAACTGGGTCTGTTCAACAAAATCTAACGGGGCCTGCGCGTCAGCGCACGGCCGTAAACCGCCGAATACCCATCGTCTTTTTTCAGCGGTTTGAGGCGCTCATCCGGCCGGGTGGGCGGCCACCACTTGAGAGCTCCGCCGTGAATCCAGTTTCGCTTGTCAGCCTTGTCATCCCCGCCTTCAATCCGCGCTTTTTTGCCGGGTCCCTGCACACCGCCCTTATCCAGCAATACGCCAACCTTGAAATCATCGTGTGCGACGACAGTCGTGGCGATGAAATCCGCCAGGTTGTCGAGTCGCTGACGGGTGATGCCGAGCAGCGAGTGCGTTACGTACGAAACCCTGGGACATTGGGTTTTGTCGGCAATCTGCTGGCGTGCCTAGACGAAGCCAAAGGCGAGTACATCAAATTTCTGTGTGATGACGATCAGTTGTCGCCGGCCTGTATCGAGCGCCAGGCACACGTGCTGGATCAGCAGGCGGACATCAATCTGGTGCTGGCCCAGCGGGCCTTGTGGGATGCTGACGATCATCCGTTGCCGTCTCGTCTGGAGAACAGCACGCTGTCGCCTGTGTGCGGAATCTTCAAGGGCGATGACCTGCTGGCGATTTTCGAGAGCTTTCCGGTCAACTTCCTCGGTGGTTTCAGTGGCGCATTATTCCGCCGCAAGGATCTAGAGGAACTAATGCCCGCATTGACTCAGCCCGGCCATTGTTTTGTCGCGTCACTAGATCTGGCCTTGTACATCTGCCTGCTACGTCGGGGCAACCTGGCGGTGCTCAACTATGTATTGAGTGTCGAGCGCCTGTATCCGGAGCGTTTGAGCCGTCAGCAGTCGATGAAAGATGCGGCGGAGCAGGAAAGACAGTGGTTGGTGCAGATGCTCAAGGTTCGCGGTGGCGAGGGCGCACCGGCGGCCGGTTGGGTTCGTTACCTGCCCTTGAGTCGCAGCGACGAGGCGCCACGTGTCTGGGACGAGCTGCCCCTGAGCCGAACTTTGGGTGCCCGCCAGGCCAACCAGGGATATCGTGTCGGTATTGCCAGCGAGAGTTTTTCCGAGGTTTACGCGCAATGGCTGGCGTGTCGCACGCTCAGCGAAACCCAGCGCAGTCTCCTGCCGGACACATTGGCTGGCTGGTCGCGGCAACCCAAAATTCTGCCGATCATTATTGATGATCTGGGCAGTCGCGCCAGTCTGGATCTCACCCTCGACAGCCTTGCCGGGCAGATCTATGCATCGGAACTGATCCTGGTGTTGTCCAGCGCCTGCACCGAAGCGCAACTCGACGGCAAAGTGTTCAACCTGCCGTTGCAGGATGACGGCTATGAGCAGATCACCGGCTTGCTGCCACAGCTCGACGGCGTTGACTGGTTTTATGTGCTGCGAGCCGGTGATCGTCTGGTTGAGCCGGCCTTGTTGCTGCTGGCCGATAAGATCAGCGCGTCGCCAGAGGCGTTGTGTGTTTATAGCGATGAAGGTCGTTTGCGTGATGGTGAGTCGGTGGACCCGATCCTGAAGCCAGACTTCAACCTGGACCTGATGCGCAGTTATCCCTACGTCGGGCGTGCCCTGGCATTTCAGCGCGAGCAGTTCCTGGCGTTGGGTGGCTTCAATTCGAACTATGGCGAACTGGCGCCTCACGATGTGCTGTGGCGCATGGTCGAGAGGGACGGCATCAAGGTCATCGAGCATATTGCCGAGGTGATGCTGGAGTCGACGCTCGGCCTGGCGCAATGGCTGGCACTGCCGGGCGTCATTGAACTCAACCCGCAGGTGCTGGAGGCACATCTTCAACGATTGGGCGTTGCCCATGAAATTCGCCAGGGCAGCTTTACCTTGCTCAATCGTGTCGATTACCTGCATGCGGTCCGACCGCTGGTGTCGATCATCATTGTCTGCAAAGACCAGTTGGCAGCCGTGCAGCGTTGTGTCGAAACGCTCCTGGAGAAAACGGCGTACAGCGAGTACGAGTTGCTGTTGATCGACAATGGCAGTGAATCGCCGCCGATGCATGAGTGGTTGAGCGCCATGGCGCAACTGGGCAGCGACCGATTCCGGGTGAAGGCGTTTGCGCAGCAAGGTAATGTCGCGGCAACGCGCAATTTCGCCGTTCAGCAGGCCCGTGGCGAGTATGTGCTGATGCTCGATCCATATGCGGTGGTCACGTGTGAGGACTGGCTGAATGAGCTGATCAATCATGCCCAGCGCCCGGAAGTCGGTGTCGTGGGAGCCAAGCTGTTCAATTCAGATGGCCGGGTTCTGCATGCAGGACTGATTCTCGGGCTGCAAGGGCCGGCAACCTCACCGTTTTTCGGCGACCCCGTTAATGCAGCCGGTTACATGCACCGTTTGCAAGTGGTGCAGGACATGAGTGCTGTCGGTGCCGATTGCCTGATGGTGCGAAGATCGCTGTTCGAAAGCGTGGGTGGTTTTCAGGCGCAGGACTTTACCTTGACCCTTAACGAGGTGGATCTGTGTCTACGGATTCGCCAAAACGGTTACCTGGTGGTGTGGACGCCGTATGCCCAACTGGCCCTCGGCACACCGCCCGCGGCCACGGTGGGAGAGGCCGAGATTGCGCTTCGCCTTCAAGAGCAGGATACGTTCTACCGCCGTTGGCTACCGATTGTCGCTCGCGACCCGGCCTACAATCCCAACCTGATGCTCAATACGTGGGGCGGCTCCAGCTACAGTTTAGAGCCAGGCTTGCGCACAGGGTGGAGTCCGTTCTCCGTTCGCCAGTTACCGAAGGTCATGGCGCTGCCGGTCAACTCCTCGGCGGTCGGACACTATCGGGCGATCCAGCCGCTGATCGAGCTGGAGAAGGCTGGCCGGGCAACCGGACGGGTCTACTACGATTTGCCGTCGATTTTCGAGATCGAGCGCGAGTCACCTGACGTGATCATTTTGCAGGGGCGCTACAGCGAAGGACCGATCAACGAGATCGCCGCGTTCAAGCCCTACACCAATGCCCGTCTGATTTTCGAGCTGGATGACTATGTCATCAAGGCGCCGAAGAAGAACGCGCATATTCGCAATATGCCGGACAATGTCGAGATGGAGCGTCTGGTCCGTCGCGGCATCGGCTTGTGCGATCGCGTGGTGGTTTCGACGCAGTCGCTGGCCGATGCGTTGTCGTCCATGCACCACGACATTCGGGTAGTGCCGAATATGCTCGCCACTCACCTGTGGAGTGATCTGCGCAGTCAGCGTCGCACGTCGAAAAAACCACGGGTTGGCTGGGGCGGCGGCACCAGCCACTCCGGTGACCTGGCGATCATTGCCGACGTGGTCCGTGAACTGGCCAACGAGGTCGATTGGGTGTTCTTCGGCATGTGTCCCGAAGAGTTGAAACCTTACATGCATGAGTTCCACGGGGTGATCGACCTGAGCGTCTACCCGGCGAAGCTGGCCAGTCTGAACCTGGATCTGGCGCTGGCACCGCTGGAGTTTCATATCTTCAACGACTGCAAGAGCAACTTGCGTCTGCTGGAGTATGGCGCGTGCGGCTACCCGGTGGTCTGCACCGATACCGAGGCGTACCGCGGTTACTTGCCTTGCACGCGGGTGGTCAGCAACTCTACCGATGAGTGGCTGCAAGCCATCCGCATGCACCTGGCGGACCCGGAAGCGAGCTACCGCATGGGCGATGAACTGCGCGAAGCGGTACTGCGCGATTACATGCTGCGCGGCGATAACGTGCGGTACTGGGAGAATGGCTGGCTGGCCGATTGATACACCCTCTGATGTAGTCGCTGCCCAACGGTAGCGGCTACACAGCGCCGCCGTTCGAGCTGGCGCGTTTCCTGCAAGTCCCCTGAAAATCGCCATAAATCTAGCATGTGCGACGCAGCCAGAAGCCGATGGGTGCCGCCTCATGCGATTTATCCAGATGGCCGCAAAGCCTTGTCAGGCTTGGGCAGGCCCTGTGACGAACAAAAGGGGAAATGATGAAGGCAGTTATTCTGGCGGGTGGTCTGGGCACGCGCATCAGCGAGGAGTCGCACCTCAAGCCCAAGCCAATGATCGAGATCGGTGGCAAGCCAATTCTCTGGCACATCATGAAGCAGTATTCCGCTCATGGAATTCACGACTTCGTGATTTGCCTGGGCTACAAGGGCTATGCGATCAAGGACTTCTTCGCCAACTACTTCCTGCACACCTCTGACGTCACCTTCGACATGTCCAACAATCGCATGGACGTTCACCAGAACTACAGCGAGCCGTGGCGCGTGACCCTGATCGACACCGGCGAAGACACCATGACCGGTGGCCGCCTGCGTCGCGCCGCCCGTTACGTTGAAGGCGAACAGGCGTTCTGTTTCACCTACGGCGACGGCGTCTCGGATCTAAACATTGGCGCTTTGGTGGATTTTCACTTAAGCAGCGGTAAGTTGGCGACGGTCACGGCGGTGCAGCCACCCGGACGTTACGGCGCGCTGGAGCGTGACGGCGATCTGGTGCGTGGTTTCATCGAAAAACCTCGCGGCGATGGGGGCTGGATCAACGGTGGCTTCTTCGTCTTGTCACCCAAAGTGCTGTCGCTGATCACTGCCGACGAAACAGTCTGGGAGTCGCAGCCGTTGACGACCCTGGCTGCCGAAGGGCAACTGAACGCATTCCAGCACGATGGCTTCTGGCATCCGATGGACACCCTGCGTGACAAGAACCATCTGGAGCATTTGTGGCAGAGCGGGGAGGCCCCATGGAAACAATGGGACTGAGCCCGGAGTTCTGGCGCGGCAAGCGGGTTCTGCTGACTGGCCACACCGGTTTCAAAGGCAGTTGGCTGACGTTGTGGCTGCAAAGCCTCGGCGCCGAGGTCAGCGGGTTTTCCCTTGATCCGTCCACCGAGCCAAGCCTGTTCGAACTGGCGCGTGTTCACGAAGGCATCAACGATCAACGCGGTGACCTGCGTGACCTGGGTGCCTTGCTGGAATTGATCGCCGAAACCCAACCGGAAATTGTCCTGCACCTGGCAGCCCAACCGCTGGTGCGCGAAGGCTATCGCGATCCGCTGGGGACTTACTCCAGCAACGTCATGGGCACGCTCAATCTGCTCGAGGCGATCCGTCAGGTCGGCGGCGTTCGCGCGTGCGTGCTGGTGACCACCGACAAGGTTTACGCCAATCAGGAATGGGTGTGGCCCTACCGTGAAAACGAAGCCCTCGGCGGGCATGATCCTTACAGCAGCAGCAAGGCCTGTTGCGAGTTGCTCGCGCAGTCGTATGTCGCGTCATTTTTCCCGGCCGAAAAATATGCCGAGCATGGCCTGGCACTCGCCACGGCGCGTGCCGGCAACGTGCTGGGTGGGGGGGATTTTGCTCCGGAACGATTGATTCCCGACGTCTTGAAGGCGTGGTCCGCCGACGAACCCGTGACCCTGCGCTACCCACACGCCGTGCGCCCGTGGCAGCACGCGCTGGAACCGCTGGCCGGTTACCTGCAACTGGCCGTCGGCCTCTACGAGCACGGCCCGGAGTTTACCGGCGCGTGGAACTTCGGTCCGAGCGAAGCGGACATGTGCAGCGTTGGCGAAGTGGTCAAGTTGCTCGCCAACCGCTGGCCACAAGCGCGTGGCTTGCGCATCGAACCGAGTGATTTGCATGAAGCGGGTCTGTTGCGCCTGGACAGCAGCCGTGCTCGCCAATTGTTGGCCTGGCAGCCGCGCTGGTCGTTGCAGCAGTGCCTGACCCAAACCCTTGATTGGCACCTGGCCTGGCAGAACGGCGATGACATGCGCGCCATCACCCTGGGTCAATTGAACCTGTACCGAGGCGCGCTGTGAGCGAGTTTCTGTTGAAACCGTTGCCGCTGGCCGGCCTGTTCAGCGTGCAACACAAACGCTTCGAGGATGAGCGCGGGCATTTCGCGCGCCTGTTTTGCGAAGGCAGCCTGAGCGCGTTCGGCCAGCCGTTTCATATCCGTCAGATCAACCATTCCCGCACCCGTGAATGCGGCAGTGTGCGCGGTCTGCATTATCAGAACGCCAGCGCGCCGGAAGCCAAGTTGATCAGCTGCCTGCGCGGTGAAGTCTGGGATGTGGCAGTGGACTTGCGCCCTGACTCCGAGACGTTCCTGCATTGGCACGCCGAACACCTGCGGGCCGGTGACGGCCGCAGCCTGCTGATCCCGGCCGGGTTCGCCCACGGTTTCCAGACCCTCACCGACGACGCCGAGTTGCTCTACCTGCACAGCGCGGACTACGCGCCTGCGCACGAGGGCGGTTTGAGTGTCAACGATCCAAGGCTGGCGATTGCCTGGCCGTTGCCTGTCAATAATCTGTCGGCCCGGGACTCCAGCCATCCCTTGCTCGATCAGTACTTCGCTGGAGTGCGTGTATGAACTGCCGTGGTTGCGGGACTTCTTTGGCTTTGCCGCTGATCGATCTCGGCACTTCGCCGCCGTCCAACGCCTATGTGTGCGCCGATCAGCTTGAGCACGCCGAGCAATGGGTGCCGCTGAAAGTGGCGGTGTGTCAGCACTGCTGGCTGGTGCAGACCGAGGACTACACCCGCGCCGACAGCCTGTTCGACGCCGAGTACGCCTATTTCAGTTCGTTCTCCAGCACCTGGCTGGCCCACGCCGAGCGCTATGTGGCCGAGATGGTTGAGCGTTTCGACCTGACGACCGATAGCCGCGTGGTGGAAATCGCCGCGAACGACGGTTACCTGTTGCAGTACGTGGCCAAGCGCGGTATTCCTTGCCTGGGCGTTGAGCCGACCCGAAGCACCGCGCAAGCGGCGCGGGAAAAAGGCCTGGAGATCCGCGAACTGTTCTTCGGTCGCGACACCGCATCACAGTTGAACACTGAAGGCTGGGCCGCCGACCTGATGGCCGCCAACAACGTGTTGGCCCACGTGCCGGACATCAACGATTTCCTTGGCGGTTTCGCGACCCTGCTCAAGCCAACCGGCGTGGCGACGTTCGAGTTTCCGCAGTTGCTCACACTGATGGCTGGCCAGCAGTTCGACACGCTGTACCACGAGCACTATTCCTACCTGTCGTTGACTGCCGTGCAGACGCTGTGCGAGCGCAACGGCCTGGAAGTATTCGACGTCAGTCAGCTGACCACCCATGGCGGATCGCTTCGGGTCTTCGTCCAGCGCGCCGATGGCGTTCGCCGCGACGTACAGCCGGCTGTTCAACTGCAACTGAAGGCCGAGCTCGACGCCGGGGTAAAAACCGCCGGGTACTACTCGACCCTCGCGCCTAATGCCGAACGTATCAAACACGAACTGCTGCGTTTCCTGTTGCAGGCCAAGGCTGATGGCAAGATCGTGGTCGGTTACGGCGCCGCCGCCAAGGGCAACACATTGCTCAACTACGCCGGGGTCAAGCCGGATCTGTTGGCCTGGGTGGCAGATGCCAGTCCGCACAAGCAAGGCAAGTACTTGCCGGGCAGCCGCATTCCGGTGGTTTCTCCCGAGCGGATTGAAATCGAAAAGCCGGATTACGTTCTGATACTGCCATGGAACCTGCTGTACGAGATTACCCAGCAATTCGCGGTTGTCCGCAGTTGGGGCGCACGTTTTGTCGTTGCCATTCCGGAGTTGAGCTTCAGATGAGCCGAATTCACTATACCAAGCCCAGTGTGGGTGAACTGGAGGCCAAGTACGTGCTGGACGCTGTGCAGCATGGCTGGGGTGAGCGCTGCTACGAATACATCACACGTTTCGAAAAATCCTTCGCACAGCACATGGACGTACCGTATGCCATCGCGACGTCCAGTTGCACCGGCGCTTTGCACATGGGAATGGCGGCACTTGACATCGGTCCGGGCGATGAAGTGATTCTGGCGAATACCAACTGGATCGCTTCGGCGGCGCCCATCGATTACCTGGGGGCTACCCCGGTTTTCGTCGACGTGTTGGCGGACAGTTGGTGCCTGGATCCGGAACAGGTGCGCAAAGCCATTACTCCGCGAACCAAGGCCATCGTGGCAGTGCATTTGTACGGCAATCTGTGTGATTTGGACGCGTTGCTGGAGATCGGCCGTGAGCACGGTATTGCTGTCATCGAAGACGCCGCCGAAGCCATCGGCTCGCAATGGCGTGGTAAAGCCGCCGGCTCGTTGGGGGCTTTTGGCGCATTCTCCTTTCATGGCACCAAGACCATGACCACCGGAGAAGGCGGGATTTTCGTGACCTCGGACAAGGCGCTGTATGAGCGAGTGCTTACGCTCTCCAATCACGGTCGGGTCAACGGCAGCAAACGTCAATTTTGGCCGGACTTCATCGGTTTCAAGTACAAGATGAGTAATCTGCAGGCCGCGATCGGTTGCGCCCAGATCGAACGTGTCGATGAGCTGATCGCCCGTAAACGCGCGATCTTCGATCGTTATGCCCAAGGGCTGCTGGATATCCCGTTGCTGTCCATGAACCCGCAGCCGCATCACTCCAGGAATGGTTACTGGATGCCCACGGTGGTGTTCCATGAAAACACTGGGATTACCCGGGAGCTATTGATCGAAGCCTTTCAGGCCGCCGATATCGATGCGCGGGTGTTTTTCTGGCCATTGTCGGCACTGCCGATGTTCGCCGATAAACCGGTGCACACGCCGATGGCGTTTTCGCTGTCGGAGCGGGCCATCAATCTGCCGAGCTATCACGACATGACCGACGCCGATCAGCAGCGGGTGATTGAGGTCATTCGCGCGGTCTGCCAGCAAAGGAATGTGCTGTGATCGTCTACCTGTTGGGGGCGGCGAACCCTGAAGCAGTGCGCATGATCGGCTCCGTCAAACGGGCCGATCCGGCCGTGGAGTTTGCGTTTCTCGACAACGATGCAGCCAAGCACGGCACCTTGTTTTACGGCGTGCCGGTGATCGGTGGAGTGGAGCGTGTGGCCGATTTGAAAGGCCCGGATACGCAGTTTGTGAACCTGATCACCCGCGACACCAAGACCCGTTACGAGACCACACGACAGATCATCGAGGCCGGGGGGACGCTGGGCAACTTCCTGCACCCGGGCATCGATCTGAGCATGACGCGCATGGGCACCGGTAACTATCTCCAGGAAGGCGTGATCATCCAGGCTGAAGTGTCCCTGGGCGATAACAGCAGCATCAGCTACGGCAGCGTGATCGGGCACGAAGGCCGGATCGGGCATTCCGTGTTCATGGCGCCCGGTGTTGCTATCGCCGGCTGCGTCGAAGTGGGTGACGGTGCTTTCATCGGCGTCAACGCCACCATCCTGCCACGGTTGCGCATCGGTCGCTGGGCGACAGTCGGCGCCGGAGCCGTGGTCACCCGGGACGTCCCCGACTACGCAGTCGTTGTGGGCAATCCAGCTCGAATTATCAAGACTCAGGCTGTTCCTTATCAGGACGGCCGGGTTTTCAACTGACAAAACCCCGTAACGGAGTGTTTGCATGAATCCTCATGAGCAGTTTCGCAAAGAAGTAAGCCAGAACATCGAAGGTTTGCAGCAGGACAAAAAACTTCGGTCCGAGTCGCTGGACTGGGTCGGTGTCACGGCCAAACACAAGTACACCTACAACTTCAGCTGGATGGGCCGGCCAATCATTCAGTTTCCTCAGGACATGGTCGCCATGCAGGAAATCATCTGGGACCTGCGCCCGGATGTGATTGTCGAAACGGGCATCGCCCACGGCGGCTCCCTGGTGTTTTACGCCTCGATGATGGAACTGATCGGTCACGGCGAAGTGCTGGGTGTGGACATCGATATTCGTCAACACAACCGCGAAGCCATTGAAGCCCATCCGATGGCTCGACGGATCAGCATGATCCAGGGGTCGAGTATCGATACGGCCATAGTTGACGAGGTCCGTGCGCGGGTTGCCGGCAAGAAAGTGCTGGTGGTTCTGGACTCCAACCATACCCATGAGCATGTGCTTGAAGAGTTGCGTCTGTATGCACCGCTGGTTTCGGTCGGCAGTTATTGCGTGGTGATGGACACCGTGGTCGAAGACATGCCCGAAGACGCCTTCCCGGATCGTCCTTGGGGCAAGGGTGACAACCCGAAAACTGCCGTATGGGCCTATCTGGAAGAGAATCGCGATTTTGAAATCGATGCCCGGATTCACAGCAAACTGCTGATCACCGTGGCACCGGACGGTTATCTGCGTCGGGTTCGTTAAGCAACGACATCATTGTTGAGTTCATCGGGCGATACGCCGGTTGTGGGGAAAGAATATGCAAGGCAAGTACGTTTCTGAAAGCGGATTACCACTGAACGAGTTGGTGACGGTGGTAGTGATTACCCACAATCGCCCGGCATTTGCGCGTCGGGCAGTGAAGTTTTACAGCGCCTTGCCTTGCAGGATTCTGGTGCTGGATTCTTCAGCTAAGGTCACCGATGGCATCGACGGTGCTTACCCTGGCATCGACTACCGGCATTTGCCGCAGTACGGCTATTGGGGCATTCGGGCCAAGCTCGATTACGGTGTGCAACAAGTCACTACGCCCTACATGGTGTTCGCTGCCGACGATGACTTCATCGTGCATGACGCCCTCGACGCTTCGGTCTCGTTCCTGGAAGCGAACCCGGACTACGGCATGTGCCATGGTTACTGCCTGATGTATCTGGCGCTGGCCGATAGCGTGAGCTATTACCGCCGGGACAAGAAGGTTTGTGAAGACTATTCGTCCGATCGCGCTCAGGATCGCGTGATTGACTTCATGCATCAGTACATTCCCCCGTTCTATGCCGTTCACCGTACCGCGATGTTGCGTGACTGGTACGCGCTCATGCCGCAAGACACCATCTTTGAATGGCAGGAAATCGGTCATGCGTACTACATGTTGGCGAGGGCCAAGGCGCGAATTCTGCCGATCCCTTATGTGGTGCGCGAGGTCAATTACCTGGAGTCGGAGCACAACACCGAGATCTACAGCACCCTGACCCTAGCCGATGCAAAATCGGTGGCGGATCGTGAGACTTACGCTCAATTACTGTCGACGTTGCCAAGTGCCCAGACGGGGCTCGATCCCGCGCAGGGCAAGCAGTTGGCACTGGACAGTTTCGAGGCTCTGGCCGACAGCCTGCGTAACCGTCGGGCGCTGACCGCCGAACCTATTTTCGAGTCGCGCTGGACTGATGTGCAGAAGGGGCCAAGCCGTCGCTTCGGGCTTTTGCAATACGTAGAAATGCCTTTCTACAATCAGCCGTTTTTCGATCTGTTGAGCCGATTCGAGATGATGCTGCACGGCATGCCGGCCGGCCGTGTTCAGCTCCAGGGGCTCGAAGGTATTTGGGCGCACCAGGAAGACATGATGCGTCCTCGCAACAACGACACGACTGAAAGTGTTGTCGAGCGACTCTGGCATGCGTATGACCGCAGCCCGTTCAACCGTCAAGTGGTCAAGCGCCTGGCGCAGCAGTTGGAACTGCTAGGCGACGCCGACGAGGCGCGGGACATGTTCGCCTGGGCCGAGCGCCTGGACGCTGTATCGACGCAAGGCAATGACGAGGCGTTCGGTGCCATGCGCTCCGGTCGCCTGCTCAAGTGGCTGGCGGCGCGCGCCCCTGAGGCTGACGAAGTCGCCGCGACTTCGCGTTTCCTGGCGGACCACAACGGTGGTCCACAATTTGGCATTTTGGTGCTGGACCTCGAAAACGACGCGGCCAAACTGCAAATCACCCTCGACAGTTTGCTGGAAGGTCACAACCACGCCTTCAAGATCGTGGTGTTCACCACGGGCGAATTGTTGACGGCCACCACAGAGCGCAACACGCTGCACTTTGTTCGTGTAACCCCGGTCAACTATGTCGACAAGCTCAATCAGATCGCGCGTCAATCGACGTGCGACTGGTTGCTGCTGACCGAGGCGGGTGACGAGTTCACTGCGGGTGGTCTGCTGCGCGCCGGACTGGAACTGCGTGCCGCGCCTGAATGCCGAGCGGTGGCATCCGACGAAATTCACCGCGATGCCAATGGTGCGCTGGTGGATGTGTTCCGTCCAGGCTTTAACCTCGACCTGCTGCAAAGCCTCCCAGCGCTGATGGCGCGACACTGGCTGATTCGCAAGGATGTGTTGCTGGACGCGGGCGGTTACCAGGCCGACTTCAGCAAGGCGCTGGAATTCGACCTGCTGCTGCGCATCATCGAACAGGGCGGCCTGGCCTGGCTGGCACATCTGGACGAGCCGCTGCTGATCGCCCGTGCACCGGTACTGGAGGAAAACGCCCACGAGCGTCAGGCGTTGATCCGTCACCTCGCGACCCGTGGCTACAAGGCGCAAGTCAGCTCGGACGAACCTGGCACTTACCGTATCGACTACCGTCACACTGAACGTCCGCTGGTGACAATCATTGTGGCGAGCCAGGACGATCTGGAGCAACTTCAACGTTGCCTCACCGGCATCGTGCAACGTACCCGCTACACCCGTTACGAAGTGCTGATTGCCGATAACGCGAGTCAGTCCCCCGACCTTCTGCAATGGCTGGACGGTCTCGGACAGCCGGGCGACCGGGTCCGTGTCTTGCGCGCGCAAGAGCGTCTCAGCACGTCGGCCTTGTACAACGAAGCCAGTCAGCAGGCCCAGGGTGAATACCTGGTGCTGCTGGCAGCGGACAGTGAAGTGGTCAACCCCAACTGGCTCGAATCCCTGCTCAACCAGGCCCAGCGTCCGGAAGTGGGCGTGGTCGGTGCCAAGTTGCAGAACCGCGACGGCAACGTTACCCAGGCCGGGCTGATTCTGGGCATGAACGACGGCGTCGGTTCGGCCTTTGTCGGTGAGCCGAAGGATGCCAAGGGCTACCTGAATCGTCTGGTGCTGGAACAAAACTATTCGGCCGTCTCGGCCGTGTGCCTGATGATCCCCAAAGCGTTGTTCGACGAGGTTGGCGGACTGGACGAAGGCGCCTTCACCGATGCTTTCGCCGATGTCGATCTGTGCCTGAAGGTTGGTCAGGCGGGTTATCTGGTGGTGTGGACGCCGCAAGTACAGGTCATTCACCCAGGCACCTTGCCCGATGCGCCGCAGACTCTTCAGGCCTTGCGTGAAAAGTGGGCGGGGCCGTTCCAGCATGATCTGGCGTACAACAAGAACCTCGCCTTGACCGGCAAGGGTTTTACCCTTGGCAGCGCGACCAGTGTGGATTGGGCGCGGTTGCTGGTTTAAGTCTGGTGCACAGGTAGAAGGATTCGCGGCATGTTCAACGGTAAATCGATTTTCATCTCCGGCGGCACCGGTTCGTTCGGTCGCAACTTCATCCGTCGCCTGCTGGAGCAATATCAGCCCAAGCGGGTGGTGGTGTTTTCGCGTGATGAGCTCAAGCAGTACGAGATGCAGCAGACGTTCAACGCGCCGTGCATGCGTTACTTCCTGGGCGATGTGCGCGACGCCGAGCGTTTGCGCCAGGCCATGCGCGGCATTGACTACGTGGTGCATGCCGCCGCCCTGAAGCAAGTGCCGGCGGCCGAGTACAACCCCACCGAATGCATTCGTACCAACGTCAACGGCGCGGAAAACATCATTGCCGCGGCCATAGATAACGGCGTGAAAAAAGTCGTCGCGCTGTCCACCGACAAAGCCGCCAGCCCGATCAACCTGTACGGAGCAACCAAGCTGCTGTCGGACAAATTGTTCGTCGCCGCGAACAATATTGCCGGGGACCAGAACACACGCTTCTCGGTGGTCCGTTACGGTAACGTGGCCGGCTCCCGGGGTTCGGTCGTGCCGTTCTTCAGCAAGCTGATTGCCGAGGGCGCGACAGAGCTGCCGATCACCGATGAGCGCATGACGCGCTTTTGGATCACCCTTGATCACGGCGTGCAGTTTGTGCTCGACAGCTTTGCCCGCATGCATGGCGGTGAAGTGTTTGTGCCGAAGATTCCGTCGATCCGCATCGTCGATCTGGCGGTGGGTATGGCCGGGCACTTGCCGCACAAGAACGTGGGCATTCGTCCGGGCGAAAAACTCCATGAGCTGATGGTGCCGCTGGACGATGCGCGCATGACCCTGGAGTTCGACGATCACTACACGATCCAGCCGTCGATCCGCTTCACCAGCGTCGACGTGGATTTTTCCGTGGACAAACTGGGCGAGCAGGGCCAGCCGGTGAGCGAAGACTTCGAGTATCGCTCCGACACCAACCCGCAATTCCTGACGGTGGGGCAGATTGCTGATCTGCACGCGGAGCTGTCGGCATGATTCCTTACGGTCGGCAGAGTCTCGATCAGGCGGACATCGACGCGGTGGTCGCCGTGTTGCAGTCCGACTGGCTGACTCAAGGGCCGACCATCGAGCGATTCGAACAGGCCATGGCCGACCGTTGCCAGGCCGATTTTGCGGTGGCAGTGTGTAACGCCACGGCGGCGTTGCACATCGCTTGCCTGGCGGCCGGGCTCGGGCCGGGTGATCGTTTGTGGACCACGCCCAACACCTTTCTGGCGTCGGCCAATTGCGGTCGTTATTGCGGTGCCGAGGTGGACTTCGTCGACATCGATCCGCTGACCTGGAACCTCGATGCTGATGCCCTGAAAGCCAGGCTGGAAGCGGCGGAGGACAGCGGTACGTTGCCTAAGGTGCTGGTGGCGGTGGCGTTCTCCGGCCAGAGTTGCGACATGCGGCTGATCGCCGAGCTGGCCGAGCGTTATGCTTTCACGGTCATTGAGGACGCCTCCCATGCGGTCGGCGCGTCCTATGCCGGGCGACCGGTGGGCTGTGGTGATTTCGCGGCAATGACGGTGTTCAGTTTTCATCCGGTGAAAATCATCACCAGCGCCGAAGGTGGCATGGTGCTGACTAATCGCCCGGAACTGGCCGAGCGCTTGCAACGTCTACGCAGCCACGGCATGACTCGCGATCCGCAGCACATGACCGAGGCCAGCCATGGCCCCTGGTATTACCAGCAAGTGGAACTGGGCTTCAATTACCGAATCACCGACCTGCAAGCCGCCCTCGGGCTGTCGCAACTGAACAAACTGGATGGCTTCATCGAGCGCCGGCGTGAACTGGCGGCGCGTTATGACCGGTTGCTGGCGTCTTTGCCGTTGACCTTGCCCAGCCCTCAGCCTGAAGCCGAGTCGGCGTGGCATCTGTATGTGGTGCGCTTGCAACTTGATCGCATCAAACTCAGCCATCGACAGGTGTTCGAAGGGTTGCGAGCTGCCGGCGTCGGTGTGAATCTGCACTACATTCCGGTGCACTTGCAGCCGTACTATCGCGACCTGGGTTTCGCCGAGGGCGACTTTCCGCAAGCCGAACGTTACTACGCCGAGGCCATCAGCCTGCCGCTGTTTCCGTTGCTCAGTGATGAGCAACAGGATTTCGTGGTCGAGCAACTGCGCCGGCTGACCGAATAAATACCGCCACAGGCGGCGGATGGGAATGTGCGATGCGCGAATTGAGCGAGCAGGAAAGATTCTGGCAAGGCGACTTCGGTAACCAGTACGTCGACCGCAACGTCGGGCAGCCCCTGGTGGCGGCCAACCTGGCGTTGTTTGCCAAGGCACTGACACGTGCCGGGCGGATTGACAGCCTGGTTGAGCTGGTGGGCACCAATGCCGGCAATAACTTGCAGGCGCTGCGCCAGCTGTTGCCCCGGTGTGAACTGTTCGGCGTGGAGATCAATGCCAGCGCCTGTGCCCAGGCCCAGGCGCTGGACATCGCGCAAATATGGCACGGCTCGCTGTTCGATTTTCCCCGCGAGCGCAGCTTTGACTTGACCCTGAGCAAAGGCGTGCTGATTCATCTGGCGCCGGAACTGCTGGCCGCAGCCTATGACCAGCTGTATGCGTTGAGCCAGCGTTATATCCTGATCGCCGAGTACTACAACCCGGTGCCGGTCGAAGTGTCCTATCGCGGGAACAGCGGCAAGTTGTTCAAACGCGATTTTGCCGGTGAAATGCTTGATCGTTACGCTGACCTGCAACTGCTGGATTACGGTTTTGGTTATCACCGCGACCCGCAGTTCCCGGTAGACGACATCACGTGGTTCCTGCTGGAAAAACGCTCTTGAACAACGTCGCAATCATCCCGGCTCGCGGTGGCAGTAAACGCATACCGCGCAAGAACCTCAAGCCGTTCGACGACGTGCCGATGATTGCCCGTTCGATTCAAACCGCCCTCGATTCGGGACTGTTCGCCCAGGTGGTGGTCAGCACCGACGATGAAGAAATCGCCGCGCTGGCTCGGGCCTGCGGTGCGCAAGTGCCGTTTATGCGGCCCGCGGCATTGGCTGATGATTTCACCGGCACGGCGGCGGTGATTGTGCATGCCTTGGCGGAGTTGTCTCGACAAGGTCAGGATTTTGATTGCGCCTGTTGCATCTATGCCACGGCGCCATGGCTGCAAGCGCGATTTTTGCAGCAGGGTTTAAAGCTGCTGGAGCAGCATCCGGACAAGTCCTTCGCCTTCTCGGTCTGCGATTTCGGCTTTCCGGTGCAGCGTGCCCTGACCCTCGATGAGCAGGGTGCCTTGATGGCGTTGTACCCGCAGTTTCGCGAGACTCGCTCCCAGGACCTGCCGCTGGCCTATCAAGACGCCGGGCAGTTTTACTGGGGCCGCAGCAGTGCCTGGCTGCAGGGCGAGGTGTTGTATTCACCGCAAAGCCTGCCGGTGATCCTGCCGCGCTATCTGGTGCAGGACATCGATACCCTCGAGGACTGGAAGCGCGCCGAATACCTTTACGCGGCGCTGAAGGCCGGTGGGGAGCTGCAATGAGAGTACTGATCCGTGCCGACGCTTCGCCGACCATTGGCAGCGGTCACATTGCCCGCTGCCTGACCCTGGCCAGGGTGTTGCGCCAGCAGGGCGGGCACGTGGCATTTGCCTGTCGTCAATTGCAGGGCCATCGACTCGACAGCGTTGCCGCCGAAGGTTTTGAAACCTTTGCGTTGCCGGATCGCTATCCCGACGAAGACCCGCAGCAAGCCATCGAAGCCATGTTGCCGTGGCAGGCGGACATTGCCGCGCTGGGGCAAGCGCTGGAACACCATCAGGCCTTCGACTGGATCATCGTCGACCACTACAGCCTCGATCATCACTGGCAGACGGCGGCTCGTCGCTGGGCACCCCGGATTGCGGCGGTGGATGATCTGGCGACGCGCACCTACAGCGTCGATTTGCTGCTGAACCAGAATCTGTCGGGTACCCCTGAGGCTTATGCCGGACTGCTTGCACCCGATTGTCGGACTTTGATCGGACCACGCTTCGCCATGCTGCGGGATGAGTTCTGCTGCCCGGCGATCAAGATCAAGCGCCAGGCGAAGCGCGTACTGGTGAACTTCGGCGGCTTCGATGCCGCGATGCAGACTCACCACGCGATGCTGGCGCTGGCGGATTTTCATCAGCTTGAAGTCGATTTTGTTGCCGGTGGCGATAACCCGGCGTGGGAGGAAATGCGGGTTCTGGCGGCACATCATCCGAACTGGCGCTTGCACCGTTTTGTCGACGACTTTTACCGATTGATGACCGAAGCCGACCTGTTTGTCGGTGCCGGCGGCGGGACCAGTTGGGAGAGGGCGGCCATGGGGCTGCCGACGATCTGTATTGCGGTCTCGAATAATCAGCAAGCCAACGGCGAAGTGATGGCGACGTCGGGGGCTCATGTGTATCTGGGCACCCGCGAGCAGGTCAGTGTCGAGCAGTTGCGTCAGGCCATCGGTTTTGTCGTCGGCAATCAGGGATTACGGCAAAGCCTGGCTGGACGTTCACGGCAACTGGTCGATGGTCGGGGTGCGCAGCGTGTCGCGGCGGCGCTGGCCGGTGCGGTGTTGCAGGTGCGCCCGGCGACAGCAGGCGATGCACAGTTGTTGTTCGAAGGACGCAATGCCGAGGCGGCGCGTCGCTGGTCGCTGGAAACCGGGGTGATTGAATGGCAGCCGCATCAAAACTGGCTGACTGCCAGTCTGAGCAACGATCAACGCTTGCTGTTGATCGCCGAAGCGGATGACGGCCCGGTCGGGGTGCTGCGTTATGACTTGCGCGGCTTCGCAGCCGAAGTCTCGATTTACCTGTTCGAAGGGCGATTTGGCCTGGGTTGGGGCAGGGCGTTGCTGGCGCGAGGCGAAGCTTTCGTGACGCAGCATTGGCCGCAACTGCAAACCATTACCGCGCAGGTTTTGCCGGCGAATAAGCCGTCGCTGAAGGTGTTTCGCGAAGCCGGTTTCACCCAGAGTGCTTGCGCCTTCACGCGCCTATTGAAGGATCACCACAATGACTAGTTTCAAGATTGGCCACCGTAGCATCGGTGCTGATGCGCCGCCGTTCATCATTGCCGAGATGAGTGGCAACCATAACCAGTCCCTGGAAGTGGCGCTGCAGATCGTCGAAGCCGCCTCCAGGGCCGGCGCTCATGCCTTGAAGCTGCAAACCTACACCGCCGACACCATGACCCTGGACCTGTCCGAAGACGAGTTCTTCATCAAGGACCCGAACAGCCTGTGGGCAGGTACTTCGCTGTACGCGCTGTATGAGAAGGCCCATACACCCTGGGAGTGGCATGCACCGATTTTCGCCCGTGCCAGGGAGCTGGGCATGCTGGCGTTCTCCACGCCGTTTGATAACAGCGCGGTGGACTTCCTGGAAAGCCTCGACGTGCCGGCGTACAAGATCGCCAGTTTCGAGAACACCGATCTGCCGCTGATTCGGCGGGTCGCTGCTACCGGCAAGCCATTGATCATTTCCACGGGCATGGCCAGTATCGCGGAACTCGACGAAACCGTACGTGCTGCCCGCGAGGCCGGTTGCCAGGACCTGGTATTACTCAAGTGCACCAGCACCTATCCGGCGACGCCAGCCAATAGCAATGTGCGGACGATTCCTCATCTGCGCGAATTGTTTGGTTGTGAAGTGGGCCTGTCCGATCACTCCATGGGCGTCGGCGTGTCGGTGGCAGCCGTCGCGCTGGGGGCGACGGTGGTGGAAAAACACTTCACCCTCGACCGTGCTGCCGGGGGCGTGGACGCCAGTTTTTCGCTCGAACCGGCTGAGCTCGCCAGCCTGGTGATCGAAACCGAACGTGCCTGGCAAGCCATGGGGCAAGTGCATTACGGTGTGTCCGAGGCCGAGCGAAAGTCGCTGGTGTACCGCCGTTCGCTCTACGTCACCGAGGATATGACGGCCGGTGAACCCTTCACCGTCGACAATTTGCGTGCCATTCGTCCAGGCCTCGGGCTGGCACCGAAACACGCGCAAATCCTTCTGGGGCGCCGTGCGCGCCACGCTATCAAGCGTGGGACGCCACTGGACTGGTCATTGGTCGAATAACGCCTTATCGCCCTGATTCGGCAAAATAGAGTGACCTGCGAGTCAGAACGCGCATCTTCACTGTATTGTATAAATAGGGAAGGTGGCGCCTGGTCTCTGTTTTTGGCCAGTGATAGCCTTTTATTCTTCTTGCTGTCGCCTCTTCGAGGTGACGTTTTTCTCCGTTAGTCGGCGCCCCTCAATTCCTTGCGAGCGGTGGTTTTGGGCTGTTTATTATTGGGAAGTCGTAATGATTGGCATAAAAAGCATTGCGAGCTACGTTCCTGTAGCCGGCGTGGACAATTACGCACAAGGTGCAAAATTCGAAAAGGATGAAGAGTTCATCCTGGGCAAGATCGGTTCGGCTTTCCTGCCGCGCAAAGACGCCGGGCAGGAAACATCGGACCTGTGTGTCGAAGCAGTCAACGCGCTGTTTGCCAACAATCCCGGTTTGAAACGTGAAGCTATCGACGTGCTGATCGTCGTCACGCAGAACGGCGACGAAGAAGGCCTGCCCCATACTGCAGCGATCGTTCAGGACAAACTGGGCCTGCCGACCACCGTCGCTGCGTTCGATATCTCCCTGGGCTGTTCTGGCTACGTTTACGGCATCTATGCGATCAAAGGTTTCATGGAAGCCACGGGGCTGAAAAATGGTCTGCTGGTGACGGCTGACCCGTACTCGAAGATCGTCGACCCGGAAGATCGCAACACCACCATGCTCTTCGGCGACGCTGCCACCGCTACCTGGATGGGCGAAGACGCGCCATGGCAGCTGGGCAAGGCCAAGTTCGGCACCGACGGTTCCGGCGCACCGCACCTGAAGGTAACCGATGGCGTGTTCTTCATGAACGGCCGTCAGGTCTTCAACTTCGCGCTGCTCAAGGTTCCGGCGCATTTGCATGAGCTGTTGGCTGAAGCGCAACTGACGGCTGACGATGTCGATGCCTTCTGCATTCACCAGGGCAGTGCGGCGATTGTCGATGCAGTGGCGCGACGCTTCGAAGGTGAGCCGGAAAAGTTCATCAAGGACATGGTCGAGACCGGTAATACCGTGTCGTCGAGCATTCCGTTGCTGCTGGAAAAACACGTTCTGGGTTCCAGCTGGAAGCGCGTCGCGTTGAGCGGTTTTGGTGTTGGATTGTCCTGGGGCTCGGCGATCATTTATCGTCCTTGAGCTGACTTTGGGGCATAAAAAATAGCGTTCAGGGTGTAACCTTGAACGCTATTTTTTTTGGATGGCGAGCGAGGCGATATGAGCGACAGCTTTGACCACAATGCTCCGGTGATAGAGCGACGCTGGCCGGCGCTGTTTGCACGGTTGATCACCGAAGCGAGTATGGAAGATCAGGCTGCGCTGGTAGAAGGTTTAGGCTCGACCCTGAGCATTGCCGGCATTCAGCTCACCAGTCGCCATGACCGTACGCGTGAAGCACGACTGCAGGCCGCCAGCCTACCCCCGGCCAGCCCGGTGGTGCATGTCTACGGCACGGGGTTGGGTGACTTGCCGTCCGTCTTGCTTGAGAGCACCGATGTTCAGCGTTTGTACGTGCATATCCTCAACGGTGCGATTTTCCTGTTGACGCTGCAGTTGCTCGATCAGCGGCAGTGGCTCAGCGATCCACGGATCGAGTTGCGGTATGCCGGTGATTCGCCGGACATCCACCTGCCGTTTTTTGCGTTGCCCTCCGAGATGCTGCTGGCAGACGATTTTAACGCCAAGATTCGTGATCGGCTGATCAGCGAAGTGCACCTTGCCTTCAATAATCGCGAGTTCGACCCGCAGTCCCCGGAGATTGTCCAGCGACTGGAAGAGAGTGTTGAGCTCGTCAGCCAGGATGCCGATGTCGCCGAGTTGTTTGCGACATGCCAGGGTCGGGAAGTGTATGTGATTGCCACGGGGCCGAGCCTGGAACAGCATTTCGAGCAGCTTCGAGCGGTACGCGCGCAGGCACAGCGGCCCTTGTTCATCAGCGTCGATACCGCCTACCGACCCCTGCGCGAACACGGCATCAAGCCGGACCTGGTGGTCACTATCGACCAACGCATCAGCTTCAGGCATTTGCCGCCCGAAGACACGGGCGACATCCCTCTGGTCTATCTGCCGCTGAGCGACCCTCAGGTCTTGACGGCGTGGCAAGGGGCTCGTTACGTCGGGTATTCCGCCAGTCCGGTCTATGCCGCTATCCGCCAGCAGATCAGCAAGGCTGAGTTGTATGTCGGCGGCAGTGTGATCCATCCAGCGGTGGATCTGGCCGTGAAGATGGGCGCGGACCGCATTACGCTGTTCGGCGCCGATTTCGCGTTCCCCATGAACAAAACCCATGCCGGCTGGAATGATGGCGAGCTTGGTCCTGCGGTGAGTCAGGCCAAGCACTGGGTGCTCGACGGGCATGGGCAGCGCGTGCGCACGCAGTTGAATTTTCGCAGTTACCTGTGTGAGTTGGAGCGCTACATCGCCGGGCATCCGCAGGTGCGCTTTTTTAACAGCAGTCGGGCAGGCGCGATGATTGTCGGTACGACGTTCAATCAGGAGTTCGTGCAGTGAGTGGTTTTGCACAATGCATCAGTGATTGCCGTCAGTGCGCCGGGCTGTTTCGTCTCGGGCGTGATGTCGAGGCGGCGCTGACCATGGTCGACGTCTTTGAGAAGTCGCAAACTCTGTTTAGCCGAACACCTCCAGCGATCCAGCAGCAGTGGGCGCAATTGCTGATGTCGATGTTCGCTGCACAGGAAGCGCAGGACTGGCTGGGGTTGGCTGACTCAATGGAATATGAATTGATCGACTTGCTGGAAGCAGGCCACGTTTATCTCTAATCGATATTTTTACTGGGTCAGCGTAATCCTGTCGTTTTTTCGCTTCGCTTTTATAGGCGTTTTTTGACGTCAAGTTTCTCTCGTGGGTCTCGTGCAGGCCTTTGTTTTCGGAGGGGTGGCAGTGTGATGGCAATTTTTTTCAAAAAAGCCCTCAAGCAACCTGCAATCGCGACGATAACTACTACGAAGGTTCTCTAGGCCATACCCGGCGGTTGCCAGGGCCGGAAGCCGCAGCACCCAACCAACGAGGAACTCATCATGTCTTTAGGCGTAAACACTAACGTTACTTCCCTGAACGTCCAGAAGAACCTGGGCCGTGCATCGGACGCCCTGTCTACTTCCATGACTCGCCTGTCTTCCGGCCTGAAAATCAACAGCGCAAAAGACGACGCTGCCGGCCTGCAGATTGCTACCCGCATGAGCAGCCAGATCCGCGGCCAGACCGTAGCGATCAAAAACGCCAACGACGGTATCTCGATGGCTCAGACCGCTGAAGGCGCTCTGCAAGAAACCACCAACATTCTGCAGCGTATGCGTGAACTGGCTGTACAAGCACGTAACGGCACCAACGGTACTGCTGACCGCACCGCGACCAACTCTGAATTCACCCAGATGTCGGACGAACTGACTCGTATCGCGAGCAGCACCAACCTGAACGGCAAATACCTGCTGGACGGTACTGCTGGCGCCATGACTATTCAAGTAGGTGCCAACACCGGTACTTCCAACCAGATCACCTTGACCCTGAGCAGCAAGTTCGACGCCGCCAGCCTGTCCGTAGGTTCCGGTACTGTTGTTCTGACCGGTGCAACCAGTGCTGCCGCCGGTTCGGCTATCGACGGTGCAATCACCGCAATCGACGCCGCTATCGCCATCGTAACTGCCAACCGTGCAAACCTCGGTGCTTCGCAAAACCGCCTGACTAGCACCATCGCCAACCTGCAAAACGTCAACGAGAACGCCACCGCTGCAATGGGTCGCGTACAAGACACCGACTTCGCAGCAGAGACTTCGGAGCTGACCAAGCAACAAACCCTGCAACAAGCTTCCACCGCTGTTCTGGCTCAAGCCAACCAGCTGCCTTCCGCTGTACTGAAACTGCTTCAGTAATTTCGGAATGAGTTTTGGCGGGGGGGTGCGCTTGTCGTGCTCTCTCGCTTTTTTGCTTTAGAAGGTGATGGATATGGACATGAGCGTTAAGCTGAATTTGTCTTACCCGGCCGCCCCTGGTACCGCTGCCGATAAACCGGCTACTGTGTCTCGCAGCGACAACGATACCGTTCAACCTGTGGCTGAAAGCAAAAGCTCGGATCCGGGCAAGTTGAAGCAGGCCGTGCAAGAGATCGAAAAATTCGTACAGTCGGTCAAACGCAATCTGGAGTTCTCCATCGACGAGGCTTCCGGCAAAGTGGTTGTGAAAGTGATTGCCAGTGAATCGGGTTTGGTGGTGCGGCAGATCCCTTCCGAAGAAGTCCTGAAACTGGCGGAAAGTTTGAATACGGCCAGCAACGTGCTGTTCGACGCGAAAGCCTGAGAAATGGCATGAATCGTGTTTGTACGTTGAGTTGACGGCGCATCCGGTCAAAAGACCGGCGACAGACAGAAAGGGAGATGCACATGGCAAGTCCAATCACGCCGGGTACAGGCCTCGGTTCCGGTCTGGATATCAATTCGATCGTTACAGCGCTGGTCAACAGTGACAAGTCGGCCAAGCAGAACCAGATCACCACCCAGACGACGCTCAATACGTCGAAGATATCGGGTGTGGGCTCGCTCAAAAGTGCGCTGGCCGCCTATCAGGCCGCCATGGATAAGCTCAATAGCAGCACAGCCCCTGCGTTTGCGGGTTTTGCGGCAACTTCGTCGACTGCGACGACCTTGACGGCGACCTCTGACAACACGGCCGTCAACGGTACGTACAACATCAAGGTCAACAACCTGGCTACCGGTTCGAAAGTGGCTAGCGCTTCTTTTGCAGGCGGTGCTACCAGTACCATTCCGAGTGGTAATTTGACCATCAGTCAAAATGGCACTGACTACAACGTTACTATCCCGACGAGTGCAACTTTGCAATCCGCTCGTGACGCGATCAACTCCACTCTGAGTGGTCAAGGCATATCGGCCAACATCGTGACTGACAGCTCGGGCTCACGCCTTGTTATCGGGTCGACTACGACCGGCAAGGGGTCAGACCTGAAGGTCAGCGGTATTCCCGGTCTGGCAATCGACGGCACTCAAGTCCTGGGCACCATCCCTGATCCGAGTAACCCGGGCCAGACCATTCCTGATCCAAACGGTGCAGGAACGATTGGTGCGCTGGCTACTGATGCGAGTCTGACGATTGATGGTCTGGCAGTGACCAGCAAAACCAACACCATCAATGGTGCGGTGAGCGGATTGAGCATGACGCTGGTGGCACTGGGTACCTCGACAGTAACTGTGTCGACCAACACGACCGGGTTGCAGACTGCGTTGCAGTCCTTCGTCGACTCCTATAACACCTTGGTGAAGACGGTCACCTCACTGACCCAGGCCACCGCCGATAGCAGTGGCAAGCTGACGGTCTCTGCTCCAATGACCGGTGACTCCTTGCCTCGTTCGCTGCTGGCTGATGTTCGCAAGGAGCTGGTCACGCCGGGTCCGGGTGGGCAGCTGTCGGTGCTGGCGCAATTGGGTATCACGACGGACCAGAAGGCCGGTACGCTGAATTTTGATACCGCAAAGTTCAATACTGCAATGACCACCAAGGCGTTGGGCAGTCAGATTCAAACCCTGTTTACCGGTACCAACAGCAGCAACGGCCTACTGGCCAGAATGAGCAAGGCGATCAGCCCTTACTCGCAGACCGGTGGCATGTTGGATCAGCGCACCACCAGCCTGAACAAGCAGAAAAACGACTTGAGTTCTCAGCAAGTGGCGTTGGATCTGCGTGTCACCACGCTGACGGCGACGCTGACCGCCAAGTACAACGCCATGGACCTGTTGGTTGGGCAGATGAAGGCGACGGGAAGCAACATCACCTCGTTCTTCAATAGCCTGGATGCGCAACAACGCGGCTAAGTAGCGATGATGTGACAGAAAAAAACCCGGCTGTGTTTTAACGCGCCGGGTTTTTTTTTTTGATTTAAAGTTTTTTGGCTCGTAGCCGATATATTGGTCAAGCGAGCCCATGAATTGTGATGAGGTAGAAACATGAATCCGATGTTAGCCCTTCGGCAATATCAAAAAGTTGGAGCGCAAGCCCAGGTCTCCGAAGCCAGTCCGCACCGTTTGGTGCAGATGCTGATGGAGGGTGGGCTGGATCGTATTGCCCAGGCAAAAGGTGCCATGGAGCGCAAGGATATTCCGGGTAAAGGTGTATTGATCAGCAAGGCCATCGGTATCATTGGCGGCTTGCGTGAGGGCCTGGATCTTGAGAGCAGGGCTGAAGAAGTGGGGCAGCTTGATAACCTCTATGTCTACATGATGAAGCGTCTGGCTGAAGCCAACATCAAGACCGACCCAAAGATTCTCGACGAAGTCGCGGGTTTGCTTCGCACCGTCAAAGAAGGGTGGGACGCCATCGCCGAGCCAAGCCCGCAGTTTTAAGGAGATCACCATGAGTCTTGTATTGCAGCGAATCGAACAGACCCGCGAAGCGTTGGTCGGGGCATTGGCTGAGCGCAACTGGGAAGTCATTGGTGCATTGGACCTGGATTGCCGTTCCTGCATGGAAGACGTTATGAGTGAGGCGATCCTGGACGAGGCCGCGTTGCGCGATAACCTTGAGGAGTTGCTGGGGGTGTACAAGCAGCTTCTTGAGGCGGCAACGGGAGAAAGGCAGGCGATAGTCGATGAGATGACGCAGATCCATCAAGCACAGAACGCGGCAAAGGTTTACCATCTGTTTGGATAATTAATCCTCGGTTAATCCAGACATGTGCGCCATAAATTTGACTGTGCACGTTTTTTTGACTTAACTAGTGGCTGTTTTCAGATTTCAGGCGTCTACAGGCACATGGTGTCCTGCAAGCGTCTCGCTTGCCCCTTATTTCGGGCATTGAGTTGACTAGGGAAGTTGCTATTGCATGTGGCGTGAAACCAAAATTCTGCTGATTGATGACGATAGCGTCCGCCGCCGCGATTTGGCGGTGATTCTGAATTTTCTCGGTGAAGAAAATTTACCCTGCGGTAGCCATGACTGGCAGCAGGCTGTCGGTTCGTTGGCATCCAGTCGTGAAGTAATCTGTGTCCTCATCGGGACGGTCAATGCTCCAGGTGCGCTTCTGAGTTTGTTAAAGACACTCTCCACCTGGGATGAGTTCCTTCCGGTTTTGTTGATGGGCGATAATTCTTCCGTTGACCTGCCGGAAGACCAGCGTCGCCGAGTGCTTTCGACCCTGGAAATGCCACCCAGCTACAGCAAGTTGCTCGACTCCCTGCACCGTGCCCAGGTCTATCGCGAGATGTACGACCAGGCCCGTGAGCGCGGTCGTCATCGCGAGCCCAATCTTTTCCGTAGCCTCGTCGGCACCAGCCGGGCGATTCAACACGTCCGTCAGATGATGCAGCAAGTCGCCGATACCGATGCCAGCGTGCTGATCCTCGGTGAGTCGGGGACTGGCAAGGAAGTGGTTGCGCGTAACCTGCATTACCACTCCAAGCGCCGTGATGCGCCGTTCGTACCGGTCAACTGCGGGGCAATCCCCGCGGAGCTGCTGGAAAGCGAATTGTTCGGCCATGAGAAGGGCGCCTTTACCGGTGCGATCACCAGCCGTGCCGGGCGTTTCGAACTGGCCAATGGCGGCACCCTGTTCCTCGACGAAATCGGCGACATGCCGTTGCCGATGCAGGTCAAATTGCTGCGTGTGTTGCAGGAGCGCACCTTCGAGCGCGTGGGCAGCAACAAGACCCAGAGCGTCGATGTGCGCATCATCGCGGCCACTCACAAGAATCTCGAAAGCATGATCGAGATCGGCACCTTCCGCGAAGACCTGTACTACCGCCTGAATGTGTTCCCGATCGAGATGGCGCCGTTGCGCGAGCGCGTCGAGGACATTCCGCTGCTGATGAACGAGTTGATCTCGCGCATGGAGCACGAAAAGCGGGGTTCGATCCGTTTCAACTCGGCGGCAATCATGTCGCTGTGCCGTCACGGCTGGCCGGGTAACGTCCGCGAGCTGGCAAACCTGGTGGAGCGCATGGCGATCATGCATCCGTACGGCGTGATCGGCGTGGTCGAATTGCCGAAAAAATTCCGCTACGTCGACGACGAAGACGAGCAGTTGGTCGACAGCCTGCGCACCGACCTGGAAGAGCGCGTGGCCATCAACGGTCATACGCCCGACTTCAGTGCCAATGCCATGCTGCCGCCGGAAGGCCTGGACCTGAAGGATTACCTCGGTGGTCTGGAGCAAGGCTTGATTCAGCAGGCCCTGGACGATGCCAACGGCATTGTCGCGCGAGCTGCCGAACGCCTGCGAATCCGTCGGACCACCCTGGTGGAGAAGATGCGCAAGTACGGTATGAGTCGTCGTGACGGTGATGAACAGGCGGATGATTGACGCCTGTTTTTCAACTCCTTCATTTATAGGCGGTTTTTTTTCGGCACGGGTATTGCTACATCCCTCGCAACGTTCCGTTTCACTGACGGTCAGCCAAGCGAGAGAGCACGATGCCCCAAGCCGCCCAGATGTCTCCTGTCTCAGATGCTTTTGGGAATACCCTGGGGCAACCGTCGTCGGTAGAGCAGGCAAGCCGGCAGGGTCTTGAGCAGGCTTTTGCCCTGTTCAACCAAATGTCGAGCCAGTTGACCGA
>Ga0302168_1000051_pt1 | contig 29275 bp, 33 predicted proteins | sample I_Fen_N1_2_FD_193494 | JGI IMG/M metagenome (GOLD analysis project Ga0302168, IMG submission 193494) | Peat permafrost microbial communities from Stordalen Mire near Abisko, Sweden - I_Fen_N1_2 | ecosystem: Environmental > Terrestrial > Soil > Wetlands > Permafrost | place: Sweden: Abisko...
TACAGACAAGGTCAGGAGCAAATCCTGCCTTCAGGAGTGATCGGCCTCCCCCAGAAACGCACTTGCTGTTGTATGAATCCTTGAGCGTAACCTCTCTCGTTGGACTCAGGGTCAACATACAAGGAGCTGAGCTTGCTCGCGATAGCTATTTCAATACCAATACATGTGGTGGCTGAAAGTCCGCTATCGCGAGCAAGCTTGGCTCCTACAGGGGGATGGTCGTTGTCGTGTCTCGGATATAACGATAGTTCGCATCGATATAAGTGGTTATAAGAAAAATCGCTATGCTGCGGACCAGATTTCTCCTGCGGTCTTTGTGGACGTCTCAATGGATTTAGTGAACATCGGGTTGATCGTTGCCGGGTTGGTGGTTGGCTTTATTGTTGGCATGACTGGCGTCGGTGGTGGGTCGTTGATGACCCCGATTCTGCTGTGGTTCGGCATCAATCCCGCGACAGCGGTCGGCACTGATTTGCTGTACGCGGCGATTACCAAATCCAGCGGCGTGCTGGTCCACCGGAAAAACAACAACATCGACTGGGCGATTACCGGCTGGCTGACCCTTGGCAGCGTGCCGGCGGTGGCATTGACGCTGTGGTTCCTGAGCAGCTTGCACACCGCGCCTGAAACAATGAACGCCATCATCAAACAGGCGCTGGGATTCGTCTTGTTCGCCACAGCATTGGCGATTCTCTTCAAGAAACGCCTGCTCGATTTCGCTCACAAACGCGCCGGTGGCAACTACAACCCCAGTGGCAAGCGCCTCAACGGCATGACGGTGATTACCGGCCTGGTGCTGGGCACCATGGTTGCGCTGACGTCAATCGGTGCTGGCGCCCTGGGCACCGTGGCGCTGTTTATCCTGTATCCGCTGCTACCCACCCGTCGCCTCGTCGGCACCGAAATCGCCCACGCCGTTCCGTTGACCCTGGTCGCCGGGCTTGGCCATGCGAGCATGGGCAACATGGACTGGCACGTGTTGGGCTTCTTGTTGATCGGTTCGCTGCCGGGGATCTGGATGGGCAGCCATTTGACCGGCAAGATCTCCGATGAGGTGTTGCGCCCTTGCCTGGCGACGATGTTGGTCCTGATTGGCTACAAACTGGCGTTCTGACTCCGATCGATTCGCCAGCCTCTCTCGCGGGTGAAAATCTCTAGAAGGTGTCTGTCCGGGTCATCGAAATACACCCGCCGTCCACCTGTGTAGTCATTGATTCCCTTCGGCCGCTGCTTGCCCGGGTCCGTCCACGGCGATGAGATTAGCCCAGTCTGTTGCGCAATGACCGCCCTGACCTAAGCTTGGGTCAAGGCGAAACACAATTGCGGTGCGTCACCCGGAACGAACGCCGCGATGCGCAATCATTAGAGCGTGGTTATCAAAAGGAGATGCGCATGCTCATCAGGTTTTTGACCCTGACAACCTTGCTGGCTTTCGCCGGTCCCTTGTTCGCAACCGAAAGCGATTCACCATTGGACGTCGACAAAGGCCGGTCCCGGCCCTTGATTATCATTGCGCCCAGTACCGTCGATCCGGTCTGGGTCGGGCTGAAAAAGTCACTGGACGATCCAGCTAACAAGGAAGGCATTGCCCAGCGAAACATCCGGGTGTACAGCGTGCTGAACATGTTCGGCCAGCTCGACGGCAAGGACCTCGGTCAGCAGGACACCATGGCGCTGATCCGCTCCCTGAAACTCGGTGCGGGGGCATTACCCAAAGTGATCCTGATCGGCAAGGATGGCGAGAAGAAGCTTGAGAGTTCGGGGGATGAATCCAGGTCGGTTGATTTGAAAAAGGTGTTTGACACCATCGACGCCCTGCCAGCGGCCGAGAAAGAAGTCACGGCGCCGGCGGTGGTGACCCCGCCCGCCGAGGCCGAGCCGGTCAAAGGCGCCAAAGGCGCGAAGGGCACCAAATCTGGCAAACCGGCCAAACCGACCAAGCCCCCTGAAATGCCGGATGATTGAAAGGTCTTTTTAATAACCCGATACCTGTGGCGAGGGGGCTTGCTGTGGCGAGGGGGCTTGCCCCCGTTGGAGCGCGAAGCGGTCCCGCTTTTTATGTTCTCAGATCTAGCGTCTGCTTCGCAGCCGAACGGGGTGATGCGGCATTCCGGCAAGCCCCCTCGCCACAGGGTATGCGTTGCCCGTTTACCAGTTATAGCGATACCCGACCGTCACCGCCGAAGGCTGCGTGATCGGACGACGATTGCGGGCATAGCAACAAAAATGGGCGATCTAAACGATCGCCCTTTTTTTTGCGGGTGAAGTCTCCGCCTTCACGGGCTTCGGAAATTTCCTTCAAGTTGTGTCGCACTTGATGAACTGGTGTCTGTAAGCCCGCACCGCTAGCCTTCGTGGAAGTCCGCGACATTGAGGGACCCAAGGATGAAAACACCCGTGAAAAAAGGAGCCTCGCCTGTGAAAAAGTTCAGCAAGCCTCAATCAGAAATCCCTGACGATACCGATCTTCCCACGCCTGTGAAGGTGTGCGGGACCGCCGAAGTGGCGGTTATTCCACGCCCCAGGCGTATGCTCTCGCCCCAGCCTATATTCACCATTGCCCCCGGAGTCGACACACGGACGCTACTGAAACAAGCTTGCGATACCCTCGCGTCGCTGACGGCCCTGCTTGAGAATTTTGCCGCGAAACTGGAAGCGCCAAACCGCGGTGAAATATTTTCGATCCAGCAGTTGGCGATGGTCGCCGAGTTGTTGGTGACCCAGGCATGGGACAACCTTGTTGCGGATAGAGAAGCGTCTGGCGGTGGGCCAGAGACCCGGCATTAAGCAGGCGTAAAAACGAAAATGGGTGACCTCAAGAGGTCACCCATTTTCTTCGTCGACACTGAACCCTGTGGCGAGGGGACTTGCCAGTTGAAACTATTCGCTCAGGGCACTCAATATCGTGTGGGCGATTTTGATCCGCTCCGGGTTCGGGTAGTTTTTGTTGGCCAGGATCACGATGCCAATGTCCTTCGACGGCACAAACGCAACGTAGGCACCGAAGCCGCCCGTGGAGCCGGTTTTGTTGAGCAACACGTTTTCCGGCTGCGGCTGCGGCGGGTTCAACCACTTGACCTCGTGAGCTTCCATTGCCATCTCGGTCGAGTTGCCGGCGAGCAGCCGATCCAGCGTGACCGGGTAGGGGTAGAGCTCCCAGCCCAGCCCCTGTGTCATCTCACCCACCGTGTAATAACCGGTGTGAGTGGTGGCGATGGCTTGCTGCAATGGCTTTTCCAGTCCTGCCGGTTTCATGTTCGCTTCAACATATCGAATCAGGTCCGAGGCACTGGTTTTCACGCCATAGGCTTCGGAATCCAGCGCGCCCGATCCGACACGCACCGGCTTGTCGTCCTTGTTGTAACCCTGAGCGTAAAGCCCCATCTGCGCTTGCGGGACTTTGAGGTAGGTGTGCTTGAGGCCCAGTTTTGGCAACAAGGTTTTTTCCATCAGGTCATCGAACGGCTGGCCCATGCTGTGGGCGGCAAGATAACCGAACAGCCCTATGCTTGGGTTCGAATACAGGCGATGGGTGCCAGCAGGGTAAACCGGTGTCCACCGTTTGAAGTAACTGAGCATCGTGTCTGCATGGTCAGCGTCGTCGGGAAACTGCAGCGGCAACCCGCCAGCGGTGTAAGTGCCCAGCTGCAACACACTGATGCGATCGAATGCACTACCGCGCAATGCCGGTAAAACGGTGCTGGCAGTATCGGACAGGGACAGTTTGCCGTTGGCCTGCGCATACCCGGCCAGCGTGGCGGCGAAGGTTTTACTGACCGAACCGATTTCGAACAAGGTGTCCTGGCTGACCGGTTTACGATCCTCTTTAGAGGCCACGCCGTAATTAAAGTAATGCTGCTGTCCATTCTGGGTGATTGCGACGACGAGCCCCGCGATGTTCTGTTGCTGCATCACGGGACCGACGGCGGCGTCGACCAGGGTTTCGAGTTGCTGGTGAGACGAGGTCGCGGCAATACACGGTGCTGCGCCGAGGATAAGGGCGAAAGCACCGTAGGACGCAAGCCTTGGCAATTTGTTTGTGTACATGTCAGATCCACTCTTCATGAGTTGTGTCGATGGTAACCCGCTACACTCCATGCGCTCTTGCACATCGGGCTACCTGATAGGCGAGCCAAATCTAGGCAGTCCGCCGAGCGTCGACAAACGACGATATTTCGGGTTAGCCATTAGAAAAACTATGGAGTTGGCATGATTCGTCCTCACTTGCCGCTGAATGCGTTGCGCGCTTTCGAGGCTTCCGCGCGCCATTTGAGTTTCACTCGGGCGGCGGTGGAGTTGTTCGTTACGCCTGCGGCGGTGAGTCATCAGGTCAAAAGTCTCGAAGCCCAACTCAACGTAACACTGTTCAAACGCTTGCCGCGCGGGCTGATGCTGACCAGTGAAGGTGAAACCTTGCTGCCGGTCCTGCGTGAGTCTTTTGACCGAATCGCCGAAACGCTTGAGCGGTTCGAGGGCGGGCACTATCGGGATGTGTTGACAGTGGGGGCGGTGGGGACGTTCGCGGTCGGGTGGTTATTGCCGCGGCTGGCGGACTTTCAGGAGAAACATCCGTTCATAGATTTACGGCTGTCGACCCATAACAATCGGGTGGACGTAGCCGCTGAAGGGCTGGATTACGCCATTCGTTTTGGCGCTGGCGCCTGGCACGGGATTGAAGCGCTGCGGTTGATCGAAGCGCCGCTGTCAGTGTTGTGCGTACCCGAACTTGCCCGGCAGTTGAACGCGCCTGAGGATCTGTTGAAACAAACGCTGTTGCGTTCCTACCGTATAGACGAGTGGCCTGAATGGTTTTTGGCCTGCGGGTTACCGGCCAACACGGCACCGACCAGGAATATTGTTTTCGACTCTTCGCTGGCGATGATGGAGGCCGCGCTTCAAGGTGCTGGCATTGCCTTGGCGCCGCCGCTGATGTTTTCCCGTCAACTGGCGGCCGGTGCCATCGAGCAACCGTTCGCCATCGGCATCACCACCGGCAGCTACTGGCTCACCCGCTTGCAGTCCCGTCCCGAAACGGCGGCAATGACGGCGTTCAAGGAGTGGTTGCTGCAAGCATCCGAAACGCCACCCTTGTAGGAGTGAGCCGGCTCCGGGCGGCGTTCCGACGATGGCGGAGTGTCAGCCAACATCCATGTTGAATGTGTCGGCCCCATCGCGAGCAGGCTCACTCCTGCAAGGAGTAAAGCGGCAGAGGTCAGCGCAGCAGGCACGGCCGTTTGTTATCAAATTTCCAGCCCGGGATCAGAAACTGCATTGCCACGCTGTCATCCCGCGCCCCCAGCCCCATGCCTTTGTACAGTTCATGGGCCTTGGCCAACTGGTCCATGTCCAGCTCAACCCCTAACCCTGGTTTCTTCGGCACCTGCACACAGCCCCCGACGATTTGCAGTGGAGCTTTGGTCAAGCGCTGGCCGTCCTGCCAGATCCAGTGGGTGTCAATGGCGGTGATGTCGCCCGGCGCCGCCGCCGCGACGTGGGTGAACATCGCCAGGGAAATGTCAAAGTGGTTGTTGGAATGCGAACCCCAGGTCAGGCCCCATTCATGGCACATCTGCGCCACGCGAACCGAGCCCTGCATGGTCCAGAAATGTGGGTCGGCGAGCGGAATGTCCACCGATTGCAACTGAATGGCGTGGCCCATTTCCCGCCAGTCGGTAGCGATCATGTTGGTCGCGGTTTTCAACCCGGTGGCACGGCGGAACTCGGCCATGACTTCGCGGCCCGAGTAACCGTTTTCCGCGCCGCACGGGTCTTCGGCGTAGGCCAGGACCTGATGCTGATCACGGCACAAGCGAATGGCTTCCTTGAGTGACCACGCGCCATTCGGATCGAGCGTAATGCGTGCCCCCGGAAAGCGTTCGGCCAGTGCGGTGACGGCTTCGATTTCCTGATCGCCACTGAGCACGCCGCCCTTGAGCTTGAAGTCCTTGAAACCGTAACGGGCGTGGGCGGCTTCGGCCAGGCGGACCACGGCGTCGGTGGTCATGGCTTGCTCATGACGCACACGGAACCAGTCGTTATCGGCGTCCGGTTCGCTGCGGTAGGCCAGATCGGTCTGATTGCGATCCCCCAGGTAAAACAGGTAACCGAGCATCTTCACTTCGTCACGCTGCTGGCCTTCGCCGAGCAGGGCGGCGACCGGTACGTCCAGATGCTGACCGAGCAAGTCGAGCAGGGCGGCTTCCAGGCCGGTGACTGCGTGAATGGTGATCCGCAGATCGAACGTCTGTAAACCGCGCCCGCCGGCATCACGATCGGCAAAGGTCTGGCGCACCTGATTGAGAATCTTTTGATAGGTGCCGATCGGGCTGCCAACCACCAGCGCGCGGGCGTCTTCCAGTGTCTGGCGAATACGCTCGCCACCCGGAACTTCACCGACCCCGGTGTGCCCGGCGTTGTCCTTGAGGATCACGATATTGCGGGTGAAAAACGGACCATGGGCACCGCTCAGGTTGAGCAGCATGCCGTCGTGGCCGGCCACCGGAACCACCTGCATGCTGGTGATGATCGGGGCTTTTGCGCAGTCTTGTGGGTGCATTTTCTTGTCCTTATAAACAACGGATCAGGCGTGGTTGGGCGTTGGTTTGCCCAGCGCGACGGCCGGTGCGGTTTTGGGTGTGTTACGTGCGGCAAAGACAATGATCGCGGCGATGATCGAGGTCGCGGCCAACCCGTACAGGCCGCCCTGAATCGAGCCGGTGTGTTCTTCCAGCAGGCCGAAAGTGGTCGGCGCAACGAAACCGCCGAGGTTGCCCACCGAGTTGATCAGCGCAATGACGCCAGCGGCGATTCGCGCATCCAGATACGCCTGAGGGATCGGCCAGAACAGCGACGAAGCGGATTTGAAACCCAGCGCCGCGAAGCAGATTGCAACGAAGGCAAAGATCGGCCCGCCCGTGGTCGACATGAACATCCCGGCGGCGGCAATCAACAGTGCAGCAGCCACCCAGGCTTGCTGGTGTTTCCATTTGGCTGACAGGGAAGCAAAGGCATACATGCCAATAATCGACAGCAGCCACGGAATCGAGTTGAACAGTCCGACCTGAATATCACTGAGGTCGCCCATCTTCTTGATGATGCTCGGCAGCCAAAAGGTCGCGGCATAGATGGTGAGTTGGATGAAGAAGTAGATCAGGCAGAACAGGATGATCTGACGATCCTTGAGCAGTTTGCCCAGCGACGGTTTGATCGGGGTCGCGGCTTCGCGGGCCAGTTGTTCGTCCTCGATGGCGTTGACCAGCGCATCCTGTTCTTCGCGGCTCAGCCATTTGGCGTCGTGGGGTTTGGAGTCCAGCCAGAACCAGACGAACACGCACAGCCCGACCGAAAACATCCCTTCAATGAAGTACATCCACTGCCAGCCGTGCAACCCGAAACCGTTGAGTTGCAGGAGCAACCCGGACAGCGGGCCGGAAATCAACGAGGCCATCGCCGAACCGCTGAGAAAGATCGCAATCGCCTTGCCGCGCTCAACCCCGGGTAACCAGCGTGTGAAGTAATAAATCACCCCCGGAAAGAACCCGGCTTCGGCCACGCCCAGCAGGAATCGCAGGATGTAGAAGTGGGTTTCGTTCTGGATGAATGCCATGCCGGCGGCCACCAGGCCCCAGGTCAGCATGATGCGGGTCAGCCAGATGCGTGCGCCGACTTTTTGCAGGAGGATGTTGGAAGGGACTTCGAACAGCGCGTATCCGATGAAGAACAGCCCGGCCCCGAGGCCGTAGGCGGCTGCGCCGATCCCGAGGTCGTGTTCCATATGGGCGCGGACGAAGCCGATGTTCACACGGTCGATGTAGTTGACGATGAACATGATGACGAACAGCGGCAGGACATGGCGTTTCACTTTCGAGATGGCGGACTTCAGGACCGAATCGGCACCGTCGTGCATCCCTGATACGGATGTATTCACTTGGTTTCTCCCACTGATTATTTTTATGCGGGGTGTCGCGTTGTTGATAGACATCATACAACTGCATTTTTTTATTGTGCAAGTGGTGGTGTCCAACAAAATGGTGGTATCCAAGCGATTTATTATGCTTTTTCTGGTGTTTCCAAGCGGGCTGCTTACCAGTAGTTGGTGTAGTTGTTGAGTGTTGTCATACAAGTTAGGCGCCGTTTTCTAGAGATCCCAATCCCGCGCAGTGCTACGATTCGATCAGCCCCGTTTCCGGATCACCGCCATGCAACATGACCTCGACACGCCAGCCCCCAAGCGCAGCCACAACCTCGCGCACGACCTGGTCGCCAAGCTGACCCAGAGCATCCTGCTCGGCCAGATGTTGCCGGGAGATAAGCTGCCGTCGGAAAACTCGATCGTTCAGGCGCACGGCGTCAGCCGCACGGTGGTGCGCGAAGCCATCTCGAAGTTGCAGGCGTCGGGGCTGGTGGAAACCCGTCACGGCATCGGCACGTTTGTCATCGAACGCGCGCCGGAGCAGGGCTTGCGGCTGAATGTCGATACCGCGCTGGGGGTGCGCAGCATTCTGGAGTTGCGCATGGGCCTGGAAACCCAGGCCGCGGCGCTGGCGGCGACACGTCGCACGGACCTGCAACTGGCGCAGATGCGTGAAGCGCTGGACGATTATCAGCGCTTGCTGGCCAACAACGACAGCTGCGTCGAGGCCGACAAGCGCTTCCATCTGTTGATCGCCGAAGCCACCGGCAACGTGTGTTTCACCGACATCATGCAGCACTTGAGGAGTGCCATGATCCCGCGAACCCGGGTCAATGCCGCCGAGCGCGGCGCGGCGGATTTGAGCAAGCTGGGGCAGCTCGCCAACCTCGAACACGAGGCGATTCTCAACGCTATCAAACGTCAGGACCCGGACGCGGCGCGGGCGGCGATGTGGCTGCACCTGACCAACAGCCGCGACCGTTTTTCGGCGGGTGGCGCCTGAGCTTTAGTCCTCAACATCGTGCTATGCGGTCGCGCCGCTTGGGTCAGGACCGGGCGGGTCGTAACACGACCACCGCAGGCCGGCGTTCCAGATTCAGCGCCAGCACGCTGATCAACACCACGAGGGCACCGACGCCGACCGTCAACGTTGGCTGTTCACCCAAGGCATAGGCCGCCATGGCCATCGCCGTCGGCGGGATCAGGTACAGCGTCATGCTGGCGCGGCTCAAGTCCACGTGCGCCAGCACAAACGCCCAGGCCAGATACGCCAGCGCACTGGGAAACACGCCCAACGCCAACACCGCCCACTGCACATGCGCCGGTGCGCTGACGACCTCGCTGGCCAGTCCCGGCAGGTAGATCAGTAGCAGCGCCGTGCCCGACCACACCGTGTAACACACCAGCGTCAGGCCGTCGTAGCGCCCGGTTTGATGCTTCTGCAAGGCAAAGTAAAAACTCCACGACACCGCCGCCAGCAGGATCAGCCATCCGTGAACGTCGACGCTCCCCAGTCCGCGATCACCGGCCACCACAATCACCACGCCGACCAGTCCCGCCAAGATGCAGCCCCAGCGCCAGAAGCTGACCCGGTCCTTGAATACAAAGCGCGCCAGCAATGTGCTGAACAACGGCGTCGACTGCGCCAACACACTGGAGGCGCCGGCGCTGACATGCTGTTGGCCGATGTTCAGTACAACGTGATGCAGGCTCACCGCAAAAAAACCGAGCACCATCAGCAGCGGCAGGTCGCGAAGCCTGGGCAGGCTGATGCCTTTGAACGCGGCAACCACCGCCATGAACGCAGAGGCAATCAGAAACCTCAGCAGAGCCAGATGGCCGGGGTCGTAGGCCTGCAAACCGATATGAATGCCGGTCGGCGAATAGCCCCAGCAGGCGATGACAAAGGCCATCGCCAGGATGATTTTGATCGGCAATTGAGCGGGGCGGGTGAGTGGCTTCATGGTCGGGCACCTTGGGTTCGTGTGCCGAGTATCTGAAGTCGAATAGTTCACCACAACTGACTTATACTGCGCGGACTGTTCACTTTTGGTGATGATTATGGAGCTGGCGCAGATTCGCATGTTCAAGACCGTGGCCGACGTCGGCAGCATTGCCCGCGCCGCCGAGTTGCTGCATTGCGTGCCGTCCAACATCACGGCGCGGATCAAGGCGCTGGAGACGGAGCTGGGCGTGGCGTTGTTTCTGCGTGAGGGCCGGGGGCTGCGCATCAGCCCGGCGGGCCAGACGTTCCTGTCTTACGCCTCAAAAATCCTGGCGCTGACCGTTGAAGCCAAACGCGCACTGGACCCGGCCGCCGCCCCCTCCGGGCCGCTGCGCATCGGTGCCATCGAGTCCTCGGCCACCGGCCGGCTACCGCGCCTGTTGGCGAAATTCCACAAGCGCTATCCCGCGGTTGCGCTGGAACTGACCACGGGCACCTGGGGCCAATTGCTGGATGACACGCTCAACCATCGACTCGACGGTGCGATTGTCGCCGTGGATGTCGAGCGCTCCCAACTCAAGCGCACGCCGATGTACCGCGAAGAGCTGTTGCTGATTGCCTCGACATCGCTGGGACCGGTGCGTGGCATTGCGGATTTGCAGGACAAGACCGTGTTCATGTGGCCCCAGGGCTGTCCGTACCGGGCGGCGCTGGAACATTGGTTGCTGCGTCAGGGTCAGGCGCTGCCGATTGTCAGCCTGGCCAGTTATGGCGCGATTGTCGGGTGCGTCAGCGCGGGGGCCGGCGTCGCGCTGGTGCCGAAAGGAGTGTTTGATCAGTACGCCAAAGGAGCGGGGTGCGCAGGGTTTGAGTTTCCCGAGCTGACGGCCATCGACAATCTGTTTTACTGGCATGAAAACGCCGGGGTTCACCCGGCGCGAGAAGCGTTTGTGGCGATGTTGCGTGAAGAGTTCGCCTGACTGACTGGAAGGCGCTGCTGTTGTGGCGAGGGGGCTTGCCCCCGTTCGGCGGCGCAGCCGTCGTAATCCCTCAAAATGAGTCCTTATTGGTACCCGCGTCGCCCGTTTTTGGGGCCGCTTCGCAGCCCAACGGGGGCAAGCCCCCTCGCCACAACAGCCCACTTGCCACAGGGGTGTGTGGCAGGCGCATTACTTTCAACCTGCGCAAACATCGCGCATTAACAACCCGAACTTCAGATCCACAGCATCCGGAATCGGCACATACACCGTATGCCCATCCCCCGGCGCCACTTCAATCGGTTCGCCTTTGCCATTCTGCAATTGATGCAAGTCGAAATGGAAGTTGCCCTTGGGCGTCATCAATTCCAGATGATCCCCCAACGCAAACCGGTTCTTCACCTTGACCTCCGCCAGTCGCTCACGGCGTTCACCGGTCAACTCCCCGACAAACTGCTGGCGCTCCGACACCGAGCTGCCGTGCTGATAATTCTGGTATTCGTCATGCACATGCCGACGCAAAAAGCCTTCGGTGTAGCCACGCTGCGCCAATGACTCCAGATCGGTCATCAGGCTGCGGTCGAACTCTCGTCCGGCGACGGCATCGTCAATCGCCCGGCGATACACCTGCGTGGTGCGCGCGCAATAGAAGTGGGATTTGGTCCGGCCTTCGATTTTCAGCGAATGCACGCCCATGTGCGTCAGGCGTTCGACATGCTGCACGGCGCGCAGGTCCTTGGCATTCATGATGTAGGTGCCGTGTTCGTCCTCGAAAGCCGGCATCAGTTCGTCCGGCCGATTGGCCTCCTGCAACAGGAACACCTGGTCGGTGGGCGCGCCAATGCCCAGGGTTGGTTCGGGCTGATACTGCTGGACGATCTCGCCCAGATGATTTTCCGTGGCCTCCTGCGCCGAATATTTCCAGCGGCAGGCGTTGGTGCAACTCCCTTGGTTGGCATCGCGCTTGTTCATGTAACCCGACAGCAAACAGCGTCCGGAATACGCCATGCACAACGCGCCGTGGACAAACACCTCCAGCTCCATGGCAGGCACCTGTTGGCGAATTTCGCCGATTTCTTCCAGGGACAGTTCACGCGACAGGATGATCCGGCTCAAGCCCTGTTGCTGCCAGAACTCGACACTCGCCCAGTTCACCGTGTTGGCCTGCACCGACAGGTGAATCGGCATCTGCGGGAAGTGCCTGCGCACCAGCATGATCAAGCCCGGGTCCGACATGATCAGCGCATCCGGCGCCATGGCGATCACCGGCGCCAGGTCCTTGAGGAAGGTCTTGAGCTTGGCGTTGTGCGGCGCAATGTTCACCACCACGTAAAAACGCTTGCCTTGGGCCTGGGCTTCCTGGATGCCGAGGGCGAGGTTGGCGTGATCGAATTCGTTATTGCGCACCCGCAAGCTGTAGCGCGGTTGGCCGGCGTACACCGCATCGGCGCCGTAAGCGAAGGCATAACGCATGTTTTTCAGGGTGCCGGCGGGGGCGAGCAGTTCGGGGGCAAGGAGAGTCATGGCAGGATCGGTCGCAAAAGCGTTGGAGAGTAAGTGTCCCGGCCATGGCGTTCATTGATCTGGATCTATGCTTGATGAACAAACGGATGGCACTCGCGCGAACCGTGGCGGACTAAGCAATAAGGACGGCTCTTCATTTAAGGAGTCTGAGTCCCTGCGCACTGACACGGATCGGACATGAACGAAGAAGAAACCGTAAAAAACAAATCACTGGTGGTTTTGCTGGGGCTGGTGACCGTCGCGTTTATCTGGATTTTGTTGCCATTCTACGGCGCGGTGTTCTGGGCGGTGATCCTCGGCATCCTTTTTGCGCCGATGCAACGTCGACTGCAATTGAAACTGGGCTGGGAACGCAACCTGACGTCGCTGCTGACGCTGAGCATCTGTCTGGTGATTGCGATCCTGCCAGTGATCGTCCTCAGTTTCTTCCTCGTTCAGGAAGGAGCGATGCTGTACAAAACCATCGAAAGCGGAGAATTGGACATTGCGGGGTACGTGTCGCACTTCAAGCACAGCCTGCCGCCGTTCTTCCAGCACCTGCTTGACCGGTTCGGCGTGGGGGAACTGAACGGTCTGCGCGAGAAAATCATCAAGAGCGCGGTGACGGGCAATGAGTATTTCGCCACTCAGGTGTTCAGTTTGGGCCAGGGCACGTTTGATTTTGTCGTGAGCTTTTTCATCATGCTCTACCTGCTGTATTTCTTTCTGCGCGACGGCGCCGAGCTGGCACGCAAAGTTCGCTCGGCCGTGCCGTTGGAGGAACACCAGAAACGTCGGTTGCAACTCAAGTTCAATCGCGTAGTGCGGGCGACGGTGAAGGGCAACCTGCTGGTGGCGATGACGCAGGGCGCCTTGGGTGGCTTGATTTTCTGGTTTCTGGACATCCCGAGTGCGTTGCTCTGGGCGGTGTTGATGGCGTTTCTATCGCTGTTGCCAGCGGTGGGGGCGGGGATCATCTGGGCGCCGGTGGCGGCGTTTTTCCTGCTCAGCGGGGCGATGTGGCAGGGCGTGGTGCTGGGGTTGTACGGGATTTTTGTGATTGGCCTGGTGGATAACGTGCTGCGGCCGATCCTGGTAGGCAAGGACACCAAGATGCCGGACTACCTGATCCTCATCTCAACCTTGGGTGGTCTGGCCATCTTCGGCCTCAACGGCTTTGTCATCGGTCCGTTGATCGCGGCCCTGTTCATGTCGAGTTGGGCCATCTTCATTGAAACCAAACCGAAGGTGCAGTTGCCTTAGGCGCTGAGTCGGCCCTGGCCGATACGTTGCGACAAGGCCTGGGCGGCCGGCAGTGAGGTGAGCGGTCCGCTGATCGCTTCGCCGTCCTGTACCAGATACCAACAGGCGAGCAATCCCAGCTCTCTGAGTGGTGCGGGAACGGCGCTGCCGATAACGGACATGATCTGAACCTGGGACATAAGTACCTCCATCAATCGATGGGGCTACCTTACGGACCCGGCGCTGAAACGGACAATCAACGCTTTCGATAGTCGTCATTGACGCCGATGAGTGTTTGCCTCAGTCGACGACCAGATCCAGCATGTGAACCACTTCCTGCTCATTGAGCAGGCCTTTGCGCACCAGGTTTTCGGCCAGCAGCGAAAGGAACTTGGCGCTTCGATGGCCTTCCAGGTGCTTGAGTTCGGTCAAGGTGTTGTACACCTTGCTGGACGTGCACAAACCGACATTGCGGTGCGGGTTTTGCGTGGGCATGAGGTCGTCCTTGTTGTTATCAACCTGTTATTTGCGGACAGATCCCAGCTTGCGGACCTGACATGACATAAATATGACCGTTTGGCGCAAGGCGAGGGCGGGTCGAGTCAATCTTGCCAATTTGAGCCGCAGACGCTGTCCCCACAGCGACCTTGACGCGATTTATCCAGACGTTCGCCGACGAGCGGTCACAAAAAAGCCCCGCTGTTGAGGCAGGGCCTGGTGAGGGTGTTACCAGTGGCCATAACCGCGGGGAGGGCCGTAGTAACCGCGCGGGCCGTAATAGCCGCGTGGCGGGCCGTAGTAAACCGGCGGTGGGCCGTAATAGACCGGCTGTTGCACGTACACCGGTGCTGGCTGGTAATAAACCGGTGGCGGTTGCTGGACGTAAACCGGTGCCGGCTGGTAGACCGGTTGTGGTTGTACATAGACCGGACGGTTGGCGTTAATCAGGGCCGAACCGACGATGGCCGTACCCACAATCGCGCCAAAGACCGCTGGGCCTTGCCAGCAGTTACCACAACCACCGCCACCACCATGGGCTTGTGCCTGTCCTGCGATAGCGAGTGCGCCGATCAGCAAGGCAACTGTGGGGATTTTACGGATCATGATAATTCCTCGGTTCTTCGACCCGGCGCTTGCGTCTGCAATAGACCCAAGCATTGTCGCGGGGATACTTCTAAGACAGCGTTTTTTTCAAAATCAGCACAGCAAATAGGTAAATTTTGTGTAAGGTCTGTACCGGTTTACTGACGGGCCCGCACCAGTGCCCGCCGCCATGCCGTTATGATCGAACAGGCCTGATGGAATGGCTAATCCCGTCCATCTGAAAGTGCTTTAGAAGGAGAAAGTTTCATGCAGATGAACCCCAACCGAGACACTCAACTGTGCATGTCGCTGTCCGGGCGCCCCGGCAACTTCGGCCTGCGGTTTCACAATCATCTGTACGAACAATTGGGCCTGAACTTCTACTACAAGGCCTTTAGCAGCCAGGATCTGCCCGGCGCCGTGGGTGGTATTCGCGCATTGGGCATTCGTGGCTGCGGCGTGTCGATGCCGTTCAAGGAAGCGTGCATTGCGCTGGTGGATGAACTGGACGCCTCGGCGGCGGCGATTCAGTCGATCAACACCATCGTCAACACTGATGGCCACTTAAAGGCCTACAACACCGATTATATTGCCATCGAGCAACTGCTCAAAAAACACGAAGTCCCCAAGGATTCGACCTTTGCCCTGCGTGGCAGCGGCGGCATGGCCAAGGCCGTGGCCAGTGCGTTGCGCGACGGCGGTTACAAGAACGGCTTGATCGTCGCCCGCAATGAGCGCGCCGGTCGTGCCCTGGCGGAGTCGCTGGGTTATCAATGGCAAGCGGAACTGGGCGCCCGGCAGCCGAAAATGCTGATCAACGTCACACCGATCGGCATGACGGGAGGCCCGGAAGCCGATCAACTGGCGTTCGATGCCGGAACCATCGCCGCTGCCGAGACTGTCTTCGATGTGGTGGCGATCCCCTCGGAAACACCGCTGATCGTGCGCGGGCGTGCTGCAGGCAAACGGGTGATTACCGGGCTGGAAGTGATCGCCATCCAGGCGCTGGAGCAATTCGTGCTGTACACCGGCGTCCGGCCGACCGATGAGCAGTTTCACAAAGCCGTGGAATTTGCCCGCAGCTAGGACCAGCCAGGAGAAGCCCCATGCATCCGCGCATTCTCAATCTCAACCAGGTCGATCTTGAACCATTGCCCGAAGCCATGGCGCCCACGGGCGATACGGCGGGTCGTTACCAGCAGCGAATGGCCCGCGTCGGCCAACAATTGGGCGCGCAAAAGCTGGGGTATCGGCTGTACGTGCTGGAACCGGGCATGCGCGGCAGCCCGTTTCACAGTCATCGGGTTAACGAAGAGATGTTTTACGTGGTGGCCGGCGAAGGGGAGGTGCGCCTTGGTACCGAGCGTTTCCCGATCCGCGCGGGCGACGTGATTGCCTGCCCGCCGGGTGGCCCGGAGGCGGCGCACCAGATCATCAACACCAGCAACGCGCAACTGCGCTATCTGGCGATCAGCACCCAGCAATCGCCGGAGATTTGCGAGTACCCCGATTCCGGCAAATACGCGGTGATGGACGATTTCAAGGTCGATGCCGAGGGCAATGCCTCAGGCTTCGTCGCCATCGCCCGGCCGGGCGACGGTGTGGATTACTGGGACGGTGAGTAACTACAGGTGTCATCAAATCAATGTGGGAGCGGGCTTGCTCGCGAAGAGGTCCTGTCATTCACCCTATCTGGTGACTGATACACCGCCTTCGTGAGCAAGCCCGCTCCCACATTTAGAGGTGTGTAGACTGGTTATTCGAGGCGTGCCAGGCGTTCTTCCAGCGCGGCGACTCGCGCTTCAAGCTCTTCGATCCGTTCCGCGGACACACCACCAGAAGCGCCACGTTCAACCGGGTTCTGCCGCGCCGCCAAGATAACTTCGATGTCCGCCGGATCACCCAAGGCATGCATGTACCGGTCTTCCCGCTGCCCGGCCTGCTTCGGGATCAACAACGCCAACCCTCGGGCAATCAAGCGCTCCAGTTGATGCACCACCTGTTCGGTGTCTTCAAATTCATGCATGCGCCCGCTGCGGGTCAGCAGTTCATTGACGGTCTGCGGGCCGCGCAAGAACAACAACCCCGTCAGAATCACCTGGGCCGGCACCAACTCCAGCGCCTTGTCGACCTTGTGCTCCCAGCGATCCGCGCGGCTGCCCATCACCAGTTTGGCGAAACCGCGTCCTTCCAGCGCCCGCAGGCTCTGGCCGACCTGGCCCTGGGTCAGGTTCATCACCGGCTCGCGGCTGGTTTTCTGGTTGCAGGCGATCACCAGAGCATTGAGGGTCAGCGGATAGGTTTCCGGGCTGGTGGCCTGTTTCTCGATCAACGAGCCCAAAATACGTATTTCCGTGCTGTTAAGCCGCGGCTCGTCGAAGGTCGTCTCTTGCTCAGTGCTCATGGTCTGCATCCTTACCCGATTCATGTTTTTCACGTGCGTGGATGCACTTTAGATTGGCGAGCGCCAATGGCAACTGAATTCGTCGTTCCCATACTGCAGTGTTGACGAAATATGAATGAAATATTAACGCCATTTTTACAATTTGACGGGCACCGTAGGCGTGCCCGCGCGACCACCTGCGCGAGCCCTGAAAGGCGCAGTAGCCGCGGGCTACAGCGTTCCGAACCACTGATCCATGCATCGAGTCAATCGGTGTGCGCCACCTTTATTCGCCCCTGATAACTGAAAAACAAAATGGGCGAGAGAGACTCCATGAGCCAAGACATTTTTGTATCCGTACTGATTCCCGCCAAAAACGAAGCCAACAACCTCAAGCCGCTGCTTGAAGAGATCCGCGTGGCCCTGGCCGACGAGGCTTACGAAATCATTGTCGTCGATGATGGAAGCACCGATGCCACCCTGCACGAACTGCGGCAGATCCGGCACAACGGCCTGAGCGCCTTGCGCATCCTCCACCATGAACGTTCGCTGGGGCAGAGCACGTCGCTCTACCACGCCGCGCTCGAGGCGCGCGGCCAATGGCTGGCCACCCTCGATGGCGATGGGCAAAACGACCCGGCGGACATTCCCGGCATGCTGGCGCTGGTGCGCGGCGAGCCGGGCTCGGGGGATGTGCAATTGGTCGCCGGGCATCGGGTCAACCGCCGTGATACCGCGAGTAAACGCTGGGCTTCGCGTTTCGCCAACGGTTTGCGCAGCCGCTTGCTCAAGGACGCCACCCCGGACACCGGTTGTGGCTTGAAGCTGATCGAACGCGCGGCGTTTTTACGCCTGCCGTACTTCGACCACATGCACCGTTTTATTCCGGCACTGATCCAGCGTCACAACGGCCGGATGATCGTCCACCCGGTCAACCACCGCCCGCGTACAGCCGGGGTGTCCAAGTACGGCAACCTTGACCGGGCGCTGGTGGGCATCCTCGATCTGGTTGGGGTCTGGTGGCTGATCAAGCGCACACGCCTGAACACCCATGCGCAGGAGATTAAAGGATGAACATGTCCCGCGAAGCCCTGTGGCTGGTGGTCGGTTTTGTCGGTCAGATCGCCTTTACCGGGCGCTTTATCCTGCAATGGCTGTACAGCGAATACAAAAAACGCAGCGTGATCCCGACGAGCTTCTGGTACCTGAGCATCGTCGGCAGCACGCTCCTGCTAGCGTACGCCATTTACCGGGAAGACCCGGTGTTCATCGCCGGCCAGGCCTTCGGCACCCTGGTTTATTTCCGCAATTTACAGTTGATCGCTAAAAGCAAAAACCTGAAGGAGTAGGTCATGCGCGGATCGTTATCGACCCGAAATATTACGTTGCTCGCGGCGGTCGCCATGGCGCTGCTGTTTTTCTGGGGATTGGGCAGTGTGCCGTTTCTCAGTGTCAACGAGGCGCGCCGCGCCGTCACCGTTCGGGAAATGCGCGAAGCCGGGAGCTGGTTGCTGCCGTACATGAACGGCGATTTGTACCTGTCCAAACCGCCGTTTTTCTATTGGGCGGGCCTTGTGTCGACGGCCGTGCTGGGCAGTGTCTCCGAGTGGAGCGTGCGCCTGCCATCGGCGCTGGCGGCGACCTTGTGCTGCATCGGCACGTATTGGTACGGCGTCCGGCAGGCCGGGCGCCAGGTCGGATTGTTCGCCGTGGTGTTCCTGGCCGCAAACGGCGCCTTCAGCCTGTTCGCCCGCCGCTCTGAAATCGAGATGTTGTTGACCCTGCTGTGCTTCGGCGCGTTGCTGGCGGCGTGGCAGTTCATCTTCCAACAGGGCCGGGTGCTGTGGAGCCGCATCAGCTACCTGCTTTTAGGCTGTGCGCTGCTGACCAAAGGGCCGGTGTGCCTGTTGTGGGTGACGGCGCCGATCCTGACGTACGCCTTGATCTACCGCGATGCCCGCGCCAAAGCTTACCTGTGTGACGGATGGGGCTGGCTGATCGCCGTGGTGCTGGGCAGTTCGTGGTACGTGGCGGTGTCGTTGAGTCAGGGCTGGGGGATCTGGTCGTCGATCATCAGCGAAGACATCATGAACAAGATCGACGGGGAGGGCGCCGAAGCCTGGTACGCGTATTTGTTGTACCTGGCCGGTGATTTCTTTCCGTTCTGGCTGATTGTGTTTGTGCAGCCGCGCAAGTTCTGGGCAATGATCCGCTCGCGCCGTGAGGCGGCCATGCTGCTGTGTTGCACACTGTTGCCGCTGCTGATTTTCTCCCTGTTCACCGAAAAACATGGCAAGTACCTGTTGCCGGTTTACCCGTCCATGGCTTTGCTGCTGGCCATGCACTGGGCCGCCGTGCTCGAAGGCATGCAAGGACGCTGGCGTACCTGCCTGGCCACGGTTCCCTACGTGATGCTGGCCGGGTTTGTGGTGTTTTATGTGTTCGTCGAAGCACGGGTGCTGTCCCATCGCGTCGGAGGTCTGGAACAGGTCGCCACGTTGTCCGCCGGGCAGCCGGGTCAAAAGGCCTACAGCGTCGGTGAGCCGGATATCCGGCTGGTCTATTACATGGGCCGGCCGGTGGCGCCGTTGACCCTTGCTCAGCTGCAAGGGGATGAGCGCCCGGCAGGGCTGCTGTTTGTGCAAGAACCCCTCGACCCGCAATTGCAGAACCTGGCGTCGTGCAAAGTCGGCGAAGTCGACCCCTATCTGAAACCACACCGCGCCGCGCTGCTGGTGCGCATGGGAGGGGACTGCCACTAAGCCGCGCGACAGCTGAAAAAGACCCATGGCAGGAGGGGCGGGCATGGCTATAATCGGCCGACGTTTCCCCTCCTGTTACCACACGAGACTGCCATGACCATTTCCCTGTACGACGCCTCCGTCCCTGTTTTCAAGCAAATGCTCACCGCTCTCAGCGATGTGCTGAACAAGGCTGAAGCCCACGCCACCGCCAAGAACATCGACCCGAACGCGTTCCTGCAAGCCCGTCTGTTCCCGGACATGTTCCCGCTGGTGCGTCAGGTGCAGATCGCCGTTGATTTCGCCAAAGGCGTTTCTTCGCGTCTGGCCGAAGTCGAAGTGCCGAAGTACGAAGACACCGAAACTACCTTCGCCGAACTGCAAGCGCTGCTGACCAAGGTTCTGGCCTACATCGCCGAGATCAAGCCGGAGCAGATCAACGGCAAGGAAGGCATCGAGATCGTGACCCGTCCTGGCACCCCTAAAGAGAAGCGCTTCAGTGGCCAGGCTTACCTGCTGAGCTACGGTTTGCCGCAGTTCTTCTTCCACGTGACCACTGCTTACGCACTGCTGCGTCACAACGGTGTGGAAGTGGGCAAGCGCGATTACATGGGCGCGTTCTAAACCGTCCAGGTACAAAAAAGCCCCCGCAGCCTAAGGTTGCGGGGGCTTTTTCATGTGCCTGCATTCTTCACCAACACCGCCGCCCCACTGTAGGAGTGAGCCTGCTCGCGATAACGGTGTGTCAGCCAGCATTGATGCGACTGATAAACCGCTATCGCGAGCAGGCTCACTCCTACAGGAGGCGGCGGTGATGGTCAGGCCAGGCGTTCGGCTTTGCGTTCTTCACCCAGGCAAGCCGCCGCGGTGAACAGCACATCTGTGGACGAGTTCAGCGCCGTCTCCGCCGAGTCCTGCAATACCCCAATAATGAAACCGACCGCCACCACCTGCATGGCGATCTCGCTCGGGATACCGAACAGGCTGCACGCCAATGGAATCAGCAACAACGAACCACCCGCCACCCCCGAAGCGCCACAGGCGCAGATCGCTGCGACGACGCTCAGAAGGATCGCGGTCGGAATATCCACGGCGATGCCCAAGGTATGCACCGCCGCCAGGGACAGCACGGTGATGGTAATCGCCGCGCCGGCCATGTTGATGGTCGCGCCCAGCGGGATCGACACCGAGTAGGTGTCTTCATGCAGGCCCAAGCGCTTGCTCAATTCCAGGTTGACTGGAATGTTCGCCGCAGAACTGCGGGTGAAGAACGCGGTGATGCCGCTCTCGCGCAGGCACATCAGCACCAGTGGATACGGGTTGCGGCGTAGTTTCCAGAACACGATGATCGGGTTCATCACCAGGGCCACGAACAGCATGCAGCCGAGCAGCACGGCCAACAAATGCGCGTAGCCGATCAAGGCACCGAAACCGGAGGTGGCGAGGGTCGAGGCCACCAGGCCGAAAATCCCCAGCGGGGCAAAACGAATCACCAACCGCACGATCACGGTGACGCCATTGGACAGGTCACCCAGCACTTCACGGGTGGTGTCGCCGGCATGTCGGATGGCGATGCCCATGCCGATGGCCCACGCGAGGATGCCGATGAAGTTGGCGTTCATCAGCGCACTCACCGGGTTATCGACCACGCTCAGCAGCAGGCTTTGCAACACTTCGCCGATACCGCCAGGCGCAGTTACCGCAACGTCTTGCGTGGACAACACCAGATTCGACGGGAACATCATGCTGGCCACCACTGCGACCACCGCCGCCGCGAACGTGCCGAGCAAATACAAAAACAGGATCGGCCGGATATGGGTTTCCTGGCCGTGCTTGTGGTTGGCGATCGACGCCATGACCAGCACGAACACCAGAATCGGCGCGACGGCTTTCAGCGCCGAGACGAACACCTTGCCGATAAACCCAGTGGACTTCGCCACTTCAGGCGCAAACAGGGCCAGGGCAATACCAGCGATCAGGCCGATGATGATTTGCGTGACCAGGCTGGTGCGTTTAAGGCGTTGAAATAGAGAAGGGGATGAAGCGGTCATAAAACAGCATCTCTGATTTTTTATAGGAGGAGTTTCGCCGGTGTGCGGCAACATACAGGGCAGGCCGCAGACGGGAAACCGAAAAGGAAACACCGGGTGTAACGCGCTGATTACCTGTGGCGAGGGAGCTTGCTCCCGCTGGACTGCGCAGCAGGCCCATTTGTTGGGGCCGCTTCGCTGCCCAGCATAAGCAAGCTCCCTCGCCACAGGTTTAGTGTCTCGGCTTAACAGGGTGTAGGTTTTTCAGGGCGCGGACTTTATCACAGCGCAGGAACGATCCTTCAGACCTGTGACGATCTGCCACCCGAGCATTCAACGAGATAAGCAGGTTCGTGCAACCCGCTTTGGAAACACTCTGTTAAGATTCGCCATCCTCATTTTCAAGTCTGCCAGTGGGCCTTCGGGCTATTCGCTGGTGTCGTCGTTTTCTGGAGTTGTGCATGCTGTTGCCCATTCTTCTGTTGTCTGCCGCCGGTTTCACGGTGCTGACCACGGAATTCGTCATCGTTGGCCTGTTACCGGCCATCGCCCGCGACCTTGAAGTCAGCATCCCGCAAGCGGGTTTGCTGGTGACCTTGTTCGCGTTTACCGTTGCCGCCTTCGGGCCGTTCCTGACCGCGTACTTCGCGCGTTTTGAACGCCGCAAGCTGTTCATCTCGGTGCTGATCATGTTCGGTCTGGCCAACACTCTCGCCGCGTTTGCGCCGAATATCTGGGTAATGGCCTTCGCCCGGTTGATTCCCGCACTCGGCTTGCCGGTGTTCTGGGCCCTGGCCAGTGAAACGGCGGTGGACATTGTCGGGCCGGACTACGCCGGGCGGGCCATCGCCAAGATTGGTTTCGGCATTGTCTGCGCCACGGTGTTCGGCATTCCGGTTGGCACGCTGATTTCCGATGCGCTCGGCTGGCGTAGCGCCTTTGGCATTCTGGCGGTCATCGCCTTTGCCAAGGCCTTGTTGCTGTTTATCTACCTGCCGAAAACCAGCCTGCACCAGCATCAGGTAAGTTTCCGTTCGCAATTCAAGATCCTGCGCAGCCCGCTGATGATCGGCCATGTGCTGCTGTCGGTTGTGGTCTTCAGCGGCATGTTTACCGCCTACACCTACCTCGCGGACATCCTCGAACGCCTGGCCGGTTTCAACGGCACGGTGGTCGGTTGGTGTTTGATGGGCTTCGGCGCGGTCGGGTTGATCGGCAACTCGCTGGGCGGCCGCGCGGTGGATCGTCATCCGCTGATTGCTTCGGTGATGTTCTGCGCATTCATGATTGCTGGTCTGGTGGCGCTGGTGCCGAACATTCATTCGCCCCTCGGTCTGGCGGCGGCGATGGGCATCTGGGGGGTGACGCAAGCGGCGTTGTTCCTGGTCAGCCATGTGCGCCTGATGAAAGCGGCACCCGAAGCGCCGGCATTCGCCGCGTCACTGAACATTGCCGGGGCCAACCTCGGCATCGGCCTGGGTGCGATGGTTGGCGGTCGGGTGATCGACAACTTCGGGCTGCAAGGCCTTGGGTTTGCGGCCGCCGCGTTTATCCTCGCCTCCATCCTGCTGGCGATTGCGCTGATGACCTTCAAGCCGCGTGAAGTCTGCGCCTGAGGCTTCACAGCTCGGTGAACAGCTCGCGTCGGGCACCTTCGGTAATGGCGACAATGCCGGGGTGCTTGACCTTGCGTTCCACTGAAATGGCGTAGAACGACTCGGTCACGGCGTCGGTCTGGCCAATCACCTCTACGCCATATTGGCGTTTCACTTCATCGGCAATCACGCTCGGGCCGATGAAGATCCCGCTGCCGGACTGACCAAACGCCTGCATCAACGCGCTGTCATCGAACTCACCGACAATGCGCGGCTGGATCTGCTGCTCGGCGAACCAGCGCTGCAAGCGGTTGCGCACCACGGTTTCCGGACCCGGAATCAACAGCGGTGCGCCGTGCAGGCTGCGCGGGAAATCCTGGCCATACTGCGCGGCCAGTTCCGCCGTGGCGAAGAAGCTGATCCCGCATTCCCCGAGTTTCTGGCTATAGCCCTTGATGTCCAGGTGCGAAGGCATCGGGCTGTCGGAAATCACCATGTCCAGGCGCTGGATCGCCAGGTCGGCGAGCAAACGTTCAAGTTTGTCTTCGCGACAGGTGATGCGCAGCGGCTCGCTCAATTCCATGGTCGGCGCGATCAGCCGATAAACGATGGACTTGGGTACGACGTCCGCCACACCGACCCGAAACTGAATCTGCTGCTCGTTGGGCTGCGCTCGCAACATCAATTCGAGTTCGCCGCCTAGCTGAAACATCTGCTCGGCGTAGGGCAGGGCCTGACGACCCGCCTCGGTGAGCTCGAGTTGCCGGCCTACCCGTTGAAACAGCTCGATGCCGTATGTTTGCTCAAGCAGGGAAATCTGCCCGCTGATGGTCTGCGGTGTCAGGTTCAGCTGCTCGCAGGCGCGCACGATGCTGCCGGTCTTGGCCACCACCCAGAAGTAATGCAATTGCCGATAGTTGAGCATGTTGGTCTACAGTTCGTAAAAACCGAAGTATAGCCGCTAAAAATACGAATTTTCCTGAAGTGTTTGCCTCCCTAGAATGCGTCGCTATCAACGGGCCATCGTTTAGGTGCCGTTTGTTCGAACGAGGGAAGCATCTTGAAGATCATCACCACGGCTGTGCTGTTCGCGTCTTTACTGGTATTGGCCGGTTGCGACCAGGCCGAAAAAAGTGCTCAGCAATTGATGGGCAAGGCCGCTGAAAGCGCCAAACAGGCCATCGACGATACCCACAAAGCCGCCGAGCAAGCGCTCAGCGACGCCACTGGCGGCCTGATCAGCAAGAAAGAGTCAGCGGGCGAAGACAAAGAAAAAACCGAAGCTTCGTCCCAGGAAATCTAACGTCTAATACGAGTCAGGATTGACCCATGGAATACCTTTTAGAACTTGCTGCAAGCCCCACCGCCTGGGTCGCCCTGGCCACGTTGATTGTCATGGAGATCGTTCTCGGCATCGATAACCTGATCTTCATCTCGATCCTGACCAATAAACTGCCCGAGCAACATCGGCAGAAAGCCCGCCGCATCGGTATCGGCATGGCGCTGATCCTGCGTCTGGGTCTGCTGAGCACCATCGCGTTCATCGTCCAGTTGACGGCGCCTGTGATCGAAATCCTCGGTCAGGCGTTCTCCTGGAAGGACATGATCCTGATTGCCGGCGGCCTGTTCCTGTTGTGGAAAGCCACCACCGAGATCCATCACAGCATGGACCCGGCACCGGAAGATCCGAAGTCGGCGACGTCGACCGTGACCCTGGGCTTTGCCGCTGCGATTGGTCAGATCCTGATGCTGGACATGGTGTTCTCCATCGACAGCATTATCACCGCGGTTGGCATGACCGAACATTTGCCGATCATGATCATCGCGGTGGTGGTGTCGGTACTGGTGATGTTGCTGGCGGCTGATCCGTTGGCCAAGTTCATCAACGACAACCCGACGGTGGTGATGCTGGCGCTGGGCTTCCTGATCATGATCGGCATGACGCTGATCGCCGAAGGCTTTGGCGCCCACGTACCGAAAGGCTACGTCTACGCGGCCATGGCGTTCTCGGCAACGATCGAGTGCTTGAACATGATGTCGCGTCGAGCCAAACAAAAGCGCATCACTGCTGATGCTTGATCGGCTGTAAATGAAAAGGCCGCCTGAATACGAAAGTGTTCAGGCGGCCTTTTTTTTGAAGACGGAAAATCACTCAGTGCATGGTGGCGTGACGGGCCGCAGGTATTTCAGCGGTTTCCTCAGGCGTTGATTGAATCGGGTGGTGATGGTGCCGCCGGGTAATGCGCAGGACTCCCCACAACATGGCGGCGGCAACGGCCAGCCAGCCGGAAATCAACATCACGATCGTCATTGTCAGGCTCATCGTGCCTCCTCTTTGCCCTGCATCGGGCACACACGCTATGCAACTGACAGTCTAGTCGGTGCTGTGTGTCAGACAATTGACCAAAGGTCGTCTGTCACTAACCAGTTCGCTCTATCGAATGCACCTAACTGCAGGTTAAGGCTATACCGGCGTCGCGCGGCATCCTATGATCGACAGCCAAGCCGGGAGCCTGTTGCCCGGCGTCTGAACAAGAGAGTGAAGATGGATCGGGTATTTTCTCGAATTCGCACGGCGGCGTTGATTGTGGGCTGTGTGGCCGCGTTGGCAGGGTGCGCCGGGAGCGTTGCGCCTGAGATCCAGCGTCTGCCGGAACGGGTGGAACTCAGTGGTACGTTCTATCGCGGACAAGCCTTTCAAAGCGGACCGCAAGTGCTGGCCAGCCTGTTGGCGCAGCAGGGCATCGTGATTACCCCGGGCCTGTTGGAAAAGCCCCTGCATGTGCCGGGCGCCGAGGACAAGTTGCAACAGAACATGCAGAACCTGGCCCGCGAATACGGGATGGTGGTGTATCCCCTCGACAGCACGTTGCCCGCATTGTTGACTCAGGTCGCTGCCGGCTATCCGGTGATGGTGCGCTTCACCGAAGGCACCGCGCTCTGGGCTGCGCCGCGCTATGCCATTCTCGCCGGCTATAACCGCAAGAAGCAGACCGTGTTGCTGCGCGCGGGGATGAATCATCGGAACATGATGAGCTTCAGTTCGTTTGAGTCGTCGTTCAAGGACGCCGGTGGCTGGGCCGTGCTGATCCAGAAGCCGAACCAGATTCCGGCCAACGTCGATCAGCAGCGTTGGCTCAAGGCGGCGAACGATCTGGGGCAGGCCGGCCAGGAGCAAGCGGCTGCTCGAGCGAAGAAGGCCCTGACCACGCAGTAAGCGTCCGTTCGTCATTCTGCAGGCACTGCTGCCCGCGGCGGCTCTCTAAAGGACAGTGCCCGGATTTGTCCGGGCCATTTCAAGGAGGCGCCCATGGCAAATTCCACTACCCCTGTCGGTCCGCATTCGTCTGAACACTCTTCGGGCGATGAGTTGGGCTTCGATCCCGATTCGCCGGACCTCGCCGACCCCCAGGTCGATCCCATCGGTCCCGCCAAGGCGCCCAGGGACGTGAAGCCGGGCGACAACCCCAAGGCGCCAGCGAAGCCTTATGACCCCCTCGCTGACCTGAAACCCTGAGCCCTGATGAGGTGCCTATGTCTACCGATTCGAGTTTTGACGACAAACGTCCGGACAGCGTTCCCACAACACCCCAAGAAGACATCGACCCGGTGATGGACCCGGATAGCCCGCTGCGCGATCCTCTGGCCAGGCCGCTGGTGGTGCCGACAGAGCATCCCCACGACGGATGGAGAGATCCGAGCAAGGGGGATGGCATTCCGGATGACGATCAAATGCCGCTGCCCAACGACTGATAAATACCAGACGAAAAAAAGCCCCGACTGTCCGGGGCTTTTTTGTGGGCGCTGTTTATTTCGATGCTTCAACCACGCCGCTCTGGCGGTGCTTCAGATTCTTGTCGGATTTGTACTGCAAGGCAACGGACGGCACGTCTGCGCCCTTGCCGGTTTCGACCCAGTTGCGGATACGGGTGGCATCGGCAAAGTGGGTGTACTTGCCATAAGCGTCAAGGATGACCAGCGCAACCTGGCGATTGCCCATGCTAGTCACCAGCACCAGGCAGTGGCCCGCTTCGTTGGTGAAGCCGGTTTTGGTCAGTTGGATGTCCCAATTCTGCTTGCCGATCAAATGGTCGGTGTTGCGGAAACCCAAGCTGTAGTTGGGTTTACGGAACGACACGGTTTTTTCCTTGGTGGTACTCAGCTCAGTCAGCATTGGGTACTTGTGTGCAGCCACCAGCAGTTTGCTCAGGTCGCGGGCGGTGGACACGTTATGCGGGGACAGGCCGGTCGGCTCGACGAAGTGGGTGTTGACCATGCCCAGCGCCTTGGCCTTGGCGTTCATCGCGGCGATGAATGCTGCATAACCGCCCGGATAGTGGTGGGCCAGGCTCGCGGCTGCGCGATTTTCCGAAGACATCAGGGCGATCAGCAGCATTTCCCGGCGTGGCATTTCGCTGTTGAGCTTGACCCGGGAAAACACACCCTTCATTTCCGGGGTGTCACTGATGTTGATGTTGATGTACTCGTCCATGTTCTGTCGGGCTTCAACGATGACCAGGCCGGTCATCAGCTTGCTGACAGACGCAATCGGCACCACCACGTCAGGGTTACTGGCGTAGATGATTTTGTTGGTCTGCATATCCATGACTAATGAGCTGCCCGAAGCAAGTTTGAGATGTTGCGCATCTCGAGGCGCAGCGGTGGTATCGCCAGCGCTGGCGATTGGCGTGATGAAAGTCCCTGTAACTGCAAAAAATAGGCTCAGGATGGAAAGACGGATTTTCACGCTGGCAGACTCATTATGTGTTGATAAGCCGTTTTGTAACGGGCTATTTCGTAAAAGCGCGACATTCTGGAGTATGGCTGAATAACTGTCGATGGTTGTTCAAGTAACAGGTGAAAGTCCTGTAAAACATGAAAAAAATGTCATTTTCAGGCGGGTGGCAGGGCTTTTACTTCGGGCAAAAATAACCCCGCCATGGGCGGGGTTATTTGAACCGCTTTTTACATCTGCTGTGAAACTCAGCTGTGCAGGGTTTCTGCCGCGTACAGCGTGTTTTCCAGCAGGCAGGCACGGGTCATCGGGCCAACGCCGCCCGGGACCGGAGTGATCCAGCCGGCGCGGGGCAGGGCGGTTTCATAGATCACGTCGCCCACCAGTTTGCCGTCTTCCTGGCGGTTGATCCCGACGTCGATCACGATCGCGCCTTCCTTGATCCACTCGCCCTTGACCAGGCCCGGCTTGCCAGCGGCCACCACCACCAGATCGGCACGGCCCACATGGCCGGCCAGGTCCTTGGTGAAACGGTGGGTGACAGTCACGGTGCAACCGGCCAGCAACAATTCCATCGCCATCGGGCGGCCAACTATGTTGGACGCGCCGACAATCACTGCATCCATCCCGTAAAGATCGACACCGGTACTTTCCAGCAGGGTCATGATGCCTTTAGGGGTGCAGGGGCGCAGCAGTGGAATACGCTGGGCCAGGCGGCCGACGTTATAAGGGTGGAAACCGTCGACGTCTTTGTCCGGACGAATGCGCTCCAGCAATTTGGAGGCGTCGAGGTGTTCAGGTAGCGGAAGCTGAAGCAGAACGCCATCGATTGCCGGGTCGTCGTTCAGACGATCGATCAGGTCGGTCAGCGCTTCTTGAGTGGTTTCGGAAGGCAGGTCATAGGCTTGGGAGATAAAGCCGACCTCTTCACAGTCTTTACGCTTGTGCGAGACATAAACCTGAGAGGCGGGATCGCTGCCGGCCAGGATCACGGCGAGGCCGGGTGTACGCAAGCCTTGCTCGCGACGCTCGGCAACTCGTTTGGCGATCTGCTGGCGCAGGCTGGCGGCGATCGATTTGCCGTCGATTAGTTGTGCAGTCATTGCGCGTGATTAACCATCGAGAGGGG
>Ga0302168_1000052_pt1 | contig 28451 bp, 23 predicted proteins | sample I_Fen_N1_2_FD_193494 | JGI IMG/M metagenome (GOLD analysis project Ga0302168, IMG submission 193494) | Peat permafrost microbial communities from Stordalen Mire near Abisko, Sweden - I_Fen_N1_2 | ecosystem: Environmental > Terrestrial > Soil > Wetlands > Permafrost | place: Sweden: Abisko...
TTGCCGGTCGCGCCGTGGGAAATGGCGTCTGCGCCGGTTTCGTTGGCGATTTCGATCAGGCGTTTGGCGATCAACGGACGAGCGATGGAAGTACCCAGCAGGTACTCGCCTTCGTAAACGGTGTTGGCGCGGAACATCGGGAAAACGAAATCGCGCACGAACTCTTCGCGCAAGTCGTCGATGTAGATCTCTTTCACGCCCATGGCCTGAGCCTTGGCGCGTGCCGGTTCGACCTCTTCGCCCTGACCCAGGTCAGCGGTGAAGGTCACCACTTCACAGTTATAAGTATCCTGCAGCCACTTGAGGATCACCGAAGTGTCCAGGCCGCCGGAATACGCCAGAACGACCTTGTTTACGTCCGCCATGCCATCACTCCACGGGGTTCTACGGAAAGCCGGGAAGTCTACCGCTCATGCAGGATAATTTACAGAGGCGCGACAGCTTATGACGACGAAGCGACAGATTATGTCGAGAGCGCGACGATGACCGGCGAGTCAGGAGGTCGCCGATGTGGATGGCTTCGTGGCTTGCGGGGCCACCTGCTCTGGCGGAGCTCCGCGTTCCAGGCGAACGGCGACCCGACGGTTCTTGGCCCGATTGGCATTGTTTGTATTGGGTGCCAGTGGGTAACGCTCACCGTGGAAGCGCATGGTGACCTGCGATTCCTGAATGCCATTGGCCTTGAAGAATTCCATGACCGCCAGGGCCCGGCGCCGTGACAGGTCACGGTTGGTCAGGCGGTTGCCGCTGTTGTCGGAATGACCGTCGAGCTCGATGTGATTGACCGTCGGATCGGCCTTCATGTACTCCAGCATCACCTGCAGCTTGGCTTTCGCCGCCGCATCCAGGTCGATACCGCCACCAGGGAAACCGACTTCGGATTGTTTCACCTGCTCGAAGTTCTGCGGCAACAACTTCGCCACGCAACCCTGATAGTCGGCAAACGCCTTGCTGAACTTGACCGGCAGCAACCGCACTTCCGACACACGCCCATCCCCCGAAGAATGCCGGATCACAGGGCTGCGTCCGTCCATCAGGCCACTGATCAATCGCCCCGCCTGCACCTGCGAACTGTTGAACAGCACATTGCCGCTGCCGATTCTCACCGAACCCAGGTTGATATCGCCCCGCCCCGGTTGCCACGGCGCCGCCGCCGCCAGCAAGGTGGCCGACCCGCCACCCATCATGGCGTTGTAGGCATTCAGACGAAACGTCGCCTGCTCGCCAGCACGGCGCACGAATTGTCCCGAGCCAAAATCAGTGATCGGCTGGGTCAGTCTGCATTCGAACTTGTCACCTTCGACCGTCCACTCGATGCTCTCCAGTCGGGTCTGGAAAGTGAGCGCCATCGCAGGAAGGCTGGCAAACACACTGAGCAAGGCTAAATAACGCTGGCGCACGGGAGGCTCCACTGGCTTCTACAACAAAAAGACCGACACACATATGTTTACGGCATACCTGTTGGATATCGGAAGCTTCCCGTAAAACTTGATAGCGAGTGCCTGCAAGAGTCTTTTCCGGTAGCATTCCCCTCAGTTTGACCCGCCTGGAATCCCCTCATGTCCGACCGCCTGACCCTGCTGCGTCCCGACGACTGGCACATTCATCTTCGCGATGGTGCCGTGTTGACCAATACCGTTGCGGATGTTGCGCGCACCTTTGGTCGCGCCATCATCATGCCCAACCTGGTTCCGCCGGTCCGTAATGCGGCTGAGGCCGACGGCTATCGCCAGCGGATTCTCGCTGCTCGCCCGGCCGGCAGCCATTTCGAACCGCTGATGGTCCTGTACCTGACCGACCGCACCCAGCCTGAAGAAATTCGCGAGGCCAAGGCCTGCGGTTTCGTCCACGCCGCCAAGCTGTACCCGGCCGGCGCGACCACCAACTCGGACTCTGGCGTCACCAGCATCGACAAGATCTTTCCCGCACTGGAGGCCATGGCCGAAGTCGGAATGCCCTTGTTGATCCACGGCGAAGTCACCCGTGGCGATGTCGATGTATTCGACCGCGAAAAGATCTTCATCGATGAGCACATGCGCCGTGTGGTCGAGCGTTTCCCGACCCTGAAAGTGGTGTTCGAACACATCACGACCACCGACGCCGTGCAGTTCGTCAACTCGGCTTCGGCCAACGTGGGCGCGACCATCACAGCGCATCACCTGCTATACAACCGCAACCACATGCTGGTGGGCGGGATTCGTCCGCACTTCTACTGCCTGCCGATCCTCAAGCGCAATACGCACCAGGAAGCCCTGCTCGACGCCGCCACCAGCGGCAGCGAGAAGTTCTTCCTCGGCACAGACTCGGCGCCCCACGCCCAGCATGCCAAAGAAGCCGCTTGTGGCTGCGCTGGCTGCTACACCGCCTATGCCGCGATCGAGTTGTATGCCGAAGCCTTCGAACAGCGCAATGCGCTGGACAAGCTGGAAGCCTTCGCCAGCCTCAACGGCCCGCGTTTCTATGGCCTGCCGGCGAACACCGATCGCATCACCCTGGTCCGCGAAGAATGGACCGCCCCCACCAGCCTGCCGTTTGGCGAGCTGACCGTTATCCCGCTGCGCGCCGGTGAAAAACTGCGCTGGCGCCTGCTGGAGGAACACGCGTGAGTGAAGAGCATTTCGACGACGAACAGGAAGGTCATGGCGGCGGAGGCGGTCCCCGTCATCCAATGGCTGCCAGGTTTCGTGGTTACCTGCCCGTTGTCGTCGACGTAGAAACCGGTGGTTTCAACTCGGCCACCGACGCCCTGCTGGAAATTGCCGCGACCACCATCGCCATGGATGAAAAGGGGTTTGTGTACCCGGATCACACCTACTTCTTCCGTGTCGAGCCGTTCGAAGGCGCGAACATCGAAGCCGCCGCCCTGGAATTCACCGGGATCAAGCTCGATCACCCGTTGCGCATGGCCGTGAGTGAAGAAACAGCCCTGAACGACATCTTCCGTGGCGTACGCAAGGCCCTCAAGGCCAATGGATGCAAACGGGCGATCCTGGTCGGGCACAACAGCAGCTTCGACTTGGGCTTCCTCAACGCTGCGGTTGCGCGCCTGGACATGAAGCGCAATCCGTTTCACCCGTTCTCCAGTTTCGATACCGCGACCCTGGCCGGTCTGGCTTACGGCCAAACCGTGCTGGCCAAGGCCTGTCAGGCAGCCGATATCGACTTCGATGGCCGCGAGGCTCACTCGGCTCGCTACGACACCGAGAAGACGGCCGAGCTGTTCTGCGGCATCGTCAACCGCTGGAAACAGATGGGTGGCTGGGAAGATTTCGACGATTGACCTGTAGGAGCGAGCCTGCTCGCGATAGTGGTCAACGATAACGCGGGGGATCTGGCTCTCTGCGGTATCCAGCGTTCATCGCTAGCAGGCTCGCTCCTACAGAAAGCATAAAAAACACCCATAAAAAAACCGGCCTCGAAGGCCGGTTTTTTTGTACCTGGAACGTGCCTTACAGCGCAGCAGCGTGCTCAGTCAGGTAAGCCGCAACGCCTTCTGGCGAAGCGTTCATGCCTTTGTCGCCTTTTTTCCAGTTGGCAGGGCAAACTTCGCCGTGCTCTTCGTGGAATTGCAGAGCGTCGACCAGACGGATCAGCTCTTCCATGTTACGGCCCAGTGGCAGGTCGTTGACGATCTGCGAGCGAACAACGCCTTTGTCGTCGATCAGGAACGCGCCACGGAAAGCAACGCCGTCAGCGGACTGAACGTCGTAGGCCTTCATGATTTCCTGCTTGATGTCGGCAGCCATGGTGTAACCCACCTGGCCAATACCGCCGTTGTTCACCGGGGTGTTGCGCCATGCGTTGTGGGTGAAGTGCGAGTCGATCGACACAGCAACCACTTCCACGTTGCGCGCCTTGAAGTCAGCCAGGCGGTGGTCCAGAGCGATCAGCTCGGACGGGCAAACGAAGGTGAAGTCCAGCGGGTAGAAGAACACCAGGCCGTATTTGCCTTTGATGGCCGAAGACAGGGTGAAGCTGTCAACGATTTCGCCATTGCCGAGTACGGCCGGTACGGTGAAGTCAGGGGCTTGTTTGCCTACGAGTACGCTCATTGGATATCTCCTGGTGTAGAAACGTAAAAACAAGGTTGGTGCCAGCCTGCCACCCTCAGGCGACAGCCCTGTGACACAAACCCGTTTCGGAAAGACCGACCATCATACACTGCGTGTTTGACCTGTCCTCAACGGTTTTTCCCTCGATGCCTGAAAACGCCAGGCCGGATTTCGTTTCACCCGTCGTGGAAGCAACCGTTCGTCAGTACCGGGAAAAGCGTTCATAAAGCACTTTGACAATCATTCTCGTTAACATTAAGATCCACGGCATTCGAGCATAAACAAGCGACGGTCTTCACTTATGTATGTTTGCCTCTGCACTGGCGTCACCGACGGCCAAATCCGCGATGCGATCTATGAAGGATGCTGCAGCTACAAGGAAGTCCGCCAGGCTACCGGCGTTGCCGGTCAATGCGGCAAATGTGCCTGCCTCGCCAAGGAAGTGGTACGCGAGACCCTGACGAAACTGCAAACGGCCCAGGCAGCGATTCCTTTTCCAGCAGAATTTACAGCAGCATAAATACCGTATTTCAAAAAACCGGACGCCTGTCCGGTTTTTTTATGCCCGCAAATCAATCGCTTATGTTCCAGACGCGGAACACAAACATTCTTATTCCTATTAATTTTCATATAAGTTTCAATAACTTAGGTTTGACACTATTAAGTGTGCAGCTCAAACTCCGACTTATTGATAGCTAATAAAGGGCAGGACCCCATCATGAAAGGCGACGTAACAGTCATCCAGCATCTCAACAAAATCCTTGGCAATGAGCTGGTCGCGATCAATCAGTACTTTCTGCATGCACGCATGTATGAGGATTGGGGCCTGAACAAACTCGGCAAGCACGAGTACGACGAATCCATTGACGAGATGAAGCACGCGGACAAGCTGATCAAGCGCATCCTGTTCCTGGAGGGCCTGCCGAACGTTCAGGACCTGGGCAAGCTGCACATCGGCGAACACACCAAGGAAATGCTTGAGTGCGACCTGCGCATCGAACGCACCGGTCATGCCGACCTCAAGGTGGCCATTGCTCATTGCGAAACAGTGGGTGACTTCGGCAGCCGTGAACTGCTTGAAGATATCCTTGAGTCGGAAGAAGAACATATCGACTGGCTGGAAACTCAACTTGGCCTGATCGACAAGATTGGTATCGAGAACTACCTGCAATCGCAGATGGGCGACGACGAGTAAGTTCTACGCCATTGATCTCGATGCAATAAAAAGCCCCGCTCTCTTTCAAGGAGGCGGGGCTTTTTTTGTACTTGCTCTTGCAGGAGCTGAGCTTGCTTGCGATGGTCGTTAACGATAACGCGGGGAACCTGGTTCCCCACAGCGCTCTTTAGCCCATCGCGAGCGGGCTCGCTCCTACAGGAAGCGAATCAGGCTTCGGTCTTCTGAGCAGCAGCCTTGGCAGCAGCGTCCTTGATCAGCGCCTGCAGCGAACCATCAGCGGACATCTCGGTCATGATGTCGCTACCGCCAACCAGCTCACCCGCCACCCACAGTTGCGGGAAGGTTGGCCAGTTGGCGTATTTTGGCAGGTTGGCGCGGATTTCCGGGTTTTGCAGGATGTCCACGTACGCAAACTTTTCACCACACGCCATCACGGCCTGCGCGGCTTTCGCGGAGAAGCCACACTGCGGGGCATTCGGCGAGCCTTTCATGTAAAGCAGAATGGTGTTGTTGGCAATCTGCTCTTTAATCGTTTCGATGATATCCATGGAGCACCTCGGCTGAACTTTCCGACTCATGGGTCGGCACGGTGGCGCATTGTAACGGAAAGCCGAGCACCCTGCTCGGTCTCTCCGTCAGATACGATCAGGCCGCCGCCACGGTCACCGGAACACCGTTCAACGCCGCATTGCCCGACAACTCATCGAGTTGACACTCATCCGTCAGGTCGTTGGCGCTGGAGCCTGGCTGGCCGCTGGCAATGGTCATTTGCACACCGGGTCGCGCATGGCCCCAACCGTGCGGAAGGCTGACCACACCTTTCATCATATCCAGGCTGCCGAGCACTTCAACTTCGATCGTTCCGACCCGGGAGCTGACCCGCACACGCTGCCCGTCGTTCAAGCCGCGACTGGCCAGGTCATCCGGATGCATCAGCAACTGATGACGCGGCTTGCCCTTCACCAGACGGTGATAGTTGTGCATCCACGAATTGTTGCTGCGCACATGCCGACGACCAATCATCAACAATTCATCGGCGGCCGGTGCCTGCAGTGCCGCAAAGCGCGCCAGGTCGGCGAGGATCACTGCGGGAGCGGCCTGTACACTCTGGTTGGCGGTTTTCAGACGTGGCGCCAGATTGGGTTTCAGCGCCCCAAGATCGACCCCATGGGGATGATCGAACAGCGTTGCCAAAGACAGTTTGTGTTCCGAGGCATCGCCATACGACCCCATGCGCAAACCGCGATCGATCATCTGCGCCGGCGCCATGGTCGGTTTCAACTCCTTGCCGGTTTTCGCGGCGAAGGCCTTGGCCAGCCCGACGAAAATCTCCCAGTCATGCAGCGCGCCTTCGGGCTTGGCCAGGATTGCGCGATTGAAACGACTGACGTTACGCACCGCAAACATATTGAACGTGGTGTCGTAGTGGTCATTTTCCAGCGCCGAGGTGGATGGCAGGATCAGGTCGGCATATCGAGTGGTTTCATTGATGTACAAATCGACGCTGACCATGAACTCCAGCCCGTCCAGCGCCTGTTCCAGTTGTCGGCCATTGGGCGTGGACAATACCGGATTGCCCGCCACGGTGATCAGCGCACGGACCTGCCCTTCTCCCTCGGTCAGCATCTCCTCGGCCAACGCCGACACGGGCAACTCGCCAGCATATTCGGGGCGCCCCGACACACGGCTCTGCCACAGATTGAAGTGCCCACCCGATGTGGAGGCCACCAGGTCCACCGCCGGCTCAGTGCACATCGCGCCCCCGACGCGATCGAGGTTACCGGTGACCAGATTGATCAACTGCACAACCCAGTGGCACAGCGTGCCGAACGCTTGGGTCGAGACGCCCATGCGGCCGTAGCAAACCGCGCTTGGCGCTGCGGCGAAGTCCCGCGCCAACTGGCGGATCTGCTCGGCCGGCACCGCGCACAAAGGGCTCATGGCCTCGGCGGTGAAAGCGGCGACAGCCTCGCGCACATCCTCCAGCCCCTCCACGGGCAGATGACTGTCGCGGGTCAAGCCCTCGGCAAACAAGGTATTGAGCAAGCCGAACAGCAAGGCTGCGTCGCCACCTGGGCGCACGAACAGATGCTGGTCGGCGATCGCTGCCGTTTCGCTGCGGCGCGGGTCGACCACCACCACTTTGCCGCCCCGGGCCTGGATCGCCTTCAAGCGCTTTTCCACATCCGGCACGGTCATGATGCTGCCGTTGGAGGCCAGCGGATTACCGCCGAGGATCAGCATGAAGTCGGTGTGATCGATGTCCGGGATCGGCAGCAACAGACCGTGGCCATACATCAAATGACTGGTCAGGTGATGGGGCAATTGATCGACCGACGTCGCGGAAAACCGGTTGCGGGTTTTCAACAGACCGAGGAAATAATTGCTGTGGGTCATCAGCCCATAGTTGTGCACGCTGGGGTTGCCTTGATAGACCGCCACCGCGTTTTGCCCATGACGCTCCTGAATCGCCGCCAGGCGTTCGGCCACAAGGTTGAATGCGTCCTGCCACTCGATGGGCTGCCATTCGCTGCCCACGCGTAACATGGGTTGATGCAGGCGGTCCGGGTCGTTCTGAATGTCCTGCAGGGCGACAGCCTTGGGGCAGATATGCCCACGGCTGAACGTATCCAGCGGATCGCCCTTGATCGAGGTGATCTGCACACGGCCTTCGAGCTCGGTGGTTTCGATGGTCAGGCCGCAGATGGCTTCACACAGGTGGCACGCACGGTGATGGAGAGTCTTGGTCATGGCCAGTCTCTGTCTTGTTCTGGGCGGGCAATGTCGGCCGCGGGAACAAAACTATGGCGCCTGCCCCGCCAGCGCGCCAGCGACGTTCGTCTTGTGAATTGGTGGCCATCAGGCCAGCCGATGGCGGCTGCCGATCAGCTCGATGGCAGCCCGGGCGGCACCTGCGACTGAAGCTGCTGGAGGGTTTCGATCGGTTCGTGGGCGGCCTGCACTCCGGTCAGTTCGCCGATCAGGCGCCAATGCTCGTCCAGCCCGGCGCTGATGGTAACCATGCGGTCGATCATGCGTCGCGCGGCTTCCCGGGTCACTTTGTCGTCACTTCGCAAGAGTTCGAAGGACATCGAGGTCATCGAGGCGGTCAGGTGAGTCAGGGAGCGGGCCGTCAGGCCGAGCAATTCCATCAACTGCTGTTCTTTCGATTCCATGCCAAGGCTTCCTGCATCACTCGTGATTTATTTATACCCCAGCACCTTGCGTTAGCAAATGTTTCAGATTGGCAGCGCTGTGCACGAAGCCTGCAAACAACAGGTCAGAAAACCGACCACAAAACACCGCCAACGCCTCGCTCGATTGCCAAGCTGAGCGGGGCCGGTGTACAAAGACCCGGCTACTGTCAGGAAACAGGCTTCAAAAGCGCTACTGCGGTGAACCCGTAGCCCCTCTGAAATCCCCTAAAAACCGTAGCCCTATTGGTAAGACGCGACATTTAATTATAAGATCGCGCCTTCCCTTATTTCGTCGCCCCGTGCGGCTTACGCCGCAGGTCTCGCCCGTTGTTCCGTTAAACAAGGCTTTGAGCATCTGCGGTTTGTAGCAAAAAGGTAGTCAATGATGAGCGCAAGGCACTTTCTCTCCCTGATGGATTGCACGCCCGAAGAGCTGGTCAGCGTGATCCGTCGAGGCGTTGAGCTCAAGGACCTGCGTAACCGCGGCGTACTGTTCGAGCCCCTGAAAAATCGCGTGCTCGGGATGATTTTCGAAAAATCCTCGACCCGCACCCGCATTTCCTTCGAAGCCGGCATGATCCAGCTCGGTGGCCAGGCGATCTTCCTGTCGCCACGCGACACCCAACTGGGCCGTGGCGAGCCGATCAGTGATGCTGCCATCGTCATGTCGAGCATGCTCGATGCGGTGATGATCCGCACGTTTTCCCACAGCACCCTGACCCAATTCGCCGCCAATTCGCGCGTGCCGCTGATCAACGGGCTGTCCGACGATTTGCACCCGTGCCAGTTGCTGGCCGACATGCAGACCTTCCTCGAACACCGCGGCGCCATCCAGGGCAAGACCGTGGCCTGGATCGGTGACGGCAACAACATGTGCAACAGCTATATAGAAGCGGCGATCCAGTTCGACTTCCAGTTGCGCGTCGCCTGCCCGGAAGGCTATGAGCCGAACCCGGAGTTTCTGGCCCAGGCCGGCGATCGGGTAACCATCGTGCGTGATCCGAAAGATGCCGTACGCGGCGCGCATCTGGTCAGCACCGATGTCTGGACCTCCATGGGCCAGGAAGAGGAAACCGCCAAGCGTCTAGAGCTGTTCGCGCCATACCAGGTCAATCGTGCCCTGCTTGACCTGGCTGCCCCCGACGTTCTGTTCATGCACTGCCTGCCCGCGCACCGGGGCGAAGAAATCAGTGTGGATCTGCTCGACGACCCGCGCTCGGTCGCGTGGGACCAGGCTGAAAACCGTCTTCACGCGCAAAAGGCCCTGCTCGAATTTCTCGTTCCGCCTTCGTACCACCACGCATGAGTCAGCCACTCCTGCTTAACCTGCGCAACCTCGCCTGCGGCTATCAAGACCAGCGGGTCGTGCAGAACCTCAACCTGCATTTGAATGCGGGCGACATCGGTTGCCTGCTCGGCTCTTCAGGCTGCGGCAAGACCACCACCCTGCGTGCGATTGCCGGTTTCGAACCGGTGCACGAAGGTGACATCCAGCTGGCGGGCGAAACGATTTCCAGTGCAGGCTTCACCCTTGCACCGGAGAAGCGCCGCATCGGAATGGTGTTTCAGGACTACGCGCTGTTTCCCCATTTGAGCGTGGCCGACAACATTGCCTTCGGGATCCGCAAGCACCCGCAAAAGGATCGCGTCACCGAAGAGCTGCTGGAACTGGTCAACCTGAAAAACCTCGGCAAGCGCTTCCCCCATGAGCTTTCCGGCGGCCAACAGCAACGTGTCGCCCTGGCCCGCGCCCTAGCGCCGGAGCCGCAGCTGCTACTGCTCGACGAACCGTTTTCCAATCTCGATGGTGAATTGCGCCGCAAGCTCAGCCATGAGGTTCGTGACATCCTCAAGGCCCGCGGCACCAGTGCGATTCTGGTGACCCACGATCAGGAAGAAGCATTCGCCGTCAGTGATCACGTTGGCGTGTTCAAGGAAGGTCGGCTGGAGCAGTGGGATACGCCCTACAACCTCTATCACGAACCGCTGACACCCTTTGTGGCCAGCTTCATCGGCCAGGGTTACTTCATTCGTGGCCAACTGAGCAGTCCTGAGTCGGTGCAGACCGAATTGGGCGTGTTGCGCGGCAACCGTGCCTACACTTTGCCAGTCGGTGGTGCAGTGGATGTGTTGTTGCGTCCGGACGATATCGTCTATGCCCCGGACAGCGCGCTGAAGGCGCGGATCGTTGGCAAGACGTTCCTTGGCGCATCGACCTTGTATCGCCTGCAACTGGCGACGGGCGCGCAACTGGAGTCGATCTTCCCCAGCCATGTCGATCATCAGGCCGGTGTGGAGGTGGGCATTCGGGTTGCGGCGGAACACCTGGTGCTGTTCCAGGCTTCCGGCAGCACGGCGGCACAGATTCCGGTCGTCGAATCCGGTGTCCGGCGGTACAGCGCTACTCACTGAGAAACACAATCCCTGTGGGAGCGAGCAAGCTCGTTCCCACAAAGGAATCGGTTTAACCCAGCATCAACGTTCCGCTCGCCACCAGCGTCGCATTCCCACCGATCTTCACCCGCTCCCCCTCCAATCGGCAGAACAACTCTCCGCCCCGCGCCGAACATTGATAAGCCGTCAGGTTCGACTTGCCCAACCGCGCCGACCAGTACGGAATCAGGCAGCAATGGGTCGACCCGGTCACGGGATCTTCATTGATGCCAATGGCCGGAGCGAAATAGCGCGACACGAAATCGTGCTGAGTGCCCCGGGCGGTCACGATCGCCCCCAGCCAGGGCAGCTTCGCCAGGGCAACCATGTCAGGCTTGCAGTCGAGCACCGCCTGCTCGGACCCCAGCACCACGAACAGCTCATTCGAACCCAGCACATCGATGGCTTCCACGCCCAGGGCGCGCTCGACATCCAGGCTCACACCTATTTCCGAAGGAACGATCGCCGGAAAGTCCAGCCACAGACGCCCACCGTCGCGGCTCACACTCAGCGGACCGGATTGACAGGTGAAGTCCAGACGCTCGACCGGCTCTTTATAGATTTCAAACAATACATAAGCGCTGGCCAGCGTTGCATGACCGCACAATGGAACCTCGGTGGTCGGAGTGAACCAGCGGATGTGCCAACCCTGCCCTTCACGTACCACGAAAGCCGTTTCAGCGAGATTGTGCTCCGCGGCGATTTTCTGCATCAATTCATCGGCGAGCCAGGCATCGAGCCGGTAAACCATTGCCGGGTTGCCGCCAAATGGCCGATCACTGAACGCATCGACCTGGTGAAACTCAAGCTGCATAACCGTCTCCTTGTGTTTTGCCCTTGAGCATGCAGCGGCCGAAAACGCTGCACCAGTGACAGTGCAGGCTAATTTTCGCCATACAGCGGCTCAGGCACGCCCGATGTCAGCGAACGTCGCCTGGGTGTGTTCGGCGAGCACGGCAGGGGCCAATTCAACTTCCAGACCGCGTCGACCTGCGCTGACAAAAATGCTCGCAAAAGGCTGAGCCGAATTATCGATAAACGTGCGCAAGCGCTTCTTCTGCCCCAACGGGCTGATCCCCCCCAACAGATAACCGGTTGAACGCTGCGCCGCCGCCGGGTCGGCCATTTCGACCTTTTTCACCCCGGCCGCGTGAGCCAGGGCCTTCAAGTCCAAGGTGCCCGCAACCGGCACTACCGCGACCAGCAACTCTCCTTTCTCACTGGCTGCCAGCAAGGTCTTGAACACCTGCGCAGGGTCGAGCCCGAGTTTCTCCGCCGCCTCCAACCCATAGGAAGCGGCCTTCGGGTCATGCTCATAGCTGTGCACTCGGTGTTCGGCCCGAACTTTTTTCAACAAATCCAATGCGGGGGTCATGACAGCTCCAGACTTGGCGGCAGTAGAAAATATTGGGCGGGATTCTAGGACATTGGTTAACAAAAGGCTCTATGGCGTGCCCTTCCGTCCATTCAATCAATAGGTCATTCATGCGACGAATAGTTGCATTCTGACTGATGGTTCACTTTCGACCTTTGACAGCAGTGTTTCTTGTCTATATTTTTTCGTTTTTGAAACTGCACAAAATGTCCTACCGCAGCACCCAGCAACAAACCGGGCACTGGATGGGGATCCTGACCCGGTGAAAAACGCGCTTTGATCATGATGAAAAAAAAGCGCCAGACAATAAAAAATGAGGTTTCGATGACAACCGCTTTACAACAACCATCACTCTCGAGCCAGTGCATGGCCGAATTCCTGGGCACTGCGCTGCTGATCTTTTTTGGTACGGGTTGCGTCGCCGCCCTCAAAGTCGCGGGCGCCAGCTTTGGTCTGTGGGAAATCAGCATCATCTGGGGTATCGGTGTAAGCATGGCGATTTACTTGACCGCCGGAGTTTCCGGCGCTCATCTCAACCCTGCCGTCAGCATCGCACTGAGCATTTTCGCCGACTTCGAAAAGCGCAAACTGCCGTTTTACATCCTGGCCCAAGTGGCGGGTGCCTTTTGTGGCGCCTTGTTGGTTTACACGCTATACAGCAATCTATTCTTCGATTTCGAACAAACTCATCATATGGTTCGCGGCACTGAAGCCAGCCTGGAATTGGCGTCGGTGTTCTCCACCTTTCCCAATCCGAGCCTGTCCACCTCACAGGCCTTTCTGGTCGAGGTGATCATCACCGCCATTTTGATGGGCGTGATCATGTCCCTGACGGACGACAACAATGGCCTGCCGAACGGCCCGCTGGCGCCAATCCTGATTGGCTTGCTGATCGCGGTGATCGGCAGTTCGATGGGACCGCTGACCGGTTTCGCCATGAACCCCGCCCGTGATTTCGGCCCTAAATTGATGACGTTCTTCGCTGGCTGGGGTGACATTTCTTTCACCGGCGGGCGTGATATCCCGTACTTCCTGGTTCCGGTTTTCGCACCGATTATCGGGGCCTGCCTCGGCGCCGCAGCCTATCGCGGCGTTATTGCCCGCCATCTGCCAAGCGTCGCACCTGCTACAAAGGACACAGCACCGGCCATTGACGGCAAACCAAGAATTTCTTGATACCGTTGGCACGTGATTCTGCCCATTCAATCGCGCGCCAGACCTCACTCCCTTATTTCGTCCAAGGCAATCGACATGACCGACACACAGAATAAGAACTACATCATTGCCCTCGATCAGGGTACGACCAGCTCCCGCGCGATCATCTTCGACCGTGACGCCAACGTGGTCTGCACCGCACAGCGCGAATTCGCCCAGCATTACCCGCAAGCGGGCTGGGTCGAACACGACCCGATGGAAATCTTCGCCACCCAAAGCGCCGTGATGGTCGAGGCCCTGGCTCAGGCCGGCCTGCATCACGATCAGGTCGCCGCCATCGGCATCACCAACCAACGTGAAACCACCGTGGTCTGGGACAAGAACACCGGTCGACCGATTTATAACGCAATCGTCTGGCAGTGCCGCCGCAGCACCGAGATCTGCCAGCAGCTCAAGCGTGATGGCCACGAGCAATACATCAGCGAGACCACGGGTCTGGTGACCGACCCCTATTTCTCCGGCACCAAGCTCAAGTGGATCCTTGATCACGTCGAAGGCAGCCGTGAACGCGCGCGCAACGGCGAGTTGTTGTTCGGCACCGTCGACAGCTGGCTGATCTGGAAATTTACCGGCGGCAAGGTCCACGTCACCGACTACACCAACGCCTCGCGCACCATGCTCTTCAACATCCACACTCTGGAGTGGGACGCGAAGATGCTGGAGGTGCTGGACATCCCGCGGGAAATGCTGCCCCAGGTGAAATCGTCGTCGCAGATCTACGGCCATACCAAAAGCGGCATCGCCATCGGCGGGATCGCCGGCGACCAGCAAGCGGCGCTGTTCGGCCAGATGTGCGTTGAAGCAGGTCAGGCCAAGAACACCTACGGCACCGGCTGTTTCCTGCTGATGAACACCGGCGACAAAGCCGTGAAGTCCAGACACGGCATGCTCACCACCATCGCGTGCGGTCCGCGCGGTGAAGTGGCCTACGCCCTGGAAGGCGCCGTGTTCAATGGCGGCTCCACCGTCCAGTGGTTGCGCGATGAGCTGAAAATCATCAACGACGCCCACGACACCGAATACTTCGCCAACAAGGTCAAGGACAGTAACGGCGTGTACCTGGTACCGGCGTTCACCGGACTGGGCGCGCCGTACTGGGACCCCTACGCCCGTGGCGCATTGTTCGGCCTGACCCGCGGCGTCCGTGTGGATCACATCATTCGTGCAGCACTGGAGTCGATTGCCTACCAGACCCGCGACGTACTCGACGCCATGCAGCAAGACGCCGGCGAACGCCTCAAGGCCCTGCGCGTGGACGGCGGCGCCGTGGCGAACAACTTCCTCATGCAGTTCCAGGCCGACATCCTCGGCACGCAGGTCGAGCGCCCGCAAATGCGCGAGACCACCGCACTGGGTGCCGCGTACCTGGCAGGCTTGGCCTGCGGCTTCTGGGGCAGCCTGGAAGAACTGCGCGGCAAGGCGGTTATTGAACGCAAGTTCGAACCGGCGCTGGACGAAGCGGCGAAGGAAAAACTCTACGCCGGCTGGAAAAAAGCCGTCAGCCGCACCCGCGATTGGGAGCCGCACGAAGGGGCTGAATAAGCCAGGCTGAGGACTGTATCCGCGAGTAACTGGTCGGGAGGAGATTCCTGCGGCATCATGGGCAAATTTTGCTCGGCAGCCCAAAGGACGCCCCATGAATCTGCCTCCCCGTCAGCAGCAAATTCTCGAACTGGTCCGCGAACGCGGGTACGTCAGTATCGAGGAAATGGCCACGCTGTTCGTTGTTACACCGCAGACCATTCGCCGCGATATCAATCAGCTGGCGGAAGCCAATTTGTTGCGCCGCTACCACGGCGGCGCAGCCTACGACTCCAGCGTCGAAAACACCGCCTACGCCATGCGCGCCGATCAGATGCGCGACGAGAAACAGCGTATCGGCGAAGCCATCGCCGCACAGATCCCCGATCACGCCTCGCTGTTCATCAATATCGGCACGACCACCGAATCGATTGCCCGGGCGCTGCTCAACCACAGCCATCTCAAAATCATCACCAACAACCTGCATGTGGCATCGATGCTCAGCGCCAAGGACGACTTCGATGTCCTGCTGACCGGGGGCAATGTGCGACGTGACGGTGGCGTGGTCGGTCAGGCCAGTGTCGATTTCATCAACCAGTTCAAGGTCGATTTCGCCCTGGTCGGCATCAGCGGCATCGATGAAGACGGCAGCCTGCTGGATTTCGATTATCAGGAAGTGCGGGTTTCCCAGGCGATCATCGCCAATGCCCGACAAGTGATTCTGGCCGCTGACTCCAGTAAGTTCGGGCGCAACGCCATGATTCGCCTGGGGCCGATCAGCCTGGTTGATTGTCTGGTCACGGATCAGCAGCCTTCCCCTGCGCTGGCGCAGCTTTTGAGCCAGCACAAAGTCAGACTGGAAGTCGTTTAAGCACATCCCCCGTGGCGAGGGAGGTTGCTCCCGCTGGGCTGCGAAGCGGCCCTCCCCCCTTCAATTGAGTTCATTTAGACCCACTGAACTCGCCGCAAAAGCGACGGGAGCAAGCTCCCTCGCCACCAAAGCCGTCCGCTTACACTCTCAATGTTCGTAAATTTTCCTTTCATCGCCATTCGATGAGTTTTTTCAATCGAATCTGACTGGCTGCGTGCGTCTTTATGGGCTAGTATTTTCGCAAATGAACATTTATGTTCGATTTCAAATACAGAACATCAAAGAATCCCGAGGCCCGAGCCGATGCCCACTTCTATCTTGCCCACGCCCCCTCTTGCCGAGGTCTACGATATCGCCGTCATTGGTGGCGGGATCAATGGCGTGGGGATCGCAGCGGATGCCGCCGGTCGCGGTCTGTCGGTGTTCCTTTGCGAAAAGGATGATTTGGCCAGCCATACCTCGTCGGCCAGCAGCAAGCTGATCCATGGCGGCCTGCGTTATCTCGAACACTACGAATTCCGTCTGGTGCGCGAAGCCCTGGCCGAGCGCGAGGTGCTGCTGGCCAAGGCTCCGCACATCGTCAAGCCAATGCGCTTCGTGCTGCCGCATCGCCCGCACCTGCGACCCGCCTGGATGATTCGTGCCGGCCTGTTCCTGTACGACCATCTTGGCAAACGGGAAAAACTCGCCGGTTCGAAAAGCCTGAAGTTCGGTCCCGATAGCGCGCTGAAAAGTGAAATCACCAAAGGCTTCGAATACTCCGACTGCTGGGTCGACGATGCCCGGTTGGTGGTGCTCAATGCCATGGCCGCCCGGGAGCAAGGTGCCCATGTCCATACCCAGACCCGTTGCGTCAGCGCTCGTCGCACCAAAGGCCTGTGGCACCTGCATCTGGAGCGCGCCGATGGCAGTCTGTTTTCGATCCGTGCCAAGGCGCTGGTGAATGCCGCTGGCCCATGGGTCGCCAAGTTCATCCGCGACGACCTGAAGATGGAATCGCCCTACGGCATCCGCCTGATCCAGGGCAGCCACCTGATCGTGCCGAAGCTGTACGAAGGCGAGCACGCGCACATTCTGCAAAACGAAGATCAGCGCATCGTGTTCACCATTCCTTACCTGAACCATTTCACCCTGATCGGCACCACCGACCGCGAATACACGGGTGATCCGGCAAAGGTGGCGATCACTGAAGGCGAAACCGATTACCTGCTCAAAGTGGTCAATGCTCACTTCAAAAAGCAAATCAGCCGCGATGACATCCTGCACAGCTATTCCGGCGTGCGTCCGCTGTGCAACGACGAATCCGACAACCCGTCGGCCGTCACCCGCGATTACACCCTGGCGTTGTCGGGCAGTGGCGAAGAAGCACCGTTGTTGTCGGTATTCGGTGGCAAGCTGACCACCTACCGCAAACTGGCCGAATCGGCGCTGGCGCTACTGGCGCCGCACTTTGTACAGATGAAGCCGAGCTGGACCGCCAACGCGACCTTGCCGGGCGGCGAAGACATGACCACCCCGCAAGCGCTGAGCGCGTTGATTCGCGACAAGTTCGACTGGGTCCCGACAGAAATTTCGCGCCGCTGGGCGACCACCTACGGCAGCCGTACCTGGCGTCTGCTCGAAGGCGTACAGAACCTCAGCGACATGGGCGAACACATCGGTGGCGGCCTCTACACCCGCGAAGTCGATTACCTGTGCAGTGAAGAGTGGGCCACCACCGCACACGACATCCTGTGGCGCCGCAGCAAGCTCGGGTTGTTCACCACGGCTGCGGAACAGGACAAGCTCAAGGATTACCTGAACAAGGTCGAGCAGCACCGCAGCAAGATCGAAGCAGCCTGATTGCACCGCTTGATACTGTAGGAGCGAGCATGCTCGCGAAAAACGCCAGGGCAACGCGGGGTATCCGGCAGAGCGCGTTATCGTTGACGTCCATCGCGAGCAGGCTCGCTCCTACAAGAGGCGCTGTCTCATATATCCCGCAAATCTGATTCATGGATGGGTTGATCACGGTGCGTCGCCCGCTGGTATTGCGCCGGCCAGATGGCTTTGCGTCCGCCGAGATCGTCATCCGCGTGCAGCGGCCAGTAAGGATCACGCAACAACTCGCGGGCCAGGAAAATGATATCCGCCTGACAGGTGCGCAGAATGTGTTCGGCCTGAGCCGGCTCGGTGATCATTCCTACGGTGCCAGTCGCGATTTCCGATTCCTTGCGAACCCGCTCGGCGAAGCGGGTCTGATAACCAGGCCCAGTGGGAATTTCCGCATTCGCCGCCGTGCCGCCGGACGAAACATCGATCAGGTCCACACCCAGCGCCTTGAGCCGCCGCGCCAGCTCGACGGTTTCATCGGGATTCCAGCCGTCTTCCACCCAGTCAGTGGCCGAAACCCGGACAAACAGCGGCAACTCTTCGGGCCACACCGCGCGCACCGCTTCGGTGACTTGCAGCACCAGGCGGATGCGATTTTCGAATGAGCCGCCGTACTGATCGCGCCGTTGATTACTCAAGGGCGAAAGAAACTGGTGCAACAGATAACCATGGGCCGCATGCACCTCGACCACTTTGAAACCGGCGATCAGCGCGCGCTTGGCCGAATCGACGAAGGCCTGAATGACGTTGGCGATTTCGCCGTCATCAAGCTGCCTGGGCTGAGTGTGCTGGGGGTCGAACGCGATCGGTGACGGGCCGACCGGAAGCCAGCCGCCCTCTTCGATCTTGACGCTGCCATGCTTGCCCAGCCACGGCCGATAGGTGCTGGCCTTTCGCCCTGCGTGCGCCAACTGGATACCCGCAACGGCGCCTTGGGCAGCAATGAAGCGGGTGATGCGTTGCAGCGGCTCGATTTGCTCATCGTTCCACAAACCAAGGTCTTGCGCGGTGATGCGCCCGTCGGCCGTGACCGCCGTGGCTTCGGTGAATATCAGTCCGGCCCCGCCGATGGCGCGGCTGCCGAGGTGGACCAAGTGCCAGTCATTGGCCAGGCCATCCACACTGGAATACTGGCACATCGGTGATACCGCAATGCGGTTGAGCAGGGTCAGTTGACGAAGGGTATAGGGTTCAAGCAGCAGACTCATGGGGCACCTCTCGAATCAGTGGTCAGGCTCCAGGGTTCTGTTTGAAAAGTCGACGAGTGACAGGAAACAAGTGCAGCACCCGCCCCCGCGGGCAAAAAATTCGACAAGACGTCACAAGGATTATCAAGCAGTGCTTAGAGCCTAGTCGACAATGGGGGATGGGGGAGGTTCAGGAATGAAACAGACAATCCGCACACAGCACAGTCCATGTGGCGAGGGAGCTTGCTCCCTCGCCACAAAAGCTATCGCGGTTCGATGTGGGCAATCATCAGTTGAACGGTCTCGTTGCCGCGGAACTCGTTGACGTCGAGCTTGTAGGCCAGCTCCACCCACTTGATGGTCGGATTCGGCCAGATATCGCGGTCGATACCAAAGGCAATGCCATCCAGTTTCACCGAGCCACATTCGCTCCTCAGTACCACTTTGAGGTGCCGTTCGCCGACGACGCGCTGCTCGACTAACTGGAAAACCCCATGAAACAGCGGCTCCGGAAAGTGTTGCCCCCAGGGACCGGCATGGCGCAGCGCGCGGGCCAGTTCCAGGTGAAACTCCTCGACCGCCAGGGTGCCGTCCGACAGCAGACGCCCGGTCAGGTCTTCTTCGCGCAATTGCCTGCGTACCTCGGCGTCAAAGGCTTCGGCGAACAGCGGAAAATTCGCTTCCGGCAGCGTCAGACCGGCGGCCATGGCATGGCCACCATATTTGCTGATCAGGTCCGGATGCTGCGCCGCCACCACGCTCAGGGCATCGCGGATATGGAAGCCCTGGACCGAACGCCCCGAGCCCTTGAGCAGACCGTCTCCCGCATCGGCAAAGGCAATGGTCGGACGGAAATAGCGCTCCTTCATGCGCGATGCGAGGATGCCGATGACCCCCTGATGCCACTCGGGATCGAACAGACACAGACCAAACGGCATGGAATCCACCGGCAAATCCTTGAGCTGGGCGAGCGCTTCACGCTGCATGCCCTGCTCGATGGATTTGCGGTCCTGGTTCATGCCGTCCAGCTGAGCGGCCATCTCGCGGGCCAGCGCCGCATCCTCGGTCAGCAGGCATTCGATGCCCAGGCTCATGTCATCCAGGCGCCCCGCTGCGTTCAGGCGCGGGCCGACAATGAATCCCAGGTCGGTGGAGGTGATGCGCGCCGGCTCACGCTTGGCCACTTCGAGAATCGCCTTGATGCCCGGCCGCGCACGTCCGGCGCGAATCCGCTCGAGGCCCTGGTGCACCAGAATCCGGTTGTTGGCATCCAGCGGCACCACGTCAGCCACGCTGCCCAACGCCACGAGGTCGAGCAATTCGCCGATGTTCGGCTGCGGCTTGTTCTCGTACCAGCCCAGGCTGCGCAAGCGCGCGCGCAAGGCCATCAGCACATAGAAAATCACACCAACGCCGGCCAGCGCCTTGCTCGGGAACTCACAACCTGGCTGGTTCGGATTGACGATGGCATCGGCCTGGGGCAATTCATCACCGGGCAAGTGGTGGTCGGTGACCAGCACCTTGAGGCCGGCCTTTTTCGCCGCCGCCACGCCTTCGACGCTGGAGATGCCGTTGTCCACGGTGATCAACAGCTGTGGCTGACGCTCCAGCGCCACGGCAACGATCTCCGGCGTCAGGCCGTAACCGTAGTCAAAACGGTTGGGCACCAGGTAATCGACATGGGCCGCGCCCAGCAAACGCAGGCCCAGCGTGCCCACGGTACTGGCCGTCGCGCCATCGGCGTCGAAATCGCCGACGATCAGAATCCGTTGCCGCTGTTCGAGCGCGGTCACCAGCAGGTCCACGGCAGCATCAATGCCCTTGAGCTGCTGGAACGGAATCAGCCGCGCCAGACTCTTGTCCAGTTCGACTGCGGATTGCACGCCCCGCGCAGCGTAGAGTCGGGTCAGCAGAGGTGGAATATCACCCAGCAATGGCAAGGGGTCGGGCAACAGGCGAGATTCAATGCGCATGGGGTGACAGGAGCTTCTCTTCAGTACGTGGGATAAAGGCGCATGACGCGGTCCAGCGGCGAACGATCAGCCGCGTTCGCCGGCCAGCCACTGCAACTGGACTTCATGCTGACCACGGTCGTCAGTGACGAAAATCGTCCCTTCACTGATCATCACGTCCCACTTGATAACGCGAGGCATGTCCTTGGCCAGGGTTTCCAGCACTTCCTGGGGCACTGCGGCGATGTTGACGTTTTTCAGGTTTTTGATCGCCGGGATCACCTTGCCTTCCCAGACGCGCAGGCTGCCGTAGGCCAGCAGGCTGGTGCGTTCGGTACGACGCGAGCACCAGGTCAGGCGTTCGGCATCCGGTTGGCCGACTTCGATCCAGTGCAGGACACGGTCATCCAGGCTTTTTTCCCACAAGGCCGGTTCATCCACTTCTGAAAGACCACGGCCAAAGGACAGCTGCTCGTTGTACCAGAGGGCATAGGCCAGCAGGCGCACGGTCATACGCTCTTCGGTTTCCGAAGGGTGACGGGCGATGGTCTGCTTGACGCTCTCGTAAACGCTGCGGTCAAGGTCGGTGAGGTTCAGTTCAAACTTGTAAGTCGTGGACGGCTGGGCCATGAACGGGCTTCTTGATACGAGGAAAGTCGGCAAGTCTAACCGATGCGGCAGGCAATCAACGAATAGAAGGCGATCTACCTTGAGCGCCTGACAGTCGGCTATGTTAAAAGTCTGTATTCGCTCAGTCTTTTGTCCTACAGGATTTAGTATGCCGCTCACCGCCAAACCGCTCTCAGGTCTGAAAGTCATCGAATTGGGCACTCTGATTGCCGGTCCGTTTGCCTCGCGCATCTGCGCTGAATTCGGTGCCGACGTGGTCAAGATCGAGTCCCCGGACGGTGGCGATCCGCTGCGCAAGTGGCGCAAGTTGTACGAAGGGACTTCGCTGTGGTGGTTCGTTCAGGCGCGCAACAAAAAATCCCTGACGCTGAACCTCAAGCATCCGGATGGCCTGGCCATTCTGAAAAAACTGCTCAGTGAAGCGGACATCCTGATCGAAAACTTCCGCCCCGGCGTGCTGGAAAAACTGGGGCTGGGCTGGGACGTCTTGCACGCGCTGAACCCGAAACTGGTCATGGTGCGACTCTCGGGCTTTGGCCAGACCGGCCCGATGAAGGATCAGCCGGGGTTTGGAGCGGTGGGCGAATCCATGGGGGGCCTGCGTTACATCACCGGGTTCGAAGACCGGCCACCGGTGCGTACCGGGATCTCCATCGGTGATTCGATCGCCGCGCTCTGGGGCGTGATCGGCGCGCTGATGGCCCTGCGTCACCGCGAGGTCAATGGCGGCCAGGGGCAAGTGGTGGATGTGGCGCTGTATGAAGCGATTTTCGCCATGATGGAAAGCATGGTCCCGGAATTTGATGTTTTCGGCTTTATTCGCGAACGCACCGGCAACATCATGCCCGGTATTACCCCCTCCTCGATCCACACCAGCGCCGACGGCAAACATGTGCAGATCGGCGCCAATGGCGATGCGATCTTCAAACGCTTCATGATGATCATCGGTCGCGAAGACTTGGCCAATGACCCGGCCCTGGCCAGCAACGACGGACGCGACAGCCGCCGCGACGAGATCTACGGGGTGATTGATCGCTGGGTCAACTCGTTGCCGCTGGACACAGTCATTGAGCGCTTGAAACAGGCCGATGTGCCGGCCAGCCGCATCTTCAGCGCCGAAGACATGTTCAGCGACCCGCAATACCTTGCGCGGGAAATGTTCCTGCAGGCCAAACTTCCTGATGGCAAAGGCTTCAAGATGCCGGGGATTGTGCCGAAACTCTCAGAGACACCCGGTGAATGTGAATGGGTCGGGCCGCAACTGGGTGAGCATAACGCACAGGTACTCCAGGAACTTGGCTATGACGCGTCGCAGATCGCACAACTGCGCAAAGACGGAGCCATCTGAGCTGAAGCGTCTGTTGGCGCGGTCAATCAAGCACTGCCTGCCACTCAACAGGCGGGTGTTGTTTGCGTTGGTGAGCATGTGGCTGATCAGCGGACTGACCTTGTTGCCGATGCTGGCACAAGCCGGGGAATCCCTGGTCTGGCTGAAGCGGGACCTGCCGCCACTGTTTATTTTCGAAGGACCGGACAAGAATCAGGGAGTCATCGATCAGCTGTTGCGGCAGCTAATCGCCGGCATGCCCCAGTACCAGCACAGCGTAAAGAAAGTCAATCGTGCCCGCGGACTGCAAATGCTCCGTGAATCGGCGCTCACGTGCGATGCAGCGCTGAATTGGAGCAAGGAGCGCGATAACTGGATCGCGTTTTCCGTTCCGGTCTTCCGCGCCATGAGCAATGGCTTGGCCGTGCGCCGTGGCGATCGGGAGGTGTTGACGCCTTTCATCAAGGATGGAGAGGTGGATCTGGCGGCCCTGCTGGCCAAGGGCAGCGTAACGCTGGGGATTATTGCCGAACGTAACTACGGCGAGTTTATCGATGCACTGCTCAAACAAGCCCCCCCTCAAGCACTGACACTGCACTACGGTAATGACGCGCTGGGTAGCCTGCTTCAGATGCAACGCCTGGGGCGCCTGCACCTGTTGCTGGGCTACCGACCGGAGATTCGCTACCAGGCTCAGCGACAAGGGATCGACGAGGATGAATTGCAGTTCTATCCGATTCGCGGCACCGGCAAGTACCTGTCTGGCTACATCGGCTGTACCGACACGCCCCAAGGCCGACAGGCAATCATCGAGATCAATCAACTACTGCATAACCTGCCTCGCGATGACCTGAGCGAGGCCTACGCCGCCTGGCTCGACCCGGAAAGTCGCAGCGAGTATCTGCAGGCGTCCAAGGTATTTTTTGAGCAGCAGGCCGGGCACTGACAACCACCCGGCAAAAAGAAACCCCGAGAAGTGGGGAGACGACTCGGGGTTAAACGTGGCCTACCTATAGACCAGTGGCAGCAAGCTACAAGCACCGGAGCACAATGCTTGATCCTGCTGTTAAAAGATCTGACCGATCCGGGCGCAGGAAGGTTCCCACAAAAAACACTTTCAATTCCGGCGGGCCAGCAACTTGTCTTGAGCTGCATGGCGCAATGCCGCAATGACACAGGGCTCCAGCCGTCCTTCCGCAATCAGCACATCGCGATGCAAACCGTCGACCACATCCGTGAGCAGACGCCTATCACTCAATTGGGCCTGGTTGAACTCGCGTTCGACCACAACCGCCCCCATCGTATTCGTCAATGACACCCGGCATTCACCATGAATACCCGACGGGGTCAGTGTCACCTGGTACGGGCTCAGAGCCTCACCGAGCAAGAGACTGATACTTTCCATCTCGATCACCACTCAATAGTCCGAAACAAAGTGCCTGGGGCATCTCTACAGTAAATGACCGCTGGCCCGAGAAGAAAGTTCTGAAAACCGGTTGGCGGGACGCTGCGCCTCCCGTCGATAGAGCATGCATGCCAAAGATGACAGAGAAAAAACAAGCGCATCACGCCCGTCGGATGCGCTGGTCGATATCAGTCCAGCCCCCGAGCAAACCTCGCAGTTGGCCGTCCGAACTGTAAAACGGCACCGTCCATTGATAGATGTCCCTGAGGCCATTCATGAACAGCAATTGCCGCTCACTGAAGTGCGACTTGCGAGTCGCCAGTTGAGCCATGAACTCGGTATGCAGCAGTTCAGCGGTCGCTTTGGGCAACACATCGAGTTCAATCAGTTGGCGGCCCTGCATTTGATCGAAACGGGTCGACAACCTCTCCTCATAGCTTTTATTGCACATGATCAAACGCCCTTGCAGATCCCGGACGAAAATCGGATCAGGCATGGCGTCAATCAACGCGTGCTGGAACGCGAGCTGATCACTGAGGCTTTTCTCAGCCTGTGCCCGTTGCTGGACCAACGCTGCCAACCGGCGATTCCAGAGTAAGGACAGCAACCCGAAGAGGCCGGCGATAACGACTCCCCAGCAGCCCCACTCGGCAATCCGTTGACCGACGGTGCGTACTGGCGTTGGTGTTATCCCATTGAACCATTTCTGGCGAATGGCACGTAATTCGGCGGGAGGAAACGCCTCAAGCGCCTTGTTGAGGATGCTCAGCAACTGCGGCTGACCTTGACGCACTGCCAGGTAGTCCGGGTCCCACTTGCCCTCGACGATATGGCCCGCCTGAAGCAATCCCGAGGGAAAAAGCTGAGCGCCGATCTCGTTTTCGATAGTTGCATGGGCCAGCCCGCTTTCGACCCAGGCGCGGGCCTCGGCGCTGGTCTTGACAGAGCGCAGCTCAATGGCTGGATATTCGCGACGAATCAATGCCTCCAGGGCGTGGCGGGTCGGCAACACCAACACTCTTTTTGCCAACTGGTGCAGCGATTGCACTGGTGGCTCCCCGGCCCGACCGACGAACACCCAGCCAGCACCACCAAACGCATAGCTGAAGTCCAGAAACGCTTTGCGCTCATCATTCATCGAGAGCGTGGTGCTCATGTCCGCAGCCCCCCTCTCCAGACTTCCCAGCATCTGATCGATCGAAAAGGACTCGGCATGAACAAACTGCAAACCGGTCATGGCACTGATGCGATCAAGCAAATCCCTGTTCAAGCCACTCCAATGGCCATGCTCATCCTTGAACAGGTACAGCGGGTACTCCAGTGATGCGACGATGACGCGCGGATGCTCGGTAATCCATTTCAGCTCTTGAGCGTCCAGCCTGATCGTCTTCACGGGCTCAGGAGCCACCGAATGTGAGGCCAGCCCCCATTGGGAGAACACCAGGGCGCCGAGCAACAACAGCCAGCATGGGACTGACCTTGACCTTCTGAAAAACAGCATTGCCACTTCCTTGATGATCAGCTCGCCCGTCCTTCATGGGCGACTCTTCCCGGCAAGTGTGGCATGCAGAAACAAGAAAGCCCGTCAGGAGACGGGCTTCAATTTGTGACAGCTTTTGCCGTTACAAAGGCTTGCCACGGTTGCCATGCTGACTGACAAAGGCCTGTACGGCTTTCAAGTCATTCGGCAACACGGTGCACCGCTCATCTCGCTCAAACAAATCAGAAAGATGTGCGGGGAGTTCGAGTGCTTTTCCTACACCGGCTTTTTCCACGGCGTCCGGGAATTTGACCGGGTGGGCGGTGCCCAGGATCACCATCGGAATATCCAGGCTACGACGGCATTCCCGCGCGGCCTTCACGCCGATGGCGGTGTGCGGATCCAGCACTTCACCGGTCTGCTCATAGACTTCGGCGATGGTTTCGCAGGTTTGTGCATCATCCACTGCCAGCGAATCGAACAGTTTGCGTGCTTCGGTCCAGCGCTCCTGCTCGACGCTGAAACCGCCACCTTGCTTGAAGCTGTCCATCAACCCGGCGATCGCCGCGCCGTTGCGACCGTGCAGGTCGAACAGCAGACGCTCGAAGTTCGAGGACACCATGATGTCCATGGAAGGCGACAGGGTGGCGTGCAGGGTTTCCTTGACGTACTGATTGCCGCTCATGAAGCGGTGCAGGATGTCATTGCGGTTGGTGGCGACGATCAACTGGTTGATCGGCAGGCCCATGTTGCGCGCCAGGTAGCCGGCAAAAATGTCGCCGAAGTTGCCGGTCGGGACCGAGAACGACACCGAACGCGCCGGGCCACCCAATTGAAGCGCCGCGTAGAAGTAGTAAACGATCTGGGCCATGATCCGCGCCCAGTTGATCGAGTTCACGGCCACCAGGCGAGTGCCCTTGAGGAAGCCCTGGTCGGCGAAGCTCGCCTTGACCATTTCCTGGCAGTCATCGAAGTTGCCTTCGATCGCGATGTTGTGGATGTTCTCGCCGAAGATGGTGGTCATCTGCCGACGCTGCACTTCCGATACGCGATTGTGCGGGTGCAGGATGAAGATATCGACGTTTTCGCAGTGCTTGCAGCCTTCGATGGCGGCCGAACCGGTATCACCGGAAGTCGCACCGACGATCACCACGCGCTCGCCGCGCTTTTCCAGCACGTAGTCGAGCAGGCGGCCGAGCAGTTGCAGGGCGAAGTCCTTGAACGCCAGGGTAGGGCCGTGGAACAGCTCCAGCACCCACTCATTGCCATTCAACTGACGCAGCGGTGCAACGGCGCTGTGGGCAAATACGCCGTAGGTCTCTTCAAGAATCTTTTTGAAATCGGCGTCCGGAATGCTGCCGGTGACGAACGGGCGCATGACCCGGAACGCCAGCTCGTGATAGGGCAGGCCGGCCCAGGAAGCGATCTCTTCCTGGGTGAAACGTGGCAGGTTTTCCGGGACGTACAGACCGCCATCGGTGGCCAGACCGGCCAGCAGGACGTCTTCGAAATTCAGGGCCGGTGCCTGGCCGCGGGTACTGATGTAGCGCATAAGGGCAAACCTTTGGTTTGGAGCTTCAGCTTCAAGCTTCGAGCTGCAAGTCAAAAGCGGATTGGCTCTTGCTTGCAGCTTGTGGCTTGTGGCTTGCAGCTGCTGTTAGTTCAGATGTTCGACGCGGATCCGTACGACAGGACCCACAACGCCAGCCAAGGCTTCCAGGGCGGTGATCGCGTCGTTGATGTGCTGCTCCAGCACACGGTGGGTCAGCAGGATCATCGGCACCAGGCCGTCGTGTTCTTCGACTTCCTTCTGCATGATCGATTCGATGTTGATACCGCGTTCCGACAGGATGCTCGCGACTTGCGCCAGCACGCCCGGATGGTCCTTGGCCTGAATGCGCAGGTAGTAGGCGCTTTCGCAGGCTTCGATCGGCAGGATCGGGTGCGCCGACAGCGAATCCGGCTGGAAGGCCAGGTGCGGCACGCGGTTTTCCGGATCGGAAGTCATGGCGCGAACGACATCCACCAGGTCAGCAATGACCGACGAAGCCGTCGGTTCCATGCCGGCGCCGGCACCGTAGAACAGGGTCGAGCCGGCAGCATCACCGTTGACCATGACCGCGTTCATCACGCCGTTGACGTTGGCGATCAACCGATCGGCCGGGATCAGCGTCGGGTGTACGCGCAGCTCAATACCGGCCGCGGTGCTGCGCGCCACGCCCAGGTGCTTGATGCGATAGCCCAGCGCTTCGGCATAGTTCACGTCAGCGGTGGTCAGCTTGGTGATGCCTTCGGTGTAGGCCTTGTCGAATTGCAGCGGGATACCGAAGGCGATGGACGCCAGGATCGTCAGCTTGTGCGCCGCGTCGATGCCTTCAACGTCGAAGGTCGGATCCGCTTCGGCATAACCCAGAGCTTGCGCCTCGGCCAGCACGTCTTCGAAGGTGCGACCCTTTTCGCGCATCTCGGTCAGGATAAAGTTACCGGTGCCGTTGATGATCCCGGCCACCCAGTTGATACGGTTGGCCGACAGGCCTTCGCGAATCGCCTTGATCACCGGGATGCCACCCGCCACGGCCGCTTCGAACGCAACGATCACGCCCTTTTCGCGAGCCTTGGCGAAAATTTCGTTACCGTGAACGGCGATAAGCGCCTTGTTCGCGGTGACCACATGCTTGCCATTCTCGATGGCCTTGAGTACCAGCTCACGGGCAACGGTGTAGCCGCCCATCAGCTCTATAACGATGTCGATCTCAG
>Ga0302168_1000053_pt1 | contig 28358 bp, 18 predicted proteins | sample I_Fen_N1_2_FD_193494 | JGI IMG/M metagenome (GOLD analysis project Ga0302168, IMG submission 193494) | Peat permafrost microbial communities from Stordalen Mire near Abisko, Sweden - I_Fen_N1_2 | ecosystem: Environmental > Terrestrial > Soil > Wetlands > Permafrost | place: Sweden: Abisko...
CAACAGCCTGGAAACCTACGCTGAAGAAATCATCCGCTTCCTCAAGGAAGACTTCGGTGACGACCTGCCGGAAATCATCCTCGAGCCGGGCCGTTCGCTGATCGCCAACGCCGGTATCCTGGTCAGCGAAGTAGTACTGGTCGCGCGTAAATCCCGCACGGCAGTAGAACGCTGGGTGTACACGGATGTGGGCAAGTTCTCCGGCCTGATCGAAACCATGGACGAAGCCATCAAGTTCCCGATCTGGACCGAGAAGAAAGGCGAGATGGAAGAAGTGGTCATCGCCGGCCCGACCTGCGACAGCGCCGACATCATGTACGAAAACTACAAGTACGGTTTGCCGCTGAACCTGGCGATTGGTGACCGTTTGTACTGGCTGTCGACCGGTGCGTACACCACCAGCTACAGCGCGGTTGAATTCAATGGCTTTCCGCCGTTGAAATCGTTTTATGTTTAAGAGCCATTACTGGATTTAACCTGCCAACTAAAAAGCCCATGACGAGTCATGGGCTTTTTTTATTTGTTGAGCTTGAGCGACATCTTCATCAATTGTTCAGACATCTCCTTGACCTCGACAAGCGACTTTTCAGTAATGGTCAGCCCCCCCCCCGAACGAGAAAGGGCCCGCATAGGGTGATTGGCCTGTAACTCGGATCGTGCGTCAGCTAGAAAATACTGAAGTCGATAGCAAAAGTCAGTGAGGTTATCCACTGCACAGGCAGTCCTGATGCGCATGTTCTTCAATCGGGCAACGTGCTCGCGCGCTTGCTCCAGTCTCGCCTGATAGGAATGTCCGAGTTCAGGATCATATTGCATACCTGGCAACCCTAATTTTCGAATGGTGTAATACGCCTCGATTTTCGGTATCGGACCGTCACAACTGCACAAGGCCAACGTCAAGGAGTCGATAAACCGGACAAAAATCCTGTGCAGTGTTTCACCAATTGCTGTGACCGCAGACCTGAAGCTCAGAATTGCGCTTTCACATCGACTCAGCCGATTCCAAAGTTCACGCATCAGGTCAATCACGTCCCTGGGAGGTGTAGTCCCCCAAACCGAGGAACGGGTCAGACTGAACCCCTTGATATCAAGTGAGTTGATTTTAGATCTATGATCCCCGATGGTTTTGGCCAGGCGGTGAAACTCCTCAATAAACGTCCGAGTGTCGAGTACCGCGCTCCCGCTCAACTTACCCATTACCGGCAATGCCACTTTAATACTTTGCCAGGCGCTTTCATTTCCCATGGCTGCTTGTACCAGCATGCGGGAATTTGGTGGTGTTAACATTACATGTTGCCTACTGTAATAATCGGAAAATTCTTGAATCTCCTTTAACACAGGCGGGAGATCGCCTAAAAAATCGATGTATTCTTTAAGAGATACGAAATTTCTCTCCTCCAACAGATAATCCAGCATCAGAAATCATTCTTCTATTCAATGAAATGAAGAAGCCAACAAGCCTTCACTTGCTGACCTCACACCCTAGAGCGTCACTCAACGGGAGCTTTACAGCCGTAGATGTTGAGCGCAATAAAGTCAGGGATTAGGCAGAGACAGCGGAGTGATAAACGGAATGAAGGCCTGAACCTCGCTTACAAATCGACTCCAGCGCTCTTCCGCATCATCGGTGCCGTCTTCAACCGTCGCAATAAACTGATTGAACGCAACAATCGATTTTTTGTATTCAGCGCCGTATTGCTTGCCCTGATCATCGATCTGATGGATAGCTTCAATAAATTCAATATTCTTGTTCGATGTTTCAATATGGATCGTCTGTTCAGCAATACCGTCAAGTGTCTCTTTGACTTTGGAAACAAGCTTCTTGCTTTCGGCGATCATAAAGGAGAAAGAGATACCTTTAGCGATATCACCAATGGACTTTTGTAATTGCTCAATAGCGAACAAAACCAGTTGAACCTCCGTGGGAGCCATGCCCAAGCCCTTGAGTTTATCGATCGTCAGATTGATATCTTTACTCAAGTCATCCAATCCACTTTTCTCAATTGCACTTATCGCATCAGAGACCGCTTTCAAATCAGTGCGGCGTTTAGCCAGTTCGGTTTCAAGCATTGTACGGCGCAGTTCGGCGGCTTGAATGTCTTTATTCAAATCAGCGACAAAACCAAGCGTCATTTTTTTGTCAAAAACAATCGAAATATTCTGATGAGTGCGTTCAATTTCAATTGCTTTTTTCTTGACGGAGTCGCGAGCGTCTTTCAGAACTACTTCAATTTCATCAATAATTGTTTTGATTGTCTCGGCTTCCGCACCGCTGCTGACCTCGTCCATCAACTCTGTGTTGAGTTCATTAAACGTTTTAATGGATTTTTCAAGATCATTTTTGGCACCGAACGCATTGGCTTGAAGCACCCGAGCGCTGACAAAAACGTCATCTACCAAGCGCGTGAAACGGGCGTGTACGCTCGGAAGATAATTCCAGACAATAAACAACGCATCCGCAGTTGCACGATCCTTACGCATGTTTTTCCTGGCCTGCGACAGAAACGAAAGATCAACGTGTGGATAACGCTCAAGTACGAATGAATTACTCATCCGAGCCATGCCTGTCACTCCGTGCTTCAATTGATACTCCTTATCTGCCTGATCGAAGACGTCGACCAGTTGGCCTGCTACGAGTTCCACTTCTTTCCACGAATCGACCACTTGTGCAAACTTCGACATAAACCTAGAAAGCCTCAGGGAGTCGTTGATACCAGCCATTTCCTTCTCGGAGTCAATGACATAAGCATCAATGACGTTCCATACATACCGGAGGTTATTGGTCGCTACTTCAGCATCGATAGCGACCAGTTTGGTGTCTTGCAAGTCCTTCTCAACGCGTTTCAACGAGGCTAGCGTTACATTTTTGCTGTTGAGACTGAGGATGTCAGCTTCTTGCGCCTCATTTTCCACCCGTCGAGCAGCCCGTATGTTTTCGGCCTCCACTCCGTGATAGATAGCCATGCCCAAACCAAAAATATTCAAGCCGGCCGCAGCTTCCAACGACTTAACCACCAGCGCCTTGTACTGACCATCCAGCTCTTCAATACGCAACGCTCGTTCGGAAATTTTATTATTAAGCACCGCAACTTCACCGGTGTACTTATTGTTTCCGATCAACACCAATTTCCTTTTGATGTCAGGAATCACCCGGTTTTCCAGGTCATTCCCGAAGGTATCTAGATCGGTTTTTATAGAACTGGTCTTTTCTTTAAAATCTTCAATTCTTTCACGAATCTCTTGCAAGTAACTGATCAGTTCCCCCACGGTTTCCGGGTCCAACTCAATACCGGGGAATACACCTTTCCAATCAAGCTTTAATGCATTTAAATCTTCAAGGGTTTTGACCTTGTGTTTCTGGATCAATTGGACGGCGGCATCACTCTTGCACTCCGCTTCCATCCCCGCTCCCCACGTCTGCATTTTGCTACCAAACTGCTTTAGGTCTGTGCCTGTCAGCATGATTCGATGCCGCAGCGGTGTCCATGAAACGACGTGATTACGAATAAGCTGGAACGTCGACAGAAAATCCTTCGCGGTCAAACCGCGGCCACCGTCTTCGCCAGGGCCATAATTCAAGAAATCGATAACCTCGTTCATTGTGACGGGAAACACCACCCCCATGGCCACGTATTCCTTAATGCTGATAATTTGCTCTTTGGTTAGTATCAGACCGGTACTGCGCGTCATATCTCCCTCACCTCCTTTGGAGGCAAGCGCCAGTGCTTTCGGCAACTCTACCGCCAGCTCGGAAACCTTTTCATAATCGGCATTATTCAACGCCTCATCCCGCAACTTTATATAGTTCATGATTCATTCCCTTGATCATTGATCGCGCATTAATTTGCGCATGATTTACAACTAAAACAACAGGCCTAAACCGGCCTTAAAAAAGACTAATCCAACGATTTAAGCCTTGTCAAAACATCAAAATTATCAAACTAATACCAATCAAATTTTACAAATTATAATTATCACATATAACAACTTTCACACATAAAAAACCCACGACAAAAAACCCTCACGCGCCTAAGCAGCGCGTGAGGGCTAAACTAAAATCCAGAAATAAACGCGAAGCGCCAACGACTCTAAATCAAACGCCTTTGGTCAAAAACTTTGAATATTCCAGATAAGCGGCTGCCAGTTCTTTCAAACCGAACTGTCGCAATGTTTGTGCAGCGCCTCGCAAAAAATTCGGATGACCTGCCAACATCGCCTTGTGTAACCACACCAAGGCTTCGTCGATTTGTCCTCTTTCGGTCAAACAGGTGCCATAGCTGAATTGCCCACGGAAGTCGCCACCTTCTGCTGAGCGACGATACCAATCCATAGCCTCAACAGGGCTGGCTTCACAAAACCTCCCTTCTTCCAAATAACGCCCGAGCAAATTCATTGATTTGGCGTGTCCGAGGTCGGCGGCTTGTCGATACAGATTCAGTGCTTTCACCTGATCTACCACTAGCCCACGCCCGGTCGCCAGCAGATTGGCGTAGTTGTACATCGCCCAATCCAGCCCGGCGTCGGCAGCGACTCGATAATGCTGTGCGGCAATCGCAACATCAGCAGCACACCCCCAGCCATGTTCATGACAACGACCGAGCATGTTGCGCGCCATCAGATGCCCGCGCTGGGCGGCAATCTCGAACCAGCGCAACGCCAGCGACTGGTCCTGCGCGATGCCCTGCCCGTCCAGCAGAATCTGTCCGAGCAGCGCCTGCGCTTCGAGTACGTTTTCACGGGCGGCGATCAGAATCGCCTGGGCGGCGCGCGCAGGGCTTTCTTCGAGCATGGCCTTGAGCGAATCACCGTCGAGGACTTCTTCGCGTCGCAATTGGAAACTCATACGTCGACCCAGCGGCGCAACAAGTTGTGATAAGTGCCCGTGAGGCGAATCAGTGAAGGATGATCCGGCAGGTCCTGCGTCAATTGCTGGATCGCCCCGTCCATCTCGAACAGCAACGCGCGCTGACTGTCTTCGCGCACCAGGCTTTGGGTCCAGAAGAATGACGCATAGCGGGTGCCGCGCGTGACGGCGTTGACCCTGTGCAGGCTGATGCCGGGGTACAGAACCATATCACCGGCCGGCAACTTCACGCGCTGGGTGCCGAAGGTGTCCTGGATTTCCAGTTCACCGCCGTCGTAGTCCTCAGGCTCACTGAAAAACAGCGTTGCCGACAGATCAGTGCGTACTCGCTCGATGCTGTTTTTGGGCTGGCGCACCGCGTTATCGATGTGAAAATCGAAACTGCCGCCGGCCGTGTAACAGTTCAGTAATGGAGGAAAAACCTTGTGCGGTAACGCCGCGGACATGAACAGCGGGTTTTTCCACAGGCGCTCAAGCATTGCCGCGCCGACTTCCTTGGCCAGCGGATGACCTTCAGGCAGCTGCAAATTGTGCTTGGCCTTGGCCGACTGATAGCCAGCGGTGATCTTGCCGTCCGCCCAATCCGCCTGTTCCAGAGCCTCGCGGATACGCTGCACTTCTTCTTTAGCGAACAAGCCGGGGATGTGCAGCAGCATGGCAAAGACACCTGGAACCAAAGGGGCGCTAATGGTATTGATTCTTATTGCTCATGTAAAACCCTTGCGACGGACGAAACAGCAAAAACCGTAAGGTTAAATTGTAAAGAATGTAAATTCTTCGCGAATAATAACGTTTCGCAATTGATACAAATACGCGTCTACCCTATATTTCGCGGCCTCAAATCCTTGGGGAGGGGAAATTCAAATGTCACGTCAACAACCACACGTACCGGTCAGTTCACCACGTTTGCTCGCATCGGCCATCGGCATGGCGATTACTGCCGGGTCTGCGGGCCACATGGTTTTCGCGGCGGAAAAAGCCGACGAAAAAGCACCGAGTAATGTGATTTCGCTGGGCGCTACCGCCATCACTGGCGAGGCCCAGGACGAGACTTCCTACAACGTCGAAAAAGCCTCCTCGTCCAAGTACACCGCGCCGTTGGTGGACACGCCGCGCTCGATCACCGTGATTCCGCAACAAGTCCTCAAGGACACCGGCGCCCTCAACATGCAGGACGCGCTGCGCACCGTTCCGGGCATCACCTTCGGTGCCGGTGAAGGCGGCAACCCGCAAGGCGACCGTCCGTTCATTCGCGGTTTCGACGCCCAGGGCGACACGTACCTGGACGGCGTGCGCGACACCGGTTCGCAGAGCCGCGAGATCTTCGCTGTCGAATCGATTGAAGTCAGCAAAGGCCCGAACTCGGCCATTGGCGGCCGTGGCGCTGCTGGCGGCAGCATCAACCTTGTGAGCAAAAAAGCCCACCTGGGCGACTCGAACGATGCAGGTTTTACCTGGGGTTCGGACCAGACCCAGCGTTTCACCCTGGACAGCAACTATCAGTTCACCGACACCGCTGCCGGCCGCTTGAACCTGTTGAGCCACGAGAGCAACGTTGCCGGCCGTGACAGCGTCGACTACGACCGCTGGGGCATCGCGCCATCGCTGGCCTTCGGCCTGGGCACCGACACCCGCGTGAATCTCGATTACTACCATCTGGAAAGTAACGACACCCCGGACTCGGGCATTCCGTACACCATCCCGGTGGCCGGTTCGGCTGCGCGCACCAAGTCCAATCCGGACAAACCGAACGACGGCGGCGACAGCACCAACTTCTACGGCCTGAACGACCGTGACTTCCGCAAGGGCCGCACCGACACCGCGACCTTCGCCATCGAACACGACCTGAACGACGCACTGACCGTCAAGAACACCCTGCGTCACGGCACCAGCATGCAGGATTACATCCTGACCCAGCCGGACGACAGCAAGGGCAACGTCAACAATGGCAGTGTCTGGCGTCGGGCGAACACCCGTGTCAGCAACACCGAAACCACGACCAACCAGACCGATCTGTTCGGCGACGTCTACATCGCCGGCTTCAAAAACAGCTTCGCCACCGGCGTCGAGTACACCCATGAGGAAAATCAGAAATCCTCGTACAACGTCAACACTGACACCACGCCAAGGACAGCAGCAGCGACCACCAACTGCTCCCCGGCATTGATCGGCGCGCCGAGCGGTTACAACTGCACTTCGCTGTCCAACCCGAACCCGAACGATCCATGGAATGGTGCGATCTCGCGTAACTATGCCGGCACCGACACCAAGGCCAACACCTACGCGTTGTATGTGTTCGACACCCTGGAGTTGTCCCCGCAGTGGCTGGTGAACATGGGCCTGCGCTACGACCATTTCGACACCGACTACAAAACCTTCAACGGTTCCGATGTGACCACCTCCAAGGGCGATGACACCAGCGAGTTCGTCACCGGTCAGTTCGGCGTGGTGTACAAACCGGCGGAAAACGGCAGCATCTATGCGTCCTATGCGACGTCTGCCACGCCACCGGGCAACACCCTGGGCGAAGGTTCGGAAGGCAACCCGCTGGGTGGCACGCCGGATCGCAACGGCAACCTGCTGAAAAGCGACATGGAGCCGGAAACCACCAAGAACTACGAAATCGGCACCAAGTGGGACTTGATGAATGATCGTCTGTCCCTGACCGCCGACATCTTCCGCACCGAGAAAGACAACGCCCGCGTCCAGGTCGACACCACCACCTATGAAAACGCCGGCAAGACCCGCGTCCAAGGTGTCGAACTGTCCGCCACCGGTCGCCTCACCGACAAATGGCAAGTGTTCGCCGGTTACGCCTACATGGACAGCGAGCAAATCGACGGCGGCCCACTGGGCTCGGCCAACGATGGCAACGAACTGCCTAACACGCCGAAAAACAGCGCCAGCCTGTGGACGACCTATCAGGTCACGCCGAAGCTGACGATCGGTGGCGGTGCATTCTATGTCGACGATGTCTTCGGTAGCGTGGCCAACACCACCATGGTTGAGTCCTACGTTCGTTACGACGCGATGGCAGCCTACAAGCTGAGCAAAAACGTCGACCTGCAACTGAACGTGCAGAACCTGACCGACGAAACGTACTACGACAAAGCCTTCTCGACCCACTTCGCCAACCAGGCGGCGGGCCGTACGGCGTTGCTGAGCACCAACTTCCACTTCTGATAGAGGCGGGACGGAAAAGCCCTGCTCATTCGTGAGTGGGGCTTTTGTGCGTAAAAAAGAATGTTTCTCGACAACCCACGGCATAATGCGCGCCGTGATGACAATTTTTGAACGAACAAGGCGAGTGACGTGTTGAAGAAAACCCTGTTCCAGTTGCACTGGTTTTTCGGCATCAGCGCCGGGCTGGTCCTGGCCCTGATGGGCATCACCGGGGCAACGGTGTCGTTTCAGGATGAAATCCTGAGCGTGCTCAACCCTTCCGTGTTGCAGGTCCAGAAGCAGGTCGCCGGCGTCTTGCCGCCCGCCGAACTGGTCGAGCGCATCGAAGCCGCATCCGGCAAAAAAGTCTCGATGCTCTCCGTCGAGACCGACAGCGGCAGTGCGGCCAAGGTGTTTTTCACCCCGCCACCGGGCCAACGTCGTGGCGAGATGCGCTATGTCGACCCGTACACCGCCGAGCTCATGGGCGATGCCACCGGCCAGGACTTCTTCGGCTTCGTGCTGCAATTGCACCGTTTCCTCGCCATGGGCGACACCGGTCGCAACATCACCGGCGCGTGCACGCTGATCCTGGTGTTCTTCTGTTTGTCCGGTCTGTACCTGCGCTGGCCGCGTCAGTGGACCCAATGGCGGGCCTGGCTGACCCTGGACTGGAAGAAAAAGGGCCGCAGCTTCAATTGGGATTTGCACTCGGTAGCCGGCACCTGGTGCCTGGTGTTTTACCTCCTGGCGGCGCTGACCGGGTTGTCCTGGTCGTATGAGTGGTACAACAAAGGCCTGACCCGATTGCTCTCCGACGCACCGCAAAATGAGCGCGTGCGCGGTGGCCGTGGTCCGGCACCCAGTGGTCCGGCACCAACCGCCGACTATGCGGCCATCTGGAGCAGCGTCTACAGCGCCGCAGGCCCGGCACTCAGCGCCTACAACATCCGTATGCCGCCCGTGGCCGGCCAGCCGGCGACTGTGTACTACCTGCTGAAAACCTCACCGCACGACCGCGCCCTGAACCAGATCACCCTCGATCCAGCGACCGGCATCGTCAAGCAGCATGATCGCTACAGCGACAAGAGCCTCAAGGCGCAATGGCTGACCAGCATTTATGCGCTGCACGTCGGCAGCTACTTCGGCATTGTCGGGCGAATTATCCTGACGATTACCGCGCTGACCATGCCGTTGTTTTTCGTCACCGGCTGGTTGCTGTACCTCGATCGTCGGCGCAAGAAAAAGCAGATCAAGGACGCACGCAAGGGCCTCGAACAACCGGGCAGCGATGCACCGGCGTGGCTGATCGGCTTCGCCAGCCAGAGTGGATTTGCCGAGCAATTGGCGTGGCAGACCGCCGGACAATTGCAGGCCGCCGGCGTGCCGGTGAACGTGCAGCCGCTGGCGAGCGTCAGTGAACAGGATCTGCTGGATTCTACCAACGCATTGTTCGTGGTCAGTACCTTCGGCGACGGTGAAGCACCGGACAGTGCGCGCGGGTTCGAACGCAAGGTGCTGGGTCGGGCGTCGAGTCTTGAGCGTTTGAACTATGCGGTGCTCGGCCTCGGTGATCGCCAGTATCAACACTTCTGCGGCTTCGCCCGACGGCTGCACGCCTGGCTGGGAGAACACGGCGGCAAGACCCTGTTCGCACCGGTGGAAGTCGACAGCGGCGACCCGTACGCCTTGCGTCACTGGCAGCAACAACTGGGCCTGTTGACCGGGCAAACACCGGTCGACACCTGGCAGGCACCGAGCTACGACAACTGGACGCTGACCCGCCGCGAGTTGATGAACCCGGACAGCAGCGGCTCGCCCGTGTATTTGCTGGGCCTCACTGCCCCGTCCACCAGCAGTTGGCTGGCGGGTGATCTGGTGGAAGTGCTGCCGCGTAACTGCCCGTGGGCCATAGAGCATTTCCTCGACGGCCTGGGTATCGACGGTCGCGCTACGGTTGCACTTGATGGCTTGTCACAACCGCTGGAGCAAGCGCTCGCCACACGCCAGCTGCCTGAGAACAGAGCCCACCTGGTCGGCCTGCACGCTCAGGCACTGGTCGATGCGCTGGTGCCGTTGGCCATGCGCGAATACTCCATCGCTTCGATTGCGGCCGACGGCATTCTGGAGCTGATCGTGCGTCAGGAAATGCACGCTGACGGCAGCCTCGGCATCGGCTCCGGCTGGCTGACCGAACACGCTCCCGTGGGGGGCACCATCAGCCTGCGCGTTCGGCGCAACAGCGGGTTCCATCTGCCGGCCGAGCCGGTGCCGATGATTCTGCTGGGCAACGGCACCGGTCTGGCCGGGCTGCGCAGTTTGCTCAAGGCGCGCATTGCCGACGGGCAACAACGGCACTGGCTGCTGTTTGGCGAACGTAATCGGGAACACGACTACCTGTGCCGCGATGAGTTGGAGGAGTGGTTGATTTCAGGTGATCTGGAGCGACTGGACCTGGCGTTCTCGCGGGATCAGGCCGAGAAGATTTATGTGCAGGATCGCCTGCGTGAGTCGGCGGATGAGTTGAAGAAATGGCTGGCGGAGGGTGCCGTCATCTACATCTGCGGCAGCTTGCAGGGGATGGCGTCGGGGGTGGATCACGTGCTCAATGAAGTGCTCGGGATTACAGAGGTCGATCGCCTGATCGAACAAGGCCGCTACCGCCGCGACGTCTACTGACACTCCGCACTCCGTGTAGGAGCTGAGCTTGCTCGCGATGACGGTTTAACAGTCACACAATGAGGGTGACTGACAGGCCGCCATCGCGAGCAAGCTCAGCTCCTACACGGGGGCTGGTGTACAACCATCAGACCGGTTGCACCTTCTGCTCAAACACCGCCACCCCATCCAGATCGCGCAACACCACGCTCATCTCCCCCGTTTGCCCATCAATATTCACTTCGCCAAAAAACTGAAAGCCGGCAAACGGTGAGGTGTTCTGCCCCGGCGGTGCCTTCTCGAATACCACTTCAGGCCCGAAGGTCTTATCCAGCGGATTCGGCCCAAAACTCCCTGCGTTCAGTGGCCCGGCGACAAACTCCCAGAACGGTTCAAAGTCCTGGAACGCGGCACGATCCGGATGGTAGTGATGCGCCGCGCAGTAATGAACATCCGCCGTCAAGAACACGAAATTGCGCACCTTCTGCGCCCGCAGGAAACCCAGCAACTCGGCGATTTCCAGTTCCCGGCCCTGAGCCGGTCCCGGGTCACCATTGGCGACCGCTTCCCAACGCGCCACACCCGGGCTGACTTCACCGTCGGGCACGCCCAAGCCGATCGGCATGTCGGCGGCAATGACTTTCCACTGGGCTTGCGAGCCTTTCAATGCCTGCTTGAGCCAGTCCAGTTGCTCGCGCCCGAGAAAGGGTTTGGCCGCACCGAGGTTGTCGTCGTTGGCGCCGCGGTAACTGCGCATGTCGAGCACAAACACATCGAGCATCGGCCCATAGCTGAGCTTGCGATAAATCCGCCCGCCGTTGTCGGCACTCTGCAAGCGCATCGGCGCATATTCGAGCCAGGCCTGTCGCGCGCGGCCAACCAGGTTGTGGATATCTTTCTCCTGATAGCGCGCGTCGAGTTGCTTGCCAGGCGACCAGTTGTTCACCACTTCGTGGTCGTCCCATTGCCAGATCTGCGGGACCTCGGCGTTGAAGCGGCGGATGTTTTCGTCCATCAGGTTGTAGCGATAGTTACCGCGAAAGTCGTCGAGGTTTTGCGCGACTTTGCTCTTGGCTTCAGTGGTGATGTTGCGCCACACCCGACCGCTTTCGGTAGCCAGTTGCGCGGGTACCGGGCCGTCGGCGTAGATGGTGTCGCCGCTGTGGATAAAGAAGTCCGGTAGACGCAATCGCATGGCTTCGTAGATGCGCATACCGCCGATGTCCGGGTTGATGCCGAAGCCTTGGCCGACGGTGTCGCCACTCCAGACAAAACGGATGTCGCGACGGGTGTGCGGCACACTGCGCAAATGGCCAAACCAGGGTTCGCTGGCGACACCGCTTTGGGCATCTTCGAAGGTCACGCGATAGAAAATCGCCTGATCGGCGGGCAGGCCGGTGAGTTCGACCCGAGCGGTAAAATCGGTGCGCGCATCGGCCAGTGGCGAGACAAATCGGCGCGGGGTGCTAAACAGGCTGCGAGTGTCCCACTCCACGACCATCCGCGCGGGGCGGTCGCTGCGGCTCCAGACCATCGCCCGGTCGCCCATCACGTCGCCGGACTGCACGCCGTCGGTGAGTTGCGGACGATCCTTGACCGAAGCGATCACGGCCGGCGCCAGCCCGGGCAACAACAGTCCGGCCCCCATCGCTTGCACGACACGACGGCGACCGAGGTCGATTTCGCTCATGGTGTTCTCCCCGAAAAGGAAAACTAAAGCACATGCCGATGAATCCGGTATGACACCGCTTTCCTTTAGGAGCCGAGCTTGCTCGCGATGACGGTGTAACAGTCAACATTCTCGTTGAATATTAAACCGTCATCGCGAGCAAGCTCGGCTCCTACAGGGGTGCGGTGGTGTGTCAGGCGTTGGCGGGTTCCAGCGCCAGCTCGACCGCTTCAGGCCGTTTTAGCAGCGCATACGCCACCGCCGTCAACAGGCTCCCGGCGACAATCGCCAGCAAGTACAACAGCGCATGATTGATCGCGTTAGGGATCGCCAGCACAAACAAACCACCGTGCGGCGCCATCAGCTTGCAGCCGAAATACATCGACAACGCCCCGGTCAGCGCACCACCGGCAATGCTCGCCGGGATCACCCGCAACGGGTCTTTCGCGGCAAACGGAATCGCGCCTTCAGAGATGAAGCACAACCCCAGCACCAACGCCGCTTTACCGGCCTCGCGCTCGGTCTGGGCAAACTTGCGCCGTGCGATGAATGTGGCAATGCCCAGGCCTATCGGCGGCACCATACCGGCGGCCATGGTCGCGGCCATCGGTGCATAACTCTGCGACGCCAGCAGCCCCACCGAGAACGCATAAGCGGCCTTGTTGATCGGCCCGCCCAGGTCGACGCACATCATGCCGCCCAGCAACACACCGAGCAGAATCGCGTTGGTGGTGCCCATGCTGTCGAGGAAGTGCGTGAGCCCAGCGAGCATCCCCGCCACCGGTTTGCCGACCACATAGATCATCACCAGACCGGTGAACAGACTCGCCAGCAACGGGATGATCAGGATCGGTTTCAGCGCCTCGAGACTCTGCGGCAAACGCGCGTAGCGGTTGATCGCCTGCGCCGCATAACCGGCGATGAAACCGGCAATGATCCCGCCGATAAAACCGGCCCCGAGGGTGCTCGCCAGCAGACCGCCAATCATCCCGGGCGCCAGGCCCGGGCGGTCGGCAATCGAGTAGGCGATGTAACCCGCCAGCAGCGGCACCATCAACTTGAACGCGGTCTCGCCGCCGATCTGCATCAGCGCCGCCGCCAACGTGCCCGGCTCCTTGAACGCGGTGATGCCGAACACAAAGGACAACGCAATCATCAAGCCGCCCGCCACCACCATCGGCAGCATGAACGACACACCGGTCAGCAAGTGTTTATAGACGCCGGTTTTCTCTTGTTTGGCCGGACCTTTGGCGCCGCTGGAGGCGGTTTCCTGCCGGCCTTCGGCCAGCGCCTTGTTCAGCGTCGCCTCGGCTTGTTTCAGCGCAATGCCGGTGCCGCAGCGATAAATCTTCTTGCCGGCGAAACGCTCGGTGGCCACTTCGATGTCACAGGCCAGCAGCACCACATCGGCATCGGCAATCGCCGCCGCGCTCAATGGATTGCGCGCGCCGACCGAGCCCTGTGTTTCGATTTGCAGGTCATAGCCCAGACGCTTGGCGGCTTGCTGCAAGGCTTCGGCGGCCATGAAGGTGTGCGCGACACCGGTCGGGCACGCCGTGATCGCGACCAGTCGTGGCGCGTTTTTCGTGAGGGCGGCGGGCTCGGCAACCGCTTCGGGGGCCACATACACCTGAGCTTCTTCAGCGCCGCGCCGCAGCACCGCTTCAACATCTTGCAGGGCGTGCGCCGGGGTGCTCTGGAACACGCGTTTACCGACGAATCGCGTCATGTCCACCGGCACGCTGGTCACCAGCAACACCCACTCGGCGCCCTCGATCGTGGCCGCCGACAACTGACGCTCCGGATGCGTCGCATCCACCACTTCGACGCACGTCATCCAACCCTGACGCTGAGCTGCCGCATCGAGCAAACGGGCGCACAGCACACTGGTGACCATGCCGTTCGGGCAGGCCGTAACGATGGCTAACTTCATCACAAACCCTCTTATTGTTCTGTCAGGGGGCGCACGCGCACGCCCTGTTCGAGCTGCGCCAATTGCGCGGCATCGCCGATGCCGAAACCGATCTGGGTGACCGCCATCGCGGCAATCGCCGTGGCGGTGCGCAGGGTCTGTTCCGGGGTGTCGGCGCTGAGCAAACCATGGAGCATGCCGGCCAATAACGAATCGCCCGCGCCCACCGTGCTGGCGACACTGACCTTGGGCGGCGTGGCATGCAGCGCCGAGCCGACGCTGAACCAGTTCACGCCATCAGCACCGTGAGAGATCACCACGTGCTCGATGCCTTGCGCGTGCAAGCGGCTCGCAGCCTGGGCTTGTGCCGCGACCGAAACAACCTCGCAGCCGAGCGCATCGGCCAGTTCTTCGGTGTTCGGTTTGATCAGCCACGGGCCGGCCTTGAGCGCGGCACGCAACGCTTCACCGCTGGTGTCGAGGGCAACGTTCAGACCGAGTTTTTTCAAGCGCACAATCAACGCCTGCAACCAGCGTGCAGTGACGCCCAGCGGCAGGCTTCCGGCGACGACCACGGCGTCATGGCCCGGCGCAATTTGCTCAAGACGATCGAGCAACGCCTGCTGCGCCGCGTCACTCACCCGCGGCCCCGGACCGTTGACGTCGGTGATACGCCCGTCGCTTTCCGCCAGTTTGATGTTGCTGCGAATCTCGCCGGGAACGCGGATGAACGCGTCGACAAATCCGCGTTTGGCAAACAGGGTTTCGAATGCCTGCAGATTGTCTTCCCCGAGGAAACCGCTGACGGTCAGCTGATGACCCAGGTCCGCCAACACCTGCGCCACGTTCACGCCTTTGCCGGCAGCGTGGGTGTGCATGGCGTCGCTGCGGTTGACCTGGCCGGGTTCAAGGCGCGGCAACTGGACGGTCAGGTCCAGCGCCGGGTTGAGAGTCAGGGTTAAAATCCGGGCCATTACAGAGCCTCCACTAATGCGCGCACTTCATTGGCGCTGCCCACGGCCAGAGCCTGGCGGGCGAGAATTTGCGTCTGGGCGAGGCTGAGCTCACGAATGCGCGCCTTGACCTCGGCAATGCTGCGCCCCGACACGCTGAGTTCATCCACGCCCAGCCCGACCAACACCGGCACCGCCAGCGGGTCCGCCGCCAACTCGCCACACACGCCGACCCATTTGCCGTGGGCATGCGCCGCACGCACGGTGATGTCGATCAGTTGCAGCACCGCCGGGTGCAAGCCGTCGGCCTGGGCGGACAAGGTCGGATGACCACGGTCGATGGCCAGGGTGTATTGGGTCAGATCGTTGGTGCCGACGCTGAAAAAATCGACCTCTTTGGCCAATACCGGCGCCAGCAAGGCAGCCGACGGCACTTCGATCATAATCCCCAGTTGCAGATCAGCAACCGGGATTTCCTGGCGCAGTCGTTCGGTCATGTCCCGTGCCTGACGCCATTCATCGACGCTGCCGACCATCGGAAACATGATCCGCAGCGGACGGTTATCGGCGGCCCGCAGCAAGGCGCGCAATTGCGCTTCCATGATCTTCGGACGTTGCAGGGTCAGGCGAATACCGCGCACGCCGAGGAACGGGTTTTCTTCTTTGGCGATCGGCCAATACGGCAGCGGTTTGTCGCCACCGACATCGAGGGTGCGCACCACCAGCGGTCGACCGGCCAGACCGTCGAGGACGCGGCGGTATTCGACTTCCTGAGTGGCCTCGTCCGGCGCTTGCGTATGGGCCATGAAAATCAGTTCGGTGCGCAACAGGCCAATGCCTTCGGCGCCCTGCTCCACTGCGCTGATGACACCGGCGCTCTCGCCAATGTTGGCAAACACCTCGACCGCGTGGCCGTCGATGGTCAGCGCCGGTTGATGACGTTGTTCAGCGGCGACTTTCAAGCGCTGCTCGCGGGTGTCACGCTCTTCGGTGGCGCGTTGCAAGGTCAGCGCATCGGCATCCACATGCAGGCGGCCGCGCTGGCCGTCAATCAGCAACGGCGTGCCCGGCGCCAGCAGCAACACCGCAGCGCCAGCACCGACCAGCGCCGGAATACCCAGCGCTCGGGCGACGATCGCGCTGTGCGCCGTAGCGCCGCCGCGAGCCGTGAGAATGCCGGCGACGCGGGCCGGATCAAGACGCGCGACGTCGGATGGCCCTACTTCGTCCATCACCAGAATGTAAGGCTGCTGCGGCTCGCTCGGCGTTTCGACGCCGCTCAGTTGCGCCAGCACGCGCCGGCCGATGTCGCGCAAGTCCGCCGCACGTTCGGCGAGCAACGCGTCCTGCAACGATTCTTGCTGTCTGGCCGCCGCTTCGATCACTGCCATCCACGCCGCTTCGGCGCTTTCACCTTGCTTGAGGCGGGTGTCGACTTCATCGGTCAGTTCCGGGTCGTCGAGCATTTCCTGATGGGTGATGAAGATCTCGCGGATAGCCTTGGACGTGCTGCACTCGATCAATCCTTCGATGTCGCGACGCACCTGCGCCAGCGCCTGTTTAAGACGCTCGCGCTCGATGGCGGCAGACTCGCCGCGCAGTGGGTAATCGATGGTTTGCAGCACGTGAACATGCGCCGGGCCGATGGCAATGCCCGGGGCCGCGGCGATGGCTTGAATCAGGCTACCGGACGCCGGGGCGAGCAGCACTTCGGCGATCTCTGCGATTTCTTCGCGCTGTTGGCTCACGGCCGGCAACGGTTCGATTTCTTCACCGAGGCCTTCTTCGATGGCGCCCAACAAGGCCGGCAAGGCATCGGCGGCGATGCTCGGTTCGGCAATGAATTCCAGCACCTGACCCCGACGGGCGCCGAGGCTGAGCAGTTTGCTCAAGCTTTTTACCGAGACCGCGCTGTCCTGGCCGTCGACGATGCGTACGCGAATTTCGCCTTCAAAACTTTTCGCCAACTGAGCGAGGATCTTCGCCGGGCGCGCGTGCAAGCCGTGGGCGTTGGCCAGTGCGATGCGCGCGCTCGGCCAGTCCGCCGGCACTTCACCGCCAAGGACTTCGAGCACTTTGCGGCTGCTGGTGGCGCGGCCCAGTTCGTGGCCGCGACCTTCGATCAGCAAGGCACACAGACGTTCGAGCAAGGCCTGATGGGCTTCACCGAGGCTGGCCAGGCAGAACAGGCCGCTGAGCGGCTGGCCGAGGTAGCGAATCGGTTTGTCCGGGGTGACGAAAGCCAGGCCCGGGCGCTTGACCGTTTGTTCGCTGTGCAACCACCACAAGCCATCGCCCAACGGCAACGCTTCGACCTGTTGCAACACGGCGGAGAAACCGTTGCTCACGCAATCGGCCTGGCGCAGCAAACGCGCGCCGCGCCAGACCAGTTCTTCGAAGTCATCGGCCGACACACCGAGGCCGATCATCTGTGCATCCAGCGCCAGTTCCTGCGGTGCGCCTTGCAGCAGCTTCAACAAGGCTTCGGCGGAGCTCGCACGCCGCAAGGCCTGGCCCAGGTCGGTTTCGCCGAGTGCGCGAGTCAACAGTTGCAGCAAGCGTAAATGTTCGTCGGACTTGGCCGCGATGCCGATCGCCAGGTACACGATCTGGCCGTCACCCCAATCCACGCCATCGGGGAACTGCATCAGCCGCACGCCGGTGGAAAACACCAGGTCGCGGGTTTGCGGTGTACCGTGGGGGATGGCAATACCTTGACCGAGAAAGGTCGAGCCCTGAGCCTCACGCGCCTGCAATCCGGCGAGGTACCCGTCGGCGACCAGGCCATCGGCGACCAGATGCTCGGCCAGTAGCTGCAACGCAGCGGACTTATCCACAGCCGACTGGCCCATGGATATCTGCTCTAGAGTGAGCTCGAGCATGCTTTCTCCTTTTTGGCGTCTGAGAGCGCCAGGTATTGTTTTGAATGAATCAGCTTAAGCGCTTCACCGGCACTTTTGGCGGTTTCACGGCAGAACCGGCCAAGGGTGCGTATAACCCTGAAAATACGCTTGCTGAAACGTTTAATCTAGAACACTTGGCACGTTACTCGATTATGTCGCATCCTTGAAGCCCAACTTGTCGGATGTGCTGGGACAATAGTCGCCTGCCGGATTCGGGTAGGATTGGCGAAAATGTCGGGGCAAGCTCGAAAAAACAAGGAAATCCCGAGTTGAAACTCAGTGATATCGCACAGTTGGCCGGTGTGTCCGTAACCACCGCCAGTTATGTCATTAATGGCAAGGCCGAACAGCAACGCATCAGCAGTGCCACCGTCGAGCGCGTGCGCGCGGTCGTCGAACAGCATGGCTTTACACCCAATCCTCAAGCGGCCGGGTTACGCAGCCGGCACACGCGCACCTTGGGTTTTATTCTGCCGGACCTGGAAAACCCCAGTTACGCACGAATCGCCAAATTGCTGGAGCAAGGTGCCCGGGCACGCGGCTATCAATTGCTGATCGCCAGCTCCGACGATGCGCCCGACAGTGAGCGGCAATTGCTCAAACTGTTCCGCGCCCGGCGCTGCGATGCGCTGATCGTCGCCAGTTGCCTGCCGACTGATGACGACAGCTATCGCCAGTTGCAGGCCAAAGGCATGCCGATCATCGCCATCGACCGGGTCATGGAGCCCGAGCACTTTTGCTCGGTCATCAGTGACGACCGCGAGGCCAGCCTGCAATTGACCCGCAGTCTACTGGACCCGTTGCCCAAGCAGATCGCCTTGATCGGCGCGCGCCCCGAGTTGAGCATCAGCCAGGAACGCGCGGCCGGTTTCAAAGAAGCGCTGGATGGGTTCAAAGGCCAGGTGCTGATTGAGCACGCCGAGTCGTTCAGCCGCGAGTGTGGCAAGCAACTGATGGAAGAAATGCTCCAGCGTCTGGGGCATTTGCCGGACGCCCTGGTGACCACTTCCTACGTGTTGCTACAGGGGGTGTTCGATGCCTTGCATGATTTCCCGCTGAAAACCCGCCCCTTGCGCCTGGGGACGTTCGGTGACACGCAGCTGCTGGACTTCCTGCCGCTGCCGGTCAACGCCATGGCCCAACAGCATCAGCTGATCGCCGATAAAGCCCTGGCCTTGGCGCTGGCGGCCATCGAGCAGTCCGATTACCAACCCGGCGTGCAGGCCATCGCGCGGACCTTCAAGCAACGTATTCACCGGGACTGAACCGTGGAGCTGATCGACAGCCACACTCATCTGGATTTTCCGGATTTCGACGCGGATCGTCAGGCGCTGCTGGCCGAAAGCCGCGCCCTGGGTGTGCGTCGAATGGTGGTGCTGGGGGTTTATCAGGCGAATTGGCAACGTGTCTGGGACCTGGTGCAAAGCGATCCCGACTTGCATGCGGCATTCGGTTTGCACCCGGTGTATCTGGAGGACCATCGACCTGAAGATCTACAGGCACTCGGTGACTGGCTGACGCGCCTGGCCGGTCATCGGCAGTTGTGCGCGGTGGGTGAGATCGGCCTGGATTACTTCATCGAAACCCTGGACCGCGAGCGCCAGCAGGCGCTGTTCGATGCGCAACTGCAACTGGCGGCTGACTTCAATCTGCCAGCGCTGATCCATGTGCGGCGCAGCCATGCGGCAGTGATTGCCAGTCTGAAACGAATTCGTCTGAAGCGAGCCGGGATCATCCACGCCTTCGCGGGTAGCAAAGAAGAAGCGCGCGAGTACATCAAGCTTGGTTTCAAGCTGGGTCTGGGCGGCGCTGCGACCTGGCCGCAAGCGCTGCGCATGCACCGCGTGCTCGCCGGATTGCCGCTGGAATCCGTGGTGCTGGAAACCGACTCACCGGACATGGCACCGGCCATGTTTCCCGGTCAACGCAACAGCCCGGCGCACTTGCCGGCGATCTGCTCGGCGCTGGCGCAGATCATGGCGATCAGTCCTGAGCAACTGGCCACCGCCAGCACGGCCAATGCCTGCGAGCTGTTCAACTGGTAATCAGTCGGCGTGAGCCTTCGCGGCTTCCAGAATCAGCGTGATGTGTTGCCGGTGATGGGCAAACTGTATGACGACGAAGTAGATCAGAATGGCGCCCAGCGAAAAATTCAGCTGTTCGATGACGCTGAGCATGCCGATCCATTCCATGACCAACGCCACCAGGATCGCCGTGCACACCATCACCAGGGTGCTCGCCCGGAGCATGCCGAGTGAATCGAGCGATTTGAAGCGTTTGATCTGTTTCGGGTCGCTCAACTGCAAGGCTTTGTGGCAGTGAGTACAGGCGAATGATTCGTTGATTGCAATCGCATTGAGTTGCCAGGCTTCCAGCCGCAGGGTGTTCCCGCAGTGCGCGCACCGCCCCTGTATTCCGGTTGTTGCAACAGACATAACCGCGCCTCCTCAGGGCTGGCCAGAGTGAATGATCTTCTTTCATTGAAGACGAAAAATCAGACCTTGGAGGAAAAGATGACAGTTCTCATCCGCAATGAAGACAAATACTACAGGTTGTGCGCAAAATCTGTAGGAGGCGAGCTTGCTCGCGATAGGGGCCTGACATTCAACATATTGGCTGACTGTTAGACCCCTATCGCGAGCAAGCTTGGGCTCCTACAAGGATATTTTTATACCCGGAAGGCGCTGATCAGGTGTTTGAGTTCCATCACCTGGGCCGACAACGCACGGCTGGCATCCTCGGTCTGGTGCGCCCCTTCGGCGGTACGCTCGCCAGCGCGATTGATCTCGACAATGTTCTGATCGATGTCGTGGGCGACAGCGGTCTGCTGCTCGACAGCCGCAGCGATCTGCTGGTTCTGGTCCACGATCATGCCGACAGCGCCGAGGATGTTTTCCAGCGCCTGCTGGACCTTTTCCGACTGCCCGACCGTACCATCGGCCACCTGATGGCTGATGCCCATGGCTTTCACCGCTGCGCCGACGCCGCTGTGAAGCTTGCTGATCATCTGCTCGATTTCTTCGGTCGATTGCTGAGTGCGCTTGGCCAGCGTGCGGACCTCATCGGCCACCACCGCAAACCCGCGCCCCTGCTCACCGGCCCGAGCGGCTTCGATGGCGGCGTTAAGGGCCAGAAGATTGGTCTGCTCGGCGATGCTCTTGATCACTTCCAGCACGCGGCTGATGGACTGGCTGTCGCTGGCCAGTTGATTGATCACAATCACGGACTGATCGATCTCACTGGCCAATTGCGCGATGCTGCCCTGCTGGGACGCCACCAGACCGCGACCGTTGATGGTCTCGTCGTTGACGCTGTGGGCGCTGCTGACCGCAGCGGCGGCACTGCGGGCCACTTCAAGGGAAGTCGCCGACATCTGGTTCATCGCTGTGGCCACCTGCTCGATCTGCGAACGTTGCCCGGCCACCGCCTGGTTGCTCTGGGTAGAAACACTTTGCACCTGCCCGGCCTGGCGCTCGACCTCATTGACGGTCATCCCGACGCGCTCGATCAGGTCATGGATTTTCTTCACGGTGCCGTTGAACACCTCGCCCAACTCGCCGAGTTCATCGCGGCTTTCCGCGCGAAATGTCACGGTCATGTCGCCCGCAGCGACCGTGTCCATCATCGCGCCAAGACGCTTGAGGGTGGTGCGGGTCGACGCGTAGAAGCCGCCGTAAAGGTAGAAGATCAACACGAACACCACCGACAACGCCACGGCCTGCAAAACCATGTGGGTGCGGTTCTGTTCCAGTCGCAGCTGCAACTGGGTGCCGAGGAATTTCAGGGTGGCTTCGTTGAGTTGGTAGGTCTGGTCCATCAAGCCGGTGACCTGATCGTAAAAGCCCTGCCAGGGTGCATCGAGGGTGTCGGCCATCACCACTTTTTCTTCGAACAGCTCACTGGCTTTTTTAAGCGAGGCCTTGCTGCTGTCGGCTTGAGCGGCGAGGGTTTCACGCGCCGCTTTGCTGGAGCCCAGTGCATCCTGCAATTTCAGGCCGTATTCGCCCTGGAGCTTTTCGATCTGCGCCAACAGTTCATCGAATCGCGTGCTCGATGCCGAGTTGAGAAAGCCTTGCCCGAGCGAAAAGGAACCCATTGCCCGGCCTTCGCCCAGCAATTGGGTGACCGGTGGGGTGACGTTGGTAATCAGCTCGCTCAGTTGACGCATGTCGCTTTGGCTGTCCCGACTGAGGCCGGCCTGGGTGGCGATGATCTGGCTGAAAATCTGCGCATTGCTCAGCAGTTTGCCGATCATTCCGCTTTTGCTTTGCAGGGAGGTTTCCGTTTGCTGGGCCTTGAACGCGGCGATCATTTCATCGCGCTTGCCGTCGAAAACCGTGATCTGCTCCGGATCAGTGGTCATCGCGGTCAGCCCTTGCAGGCGCGCCAGAATACTTTGCTCCAACGTGCCGATCTTCGACTCGACGTTGCCGGCCTTGCCGGACTGGCCGAGCGTGACGTTGATCTGCACCAGATTGTTCAGGGTCTCCAGGTCTCGCCGCAGCGTCATGCCACTGCCCAGCAGGTCGAGGCTTTGCAGCTCGACTTGCGTGCCCTGAAACTCGCGATAGGAGTCGCGCACCAGATAAAAGTTGGTGACCAGCATGGGCACAAGGAACAGCACGCTGATCAAGCTGAACTTCATGCCGAAACTCAGGCGGTTCATCAGCGCGACGGCGGGATAGAGCAAGCTCTTCACTGGAAGTCTCCCATTGCATTCTTATTTTTATTTGGCGGGCGCGGCTCGGCGGCAGATAGCCACTATTCAGCGCTATCCCTGTATATCTTAAATCGGCAGGGGGTTTTGTAACTTAAGGTTAACGAGGAGTGGCGAGGGGGCTCGCGCCCGTTGGGTGGCGAAGCCTCCCTGCGCAATTTATCAATTCCAGGAAATGTTCCAGATTTACGACTGCTTCGCAGCCGAACGGGGGCAAGCCCCCTCGCCACAACAGCGCTGGGTTAAGGGAGGACCGTCCACAGCGCAAAACCGGCGTACCAGAGCACCGCCGCGCGCAGAAGCAGCTCCCAGATCCGGTCGAGGCTGTTGATGCCATCCGGTCCGACGACCGGCGCCGGAATTTCACCGGCGACCATCCCGACTTTCTCGATCAACTGAGCGGCGCTGATGTTCCAATTCAGCAACTCATGCAACATCACCCGACCGACCGCCACAAAGTTGCCGACCAGTGCAAAACTCGCCGCCAGCAACCGCACGGGCACCCAATCAAAGGCGTGACGCAATTGTGCCGCGCGTTCGACCACGGCGGGGTTCTGTCCATGTTCTTCGGCCAGCGCCAGCAAGCGATAGCTCAGGGCGGCCACCGGACCCAGCAGGAAGTACCAGAAAATGACGGCGAAGAAACTCTGGTAAGCCTCCCAGAGCAGGTTCGCTTCGACCCGCTCCAGCAATTGCTCGCCGCTTTCGGCGCAAATATCCAGGTCTCGTTTGGCCACGTGCGCGGCGGCTTGCAGGTCTTCCCGGCGCCAGGCATCGCGAAACGGCCCCAACCCGGCCAGCAAATCGCCGCGCCCCAGGCTGTAAATCACCACCAGCAAATGCACCGGTAACGCCAACAGACCGTAGGCGACCGGATCCAGCACCACCAGCAGCAACCCCAGCAGCGCGACCGGCAACAACACCATAAGGGCCAATATCAACCAGGGCCGGTCGATCAGGCGTGGCATGACCTCAAGCTTGTTCAGCTCGCGTACCCAACCGCCATCGCGCTGAACCCGATGGCGCAGTGCCGAGAACTTCTCGATCCATACCGCCAACAGCAACACCAGAAAACTCATTGTCCTTCCTCTTTTACCAGGGTCGCGCGATAGCGTGCCCAGTCGAACGCCGGTCCTGGATCGGTCTTGCGCCCCGGGGCAATATCGCTATGCCCGCAAATGCGCTGCGCAGTGATGCCGGTGTAGGCGTTTTGCAGCTGTCGGGTCAAGGCCGTCAGCGCGTGATACTGAGCATCGGTGAACGGCAGATCATCGGTGCCTTCAAGCTCGATGCCCACGGAAAAATCGTTACAGGTTTCCCGGCCCTCGAAATTCGAGATGCCGGCGTGCCAGGCGCGCTCAAGACAAGAGACAAACTGAGTGACCGTGCCGTCACGCTCAATCAGAAAGTGCGCTGACACCCGCAAGTCAGCAATACCTTCAAAGTAAGGATGCTCCGTGACATCCAGACGATTCTGGAAGAATTCCTGCACTTTGCCGGTCGCGAACTGCGCGGGCGGCAAGCTGATGTTGTGGATCACCAGCAGGGAAATTTCGCCCGAGGGGCGCGCATTGAAATTGGGTGAGGGGCATAAATGCACGTCCCGACACCAACCGCTCGCGGGGTCCAACTGCATACAGGTTCCTTCAACGACGACTGTGTTGGCGCCCAGTATGCCGCGATAGCCCACCGGGACGCGATCACTTGCCGCGATTGAGGCAACGCAGGTTACCGAGCACCGAGGCCAGCGCCCGGTCAAACAGCAAGGTATCGTCCAACGCGCGCACCGCGCCGCGTCGAAACTCCAGTGCCAGGCCAGTGCGGCTGCGCTCCAGCACTTTCATGCCGGTGCGATTGACGAAGATGTAGTTGCCGGTCGCTTCAATGATCGCGGCCAGCTTGCAGCGCAGGATGTTTTCGTCGTCCTCGTGAAACTCGACCCAGCAGCCGGGATGCAGTTGATCCACTTGCAGCAGGCTAGCGTCGTCCGCCGGCAAACGAGCGAATGCCGTATCGACCGGTCCTTCGTCTGCGGTTTGCAGGACGATTTCCTGCGTCATCCGGACCATCACCGGCGCCTCGAAAGACGCGTCGTTTGCCTGCCCCGAATACGTGAATAGTTGAACGTGCAAGGCTTCCAGCTCGCTGAAAAACTCGCTGGTGGCGAAAGGATCGAATGCCGAACTGCTCAGCCCGTCACGCAATGACTTCAGCAGTCCAGGCACCAGCGCCAGCAGACGCTGGCTCGCATCGGGCTCATCGTGACGCTGCACACTCCAGATCAGTTGCTCCATGGTGTGGACGTCCGCACGCCATTCAGCCGACTGATCACCGTGTTTGAGGCAGGTCAGCAGCAGCACCTTGCTCCAGGCCTCCGGGACGAACACCACCACAGTTTGCGGCAACACCTTGCCCAACAATGCCTGATTCAGCGCCTGCTCGACACGCTGGCGAGCCAGCTCGGTCCTGGCACGGCCCTCCTCGGCATCACGCGTGCGCTGCTCCAGCAATTCACTGCGACGGCGCTCATCACTGGTGAAAGCGAGAAAATCCGCCAGCAGCTCGGAAAAAATCGCCGGGTCGTCAACAAAGTCATTCAACAGACGCTGCACCACTTGCTCGATGCGCAGGTACAGGCTGTCGCGCTGATGATCATCGCACTCACTCCAGCCCATGGCTGCGGCGGCGATTTCGTTGAGCAAGCGCCGGGCCGGGTGGCTGCTTCGGCTGAAGAAACTCTTGTCGAGCATTGCCACTTTCAGCATCGGAATCTGCAAGCGAGCGATCAACACATTGAGCGAATCCGGCAGGTTGCGGTCATCGAGCATGCATTCAAACAGCATGGCGATCAGGTTGATCACGTCTTCGTCAGCCACCCCGACCACACGCGATTTGCCACTTTTGACGCTGACCCGCGTCAGCAATTGTTCGAGCTGGTTACGCAGATCGAAGTCGTCCTGAGCCGACAGTGCCGGCACGTGTTGCTGCAAGTGCGAGAGCATGCGCAACAAGTCCTGCGTGGAAATGGGTCGTGTCTCGGCGCTGGCCTCAAGGGTCGGCGCGACACTGCCGCGCACAGGCAGCAGCAGTTCCTGCAAGGCCGCGAACACCTCGTCGATCTGTGCCGTGTCCGAGCGGCTACTTGCCTGAGAAGGCTGGTCAACCGCGCCGTTCATCGTGCAATATGCCGCACGCCGTGTGGGCGCAGGCTTGAGCTCGGGCAATACGCCAGTGGCGATGAGTAATTGATTGGATTGAGCGTAGAGCTGATCAGCGCTACTGAGTACGTAGCGCTCGAACAACTTGAGAATGATCAGCTTGACCTTGATCTCCACCCCCAGGTTTCGTCCGGCCTGCAAGAAATACTCGCACAGCATCGCCGGGCCCACGGGGTTGCGCTGATCGTCCAACGGCTTACCGAGCAACACACCGAGCCGCGCGGTGAGCTGACCGAGGGCAACACCTTCACGGCTCAGTACTTTATTGACCATCGCCTCCACCGCGATGCTGCGCTCCATGTCGTCGCTATGGCGTTGTGTCGAGGCGTCAAGGGTCAATGCCTGGGGCAAGGCAGCCTGAGTGCTGTGATATTGAGTGAGGCTGACAAACGCCTCGAAGAACTGTTCCAGGAACCCGCGCTCAATACTTTTACGCTTGAGGCGCAAGTCGCGCATGGCTTCAAAATAGAGGTTCTGCTCAACGTCATTGCGGGCCCGATCGGCCATTTCGAACAAGGTGTCGTCGGCATTATCGAACAGATCCTGCAATCCCTGCCGAAGCTGCAGTGCAACCTTGTCGCGAACCTGAAGCAGAATCACAGGCAGGCGGGCGAGCGGCGAGTGTGTCACCTGATCGGTAGCGCCTTTGTGCAAAGGCACTACGTTCCCGTCGTTGTGCATCCAAGCCTCCTGAAAGGGTGATTTCCGGACAGAAAATACTCCGCGGGCACGTCAAAGCCATGACGTCAAAAGCAAGGCGGATTATCTTGCAAAAAGTATCTGCTGTGCCAGCAGACTCTTCATCTCCCCTTCAAATAGACGCAGAGGACGGACGCCGACTTAGGCGATAAATCGACCAAATGCAGGATTCAACGCAAACGGAAAGCCTCTGACGCCTTGGGTTGGCCCGTGCCATACCCCTATAATCGGACCACTTTGTTTGTGGAGTCCGTTATGCCGAATCTACGTCTCGCCGACTTAACCGCCGAAATCGAAGCCAACGTACGCCGTGCGCTGCTCGAAGACGTCGGCAGCGGCGATATCACCGCGCAGTTGATCCCGGCCGAACGCCTGGCAAAAGCCACCATCATCACCCGTGACGCCGCCGTCATTGCCGGCACAGCGTGGGTCGATGCGGTGTTCCGGCAACTGGACCCGCGGGTCGCGGTGCATTGGCAGGTGCGTGATGGCGAACGGGTACAACCCAATCAGGTGCTGTTTCACCTCGAAGGCCCGGCGCGCTCGCTGCTCACCGGCGAACGCAGTGCGCTGAACTTCCTGCAATTGCTGTCGGGCGTGGCCACGCGTGCGCAGCATCTGGCGGACTTTGTCGCCAGCACCCAGGTCAAGTTGCTCGATACCCGAAAAACCCTGCCGGGTCTGCGCCTGGCGCAAAAATACGCCGTGACGTGCGGCGGCTGCCACAACCACCGCATCGGCCTGTACGACGCCTTCCTGATCAAGGAAAACCACATCGCCGCCAGCGGTGGCATCCCGGAAGCCATTAATGCCGCGCACAAGATTGCACCGGGCAAACCGGTGGAGATCGAAGTGGAAAGCCTTGAGGAACTCAAGGAAGCGCTGTCGGCAGGTGCCGACATCATCATGCTCGATGAGTTGAGCCTGGATGACATGCGTGAAGCCGTGCGCCTGAACGCGGGCAAGGCAAAACTGGAAGCCAGTGGCGGGATTAACGAAAGCACGCTGCTACCGATCGCCGAAACCGGGGTGGATTACATTTCGATTGGTGCGATGACCAAGGACGTGAAGGCTGTCGACCTGTCGATGCGCCTCAGCCTCTGATCAACAGATGTGAGAGCGAGCTTGCTCGCGATGAGGCCTTTTCAGTCAACATTTGATGTTGAATGTCAGTCCGCTATCGCGAGCAAGCTTCGCTCCTACAGGTCAGACCACCAGATTATTCATCTCGCAGTACTCTTCCCACTCGACGCCCAGCACCTCGGCTGCCTCTTTGTGCAGCACCAGGCGCGCAGCCTCGAACTCTTCCGGGGTCGAGGTGTACTTGAGCGTCAATTCCCACGGCTGCAAGCCCTGGGACTCTGCCTCATCTTCGAACGCCCATTGAATCTGGTCTTTCTGATCGTCGGCCGGCAGGTCCTTGATCTCTTCGGCGAGCTGGGGCGAATCCAGCAAGTACTTTTTGAGCGCTTCTTCGTGTCTGGCTTCTTGGGTCAATTCTTTAACGGTCATGTCGTTCTCGCTGATCTGGGGAATGGAAGATGGATCTGGATCATCAAGGATCTCTCTGACGCAAAAAACCGTGTGAAGCCCGGTTTGTCTG
>Ga0302168_1000056_pt1 | contig 28191 bp, 25 predicted proteins | sample I_Fen_N1_2_FD_193494 | JGI IMG/M metagenome (GOLD analysis project Ga0302168, IMG submission 193494) | Peat permafrost microbial communities from Stordalen Mire near Abisko, Sweden - I_Fen_N1_2 | ecosystem: Environmental > Terrestrial > Soil > Wetlands > Permafrost | place: Sweden: Abisko...
CTAACTTTCCGAAACTGGCGGGTCAGGGTGAACGCTACCTGACCAAGCAATTGCACGACATCAAGTCGGGCAAGCGAACCGTTCTGGAAATGACCGGCCTGCTGACCAACCTGAGCGACCAGGACCTGGCTGATATCGCAGCCTATTTCGCCAAGCAGAACGGCAGTGTTGGCGCCGCCGACCCTAAAATCGTCGCTCGCGGTGAAGCACTGTTCCGTGGCGGCGACCTGGCCAAAGGCTTACCAGCCTGCACCGGTTGCCACTCGCCAAACGGCGCAGGCAACGTCGCTGCCGGCTTCCCGCACCTGGGTGGCCAGCACGCTCAATACGTCGCCAAGCAGCTGACCGATTTCCGCAAGGAAGAAGGCGGACGCACCAACGATGGCGATGCCAAAACCATGCAGACCATCGCCAAACGACTGAGCGACGAAGATATCGCCGCCGTGTCCAGCTACATTCAAGGCCTGCACTAAGGCCGGTTGATCGAGCGTTGCGAGCGATGAACATCTCCTGCAACGTTAACGCTCGATTAATCCGTCGCAGCAAGTATAAAAAGGGTGGCTTTGGCCGCCCTTTTTTGTGGCCGCTGCCGTTACACTACAGAACTCAAGCCCGCCAGGACCTGTCTTAAAACAGGTCGCGCGAGGCGACCAAAATTGTCCAGGAGTAAAGCATGCGTAATCTGATCATCAGCGCCGCACTCGTCGCTGCCAGCCTGTTCGGCATGACTGCCCAAGCCGCCGAAGCACCCGCCGCCCCTTATGTCGAACTGACCAATCCGGTTCCGGTTGCCGTGCCTGGCAAGATCGAAGTCGTGGAGCTGTTCTGGTATGGCTGCCCGCATTGCTACGCTTTTGAGCCAGTGATCAATCCTTGGGTCGAGAAGCTACCTTCCGACGTCAATTTCGTCCGCATCCCGGCCATGTTCGGCGGTCCTTGGGACGCACACGGCCAGATGTTCCTGACCCTGGAAGCCATGGGTGTCGAGCACAAGGTTCACGCCGCAGTGTTTGAAGCAATCCAGAAAGAACACAAGAAGCTGGTCACTCCAGAAGAAATGGCAGAGTTCCTGACCACTCAGGGCGTCGACAAGGACAAGTTCCTGGCCACCTTCAACTCCTTCGCCATCAAGGGCAAAATCGTCCAGGCCAAAGAGCTGGCCAAGAAGTATGAAATTTCTGGCGTACCAACCATGATCGTCAACGGCAAGTATCGTTTTGACGTGGGTTCTGCCGGCGGTGCCGAGCAAGCCCTGCAACTGGCCGATAAACTGGTCGACAAAGAGCGAGCGGCTAACAAGGCTGCCGCCAACTAAGCGAAGCACTGCCATGCGCCGCTGGGGAACTGAACGCGTTGTTGGCCTGCATGATCCACGGGTCAACGAACATCACCTGGAGTCCACGGGCTTGCCCGCAGACAGTCGTCTGCGCTTGCTCAGTTTTAATATTCAGGTCGGTATCAGTACCGAGCGGTATCGGCACTACCTGACCCGGGGCTGGCAACACCTGTTGCCGCACACCGGGCGTGCCGACAACCTGCAAAAAATCGGCAACCTGCTGGGCGACTTCGACCTGGTCGCCCTGCAAGAAGCCGATGGCGGCAGCCTGCGCTCAGGCTACGTCAATCAAGTCGAGCACCTGGCGCAGCTCGGTGCCTTCCCCTACTGGTATCAACAACTCAACCGCAACCTCGGACGACTCGGCCAGCACAGCAATGGTGTGCTCAGCCGCTTGCGCCCGTGGGCGATTGAAGATCACCCGCTGCCGGGACCCAAGGGTCGCGGGGCTATCCTGGTGCGCTTCGGCGAAGGCCCGGAGGCGCTGGTGGTGGTCATGATGCATCTGGCGCTGGGCGCTCGCGTGCGCAGCCTGCAACTGGCCTACATCCGTGAGTTGATCGGCGGCTATAAACACCAGGTGCTGATGGGCGACATGAACACCCATGCCAGTGACTTGCTGCAAAACTCCCCGTTGCGTGACCTCGGCCTGCTCGCGCCGCAACTGGAAGCAACCTTTCCAAGCTGGCGCCCGCAACGCTGCCTGGACCATATTCTCCTGAGCCCGACACTGACCCTTGAAAAGGTCGAGGTGCTGGCCCAGCCCATTTCCGATCACCTGCCGGTCGCGGTAGAGATTCGTCTGCCGGGTTCGCTCACGGCTGATGCATTGCCCGCGTTGAGTCCTGCCCTTCGCGGATCCCATGAATGAGCGACGAAACACAGCGCTGGAAAGAGAAATACCTCAAAAGCATCGAACAACAGGAAAAGCTTGAGCGTCGCTGGGATGCCCGGCTCGACCTGCTGCGCCGTGGGCTGGTGCGCAGCACGCTGGCGGCGGAGGGCACTGACCGCGCTGTCGATCAATGCATGAAAGAGATGCGCGAAGTGGTGCGCACCGATGACATGGACGCCGGCTTGGCAGCCCTGCTGCCGCGACTCGAAAAAGCCGTGCTTGATTCCGAGCAACGCCGGGAAACCCGAGTCAACCAGACCAGCGCCGCACTGACCGCGCTGGTCGCGCAACTGCAATCGTTGCCGCTGCCTCGGGAAGTCAGCCGGCCGCTCAAGAGCTTTGCCAAAAAGCTCGATGGACGAGTCAGTCAGGCCCGTGAAATTCCGCTTCTGCTTAGCGAACTGAGTGGCCTGCAAGGCAAAGCCTTGAGGCAACTGGAGACCCCCGCCGAGCCTGAGCGGCCCGGTTTTCTGCAGAGACTGTTCGGTAGCCACGAAGCGGATGAGGGAGTGCCGCAGGTCGTCGCTCCTGTCGTTCACGCATCGACTGCGCAGGCTGCGGAACGGGTGGTCGAGATGGCGCACGCCGATGACGCAGATGAGGAGGAGGACCTGCCGCCAGTCGCACCGCCAGCGGCGCACAACCTCCATTCCACCGTTGCTACTCCGGAACCTCAAGAGACTCACGCACCGCAGCCCTTTGCGGAGGTGGTCGCGTTTGTCCCACCCGTACTTCAGCCCGACATCGCGCCCGCACCAGAATCACCAACACCTTCGAACAGTGAACTGCTCGAAGCGCCCGCCCTTCCCCTCCCTGCGCCAGCCAATCAGGTTCAACCAGCCATCAATCCTGATGAACTGACCCGGACAGCGACAACGATTGATTCGGACCAAAACGAACACGAGGACATCTTCTACGCCTTGCCCGATTCACCGGAGCCGTCCTATAGCTCCGTTGCCAAGCACATCGAAGACACCCTGCTGGGCCTGCTCGACGACCTGACGCTGCCGGAGCGCCACCGCCCGCAAGCTGAAGCGATGCGAGATCGCCTTCAACATGGCCTGAACTGGTACGAACTGATCCCGATCCTCGACGATCTGGCAACGTTGATGTTGGCGATCAACGACAGCGGCCAGCACGAATTTGAAGTCTATCTGCAGCAACTCAATGAACGCCTGGAGTCCTTCCAGAGTAATTTGCAGGCGGCCAGCGAAGGCCACGCGGACAACCGTTCTGCGGCGCGCCAGATGGACACGCAGATTCGCGAACAAGTTGACGGCCTGCAAAGCAGCATGCAGGAAGCGGCCGACCTGGATGACCTGAAACTGGTGCTGGAAAACCATCTTGAAGGCTTACTTGGCACTATGGATCGCCACCAGAAGCAGCGCGACGAGCGCGAGCAGGAAGTGGCTGCGCGGCTGCACAGCCTGGCCGAACGGGTGGCGCACATGGAACAGGAAGCGCAGGGCTACCGTGAACACCTTGAAGAACAACGCCAGAAAGCCCTGATCGATCCGCTCACCGGCTTGCCCAATCGCGCCGCCTGGAGCGAACGCCTGGATCACGAAATCGGTCAATGGCAGCGGCACGGCAATACCCTGTTGCTGGCCATGCTGGATCTCGATCACTTCAAAAGTATTAACGACAACTACGGCCACCTGGCAGGTGACAAGGTGCTGAAAATCATCGCCAACGTGTTGCGCAAACGCCTGCGCGGGACGGATTTCATCGCGCGATTTGGCGGTGAGGAGTTTGTACTGCTGATGCCCGGCACGGTGCCGGCAGTCGGTGCGAAACTGCTGGAAACCTTGCGCGCCGCGATCGAAGCCTGCCCATTCCACTTCAAGGGTGAACGGGTCACTATCACTATTTCAATGGGCCTGACGGCGCTCAAACCCGGCGAACATAGCGATATGGCGCTGAAAAGAGCCGATCAAGCACTGTATCGCGCCAAAAACGCCGGACGTAATCGAGTAGAAGCTGGCTGACCGCCCAATTGTTCCATTTTGTATAAAACCGGGCTTTAGCCGTCGGCACGCAAGGCAGTACGTTACACTGTTGCATTACTGTCTTGTGTGTACGTCTCCTGCCATGAAATATCTCGCTCTTATTGTGTCGCTGCTGCTGTTGGCCGCTTGTTCCAGCGGCCCGCGTATCGACACCAGCCACCCTTCGGCCAACTACGACAGCCGCATCCAGTTCGTGGTGGTGCATTACACCAATGCCTCGCTGGAGCGCTCGCTGCAACTGCTGACCCACGGCGAAGTGAGCAGTCATTACCTGATTGGCGACGACAAGGGTGCCACCATCTATAAGCTGATGGACGAGAATTATCGCGCCTGGCACGCGGGCGAAAGCGAATGGCAAGGCCGGACCTGGCTGAACTCCAGCTCCATCGGCATCGAGATCGTCAATCCCGGCTTCAAAGACACCCCCACCGGGCGCCTCTGGTATCCCTACAGTGAAGACCAGGTCAAATCGTTAATCGTCCTGCTCAAGGACATCAGCAAGCGTTACAACATCAATCCCCACGCCATCATCGGCCATAGCGATATCGCGCCGCTGCGCAAACTCGATCCTGGTCCGCTGTTCCCCTGGAAACGCCTGGCCGCCGAAGGTCTTGGTGTCTGGCCCAACGAGCAGGCCGTGGCGCGCCAGCAAGCCCAGTTCGCGATACAACTGCCGAGCATCAGCTGGTTTCAAGGACAACTGGCCAGGCTCGGTTATGTCACGCCACAAACCGGTGAGCTGGACGTAGCGACGCGTCATGTGTTGGCGGCATTTCAGATGCACTTCCGTCCTTCCCGCTTCGACGGCACGCCGGATGCTGAATCCGCCGCGATTCTGCAGGTCCTGAATCAGACAAAATAATGGCGCCCGTCCGACGATAAGAGCTTTTTCTCAACCAGCAGCTATAACTCATTGGTAATTCTTCGGATATCAATAATGGCTGCCGCACGAGAGACGCTTCGTAGCTGGTTCTATCGCCCCTGGTTCCTGGCGATACTGGCTGCTGCCCTCAGCGCAACTCTATTGATGGCCGGCAGCCTGTTTGTAGCGATGCACCAGGTTGAACAGAACGAAAGCGAAGAAATGAATGCTCAGGGCGAGCGCTTCCTTGCCCGTATGGAACAGATGTTCGGGCAATTGCGCGAAAGCCTTGATGACCTCGAAGCTCAGCCGCTTCGAGTCTGCGATACCGATATGATCGCCACCTTGCAACAGGTCAGCTTCAATTACCGCTTCGTTTACGAAGCCGCCTACATCGACTCAGACTCATCACGCCTGTGCTCCAACCGTCCTCGCCAGGAAGGGCTTTCGCTACTGCGCCCGCCCGACATCCGCGGCCCCACCTACAGCTACTGGCTGAACACCACCACCGAACCGGATGAAAACCGAGCCGCACTGATGCTCGGGAGGGGCAATTTTCGGGTGGCGACGTCGCGCGGGCATTTGACCGATATGGTCGACCTGTCGCCCGGAAGCAGTCTGCTGGTGGTGCTGGACCACGGCAGTCGCGGCATTCCCGTACTGGGTGCCGCACAGGTCTGGCCACCGACGGATTCCTGGTCCCCCAAAAGCCGCGACGCGCTACAAGTCACGCAAACCCGATTGATTTACCGCATGCCGACCAACAACCCGGAATACCAATTGGTATTGATCACACCGCGCACTGGCATACACGTGCCAGCGGTGTGGTGGTGGCTGCTGCCAGCCAGCCTGGTGCTGGGTATCATTGTCGGTTTCCTGGTGTTTCTGCTGGTGCGCCAGCGCCAGTCGCTGGATGCCGAACTGCATGGCGCTATACGTCGAGGCGAGTTGCAAGTGTTGTATCAACCGATCTTCGATCTCGACAGCCGCAATTGTGTGGGTGCCGAAGCGTTGCTACGTTGGCGAAGGCCTGATGGCACGCTGACCAGCCCCGACCTGTTTATTCCAATGGCGGAAAACACTGGCCAGATCCGCCAGATGACCGATTTCGTACTGCAACGTCTGCTTGAACAATTGGGGCAACTGCTACGCGCCAACCCGCAGCTGTACATCTCGGTTAACCTGGCAGCGTGCGACGTGATGGTGCCGCGTATCGGCCAGGTGATGGCCCGCCTGCTGACACTGCACCGCGTCGCGGCCAAACAGATTGCCTTTGAGGTGACCGAGCGAGGGTTGATCGATGTGGTGGTGGCCAGGGAAAACCTGCAAGCGTTGCGCGATGTCGGGCATCAAGTGCTGATCGATGACTTTGGCACCGGCTATTGCAGCCTCGCCTACCTGCAAACCCTGCCGGTGGACTGCCTGAAGATCGACAAAGCGTTTATCGACGCCCTGGGCCATGACGCCGCCAGCAGTGGCGTGGCACCGCACATCATTCACATGGCACAAGCGCTGCAACTCAAAGTGATTGCCGAGGGCATCGAGCATGAAGCCCAGGCAGCGTTTTTAAGCAGCGAAGGGGTGAAATTCGGTCAGGGCTGGCTGTTCGCCCACGCCTTGAGCTCCGTGCAGTTCATCGAACTGATTACCCGTGGCCGTCGACTGAAGGGCCGACGTCTGGATGACGAAGCGTGAAAGCGCCTTACACCGCCAGCGCCATGTAGAACTGAGTACCCTGCCCCGGTCGTGAATAGACGCCCATCCGCCCGCCGTGCAGTTGCACGATTTCCTTACACAGCGCCAGACCAAGCCCGGCACCTCCCTTCTTGCGGCCGACCTGGACAAAGGGCTCGAAGATTCGCCCTTGCTGGCCATAGGCAATTCCTTCGCCGTTGTCCTCGACACTGATAATCACCCGCTCGCCATGACGTCGAGCCTGCAATCGGATCAGCCCTTCCCGTGCGGTATGGCGTAAAGCATTGTCGATCAAATTGTCGAGCACCCGATCCAACTGCGGTTGATCGGCCTGCAATCGGGGCAACGGCCCCTGCACTTCTACCCGCAACTCAATGCCCTGCTCAGTCGCGGCTTCGGCAAAGCGGGCATGGGCCTGCGCCAACAGGTCCTCGATGGAGCATGGCGCCAGGGACAGTTTCTGCAAGCCGTTCTGGTAACGAGAGAAATTCAGCAGGTCGTTGATCAACTGCATCAAGCGCTGCATTTCTTCATTGACTGTATCCAGCAGGTCGGCTTCGCGGGAATCCTGTGGATATTTCGCCCGCTCACGGAACAGGCCGAACGCCATGTGCATGCCGGTCACCGGTGTTCGCAACTCATGAGAAGCACGCAAGACAAACTCGCTGCGCACCCGTTCGAACGCCCGCTGTTCGGTGACGTCATGCAACACCATTACCGCGCCCAGGATGTGCCCTTGGGTATGGATGACCGGCGTCAGGCTGTAGGTCAGCAACCTCGATTCGCCATCGACCTCGATACTCAGGTCTTCCGGCGCGCGCTCCAGCGTGCCGCCGCGCAGCACCAGTTGCAGCTGCTCATCCAGCTCGGGACGTTCAAGGGCTGCGCCCAGACCTTGGCCAAGGCGATCGGTGTCCCAACCCAACTGGCGCTGAGCCACCGGATTGAGGTGTTCGAGATGGCCTTCGCGATCAATCATCAACAAGCCGTCGTCGATGCTGTCGAGCACGGCTTGCAGGCGTTGTTGACCGGCGAGCAGCTCATCGATGTTGGTGGCCTGATGCTGACGCAATGCCTCGGCCATGATCCCGAAGCGCTTGGTCAGCAAGTTCAATTCCACGGCAGACGACACCGGCAGGGTCACCTCGAAATTACCCTGGCCAATATGATCGGCGGCCTGAGCCAGCGCTTCGATCGGTCCACCAAAACGCCGGGCGATCGCGTGGGCCGTCACGAAGCCGATGATCAGCACCGCCAATCCCACCAACCCGAGGAGGCCAGCCACCAGCAACGCGCGCTCCCGGGACTGGCGCTCGGTGTCATTGATGTTATCCAGCGCCCGTTTGTGTTCCGCGAGCAGCCCATTGCGCAACGTGTTGAATTTTTCTGTGAGCGCTTCGTTGCCACTCAATACCTTGGGTTCAGAGGACTGGTCGTAGGCCTGAACAAAATCGAGATAGTCATCCTTGGCCTGTTGGAACCCGTATTGGCCACTATTGCCGGATTGCTCAAGGGCGATGCCTTCATCGAGCAGCTGGATATAGTGTTGCCTGGACGCCTCGAACTTGGCGGGATCTGGTGCCTCGTTGACAATGATCATCAATTGATCGCCGAGGGTCTGGCGTAATTTCAATCCCAGGTCGAGCGTGACGAAGTTGTTGCGAACGAGCGCTTCCTGGGACCCGGCCATCTGCATCACGCTGACCAGCCCGAGCAAGAGCCCGAGCAGTGCCACGGTGATCAGTGCAGAAATACTCAGGAACAGCCGAGTACGCAGCTTCATCGCCAATTTCATCGGTGACGGCTCACAAGTTGTATTGCTTGCGTTTGCGGTACAGGGTCGAGGCATCAATGCCCAAGGTCTTGGCCGCTTGATCCAGTGTATCCGCTGTGGCGAGTACAGCACCGATGTGGGCTTTTTCCAGTTCATCCAGGCTCAACGCCGCGCCAATGCGCGGCGCGTTGTTGACCGGGGTTTCGGCCATGCCCAAATGGCTGATCTCCACCCGTTCCTGTGGACAAATAATGCTCGCCCGCTCCACCACGTTACGCAGTTCGCGGATGTTGCCAGGCCAGCGATAACCCAGCAGCGCCTCGCGGGCCTCATCGCTGAAGGCCCGGGCCGGGCGTGCGTACTCTTTGACGAAGCGGGCGAGGAAACGGTCAGCCAGGTTCAGGATGTCTTCACGGCGTTCACGCAGTGGCGGCAGGTGCAACGTGATGACGTTCAGGCGATAGAGCAAGTCTTCGCGGAAGCGGCCGTCGCGCACCATGTCTTCAAGGTTCAGGTTAGTCGCCGCGAGAATGCGCACATCGGCGCGGCGGGTCACTGGGTCCCCTACCCGTTCGTATTCCTTGTCTTGAATGAACCGCAGCAATTTTGGCTGCAAAGTCAGCGGAAAGTCGCCGATCTCATCGAGAAACAGCGTGCCACCGTCGGCCTGATTGACCCGACCCAATGTACTTTCGCTGGCTCCGGTAAAGGCACCACGGCTGTGACCGAACAGTTCGCTTTCCATGAGTTCGGCGGTCAGGGACGGGCAGTTGATCGTGACGCAGGACTTCTTCTGACGCTTGCTCCAGCCGTGAATCGCCTGGGACAGCTCACCTTTACCGGTGCCGGATTCACCCAGGATAAGAATATTGGCATCGGTCCCGGCCACCTGGCGGGCGGTTTCGAGTACCACTTTCATCGCCGGGCTGTGGGAATCCAGGCCGTCCTTGGGTTTGCGCACTTCACCTTCGAGGGCTTCAAGGCGAGCGGACAGTTGCCGCACTTCCAACTGCTTGGCGGTGGCCAGGCGCAATTGATCAGGGCTGCAGGGTTTGACGAGGTAATCGGCGGCGCCCGCCTGAATTGCATCGACCGCGGTGTCCACGGCCGAATGCGCAGTGACGATCACCACACGCATCCACGGCGCCTGAATACGCATCTGCGCCAGCACATCCAGGCCATTGTCCTCACCCAGGCGCAAATCCAGAAAGCACAGGTCGAATACCTGACGCTGCAACAAGGCGTCAGCCTGAGCTGCGCTGTTCGCGGTAGAGACGCTGTAGCCCTCGTCTTCGAGACAATAGCGGAAGGTTCGCAGGATAGCGGACTCATCGTCTACCAACAGAATGCGGCCTTGATGCACCGTGGCTGATTCCATGTTCCTGCGCTCCTTTAATGATTGATCTTGGTTAGTCCCGGATAAATCGGGCAAGTTGCATGGTCGATTCTGATCCATTCCAGCACAGGCAGGGTAGTTATCTAAAGACTGTCTGCCTAATTCGCTGATTTCCATGGTTTTTTTGCAAAACACCGGATTTTGGGCAGTTACCTGCCTCCCTTTCTGACATCTGCCCCCGTCGCTCAATTCAAAAATATTCAAAGAGCCTGCGAACCTATCGTGCATTTCGCACGACCCTGGAGGGGTCATCGTGCAGGATGCGTCGCAAACGATTTTCATAAACTTTTTAAGTTATTGATTTTGCTACGTTTTATCCACGCAAAAAAGCTGGCATGCAGGCTGCAATAGTCTGGGTAATCAGGGCATTTAACTTTAAGCCCACCAACAAGATCACCACCAAAGTGGGAGGAGCTTCAGGATGAATCGCTACCGTGCCGCCCAGCTGCGCATCTCGCCACTGCATATCCAGCAAGGCATGTTTGCTGTTCTGGCATTGCTGATCACGTTGATCGGCGGCCAACAGTTCATGCGTTGGGAGCAGAGCCAGCAGCAAGAGGCGCCGCGCGTATCGATTCAACATCCAGCCCAAACGCACTTCAGCGCCGCCAGCAGCAGCCAAGTCGACCTCACTCCGATGCGGATGATGGACGTCGACCAGGCGCAGCCCCTGGATGAGATGCCTCTTCAGGAGCGCTGGGTGTTCTAGATCACCAAACTTGGCGTGCGGTCTGCGCCGGGACAAGCACCACAAGCGACACCTCTAAATAATGAAGCGTAAGGAGAATCACCATGTTGAGCTGGGCAATCACCTTCTTGATCATTGCCATCATCGCTGCAGTACTGGGCTTCGGTGGTATCGCGGGCACCGCCACGGGTATCGCCAAGATTCTCTTTGTCGTGTTCCTGGTGATGTTCATCGCTTCCTTCTTCTTTGGCCGTCGCGGCCGAGGATGAACATGAGCATTTTGTACAAGACACTGGCAGCCGCCCTGCTTCTGGGCGGTAGTGCCATGGCGCTGGCGGCCAATGACGGCCAAATGCGGGCTAATGAGTTAATCACTACCGACCCGCAGTACCGTGAAACGTGGCAAGGCGTGGTGAAAAAGGAAGAACGCCTGCCGGAATGGGTGATGAACCTGTCTGGCGATGCCGAGCAAATGAATGCGGTACAAGAAGACGGCCACAAGTATCTGGTCGGGCCGCTGTGTGAATCACAGCCCACATGCCTGTACGAGCGCTTGATCGTGGCTTTCAGTTTCGACAAGGAAGATGCCTACGCCATGCTGGTCGAAGTGCCCGCAGGACTGCCGGCCGACAAGTCGCCCACGCGACATGCCAGCTACCGCTTCCTCGGCAAACCCGACCAAGGCATGCAAGACCTGTTGATGGAACAGCTTAAAAAAGATCCGAACTGGTACTGAATTTGTCATGTGAAAGAAGCACCCTGCTTCTCTCTACTGCGCTACCCGAGGAAGGTAGCCGCATGACCATGGGGCCGGGACGTTCTGACTGTTACAGGGTCGGAGTGACCTACGGGTACAGGGAGTGCCTGCGCAAGGGCCGGGTCAGGCAAAAGCTGCGACGCAAATTCGCCGGGTCATCAGGGCTCGACGAATTTGCGGAGAGCTTCTCTCGTTCATAGACGTGTTCCAGAGCGTATTGCTCATTTATCCCTATGCCACTTCCGCTACATTCCCCGCAAAAACATTTCGCGGTGTTTCTTCGCGACCGTATATCGAGAAACCGTCAGAAGACAGCAGCGATTTTTCGCAGCTAAACGTAGGTTTTTTCTCAATATTAATCCGTCAATCCTTCGTTTGATAAACCACCAGCCTCCTCTGAAATGGCCGGTTCACGGCACTTATACCTGCCGAAATGGCGTATTCGAACCGGTTGGGACGCCAGTTTCATTTGCAAAAGCTCATGCCGATTCGGCATAGGGTAGGCGTTTACGGCATTAGACGTCGCCCCCTTGCATCGGAATAGTTGCGCCTTTTTTCGCCTGCCAGAGAGCCACTAACAAGCGCTCCGGGGCTCCTTATACGGGGGCAGATGCACGCATTTTTTCGCCACAAGCGAACCAGTGACTGCGCCTGCCTGAGTCAAACGCAAGTAAGGGTAATGATATGAAGAAGGCAAAGCTTAGCCTCGCCTGGCAGATCCTCATCGGTCTGGTATTGGGGATTGCAATCGGTGCGCTGCTCAACCATTTCAGTGCCGAAAAAGCCTGGTGGATCAGCAACGTCCTGCAGCCGGCAGGCGATATCTTTATCCGTCTGATCAAGATGATCGTGATCCCGATCGTGATCTCCTCGCTGATCGTCGGTATCGCGGGTGTAGGCGACGCCAAGAAACTCGGTCGCATTGGACTGAAGACCATCGTTTACTTTGAAATCGTCACCACCATCGCCATCCTGGTCGGTCTGGTGCTGGCCAATGTGTTCCATCCGGGCACCGGCATCGACATGAGCACCCTGGGTACCGTGGATATTTCCAAGTACCAGGCGACTGCCGCCGAGGTTCAGCATGAACACGCGTTCATCGAAACCATCCTCAACCTGATCCCGTCGAACATCTTCGCGGCCATGGCCCGCGGGGAGATGCTGCCGATCATCTTCTTCTCCGTATTGTTCGGCCTCGGCCTGTCGAGCCTGCAATCGGACCTGCGCGAGCCGCTGGTGAAGATGTTTCAGGGCGTCTCGGAAAGCATGTTCAAGGTCACTCACATGATCATGAACTACGCCCCGATCGGCGTATTCGCACTGATCGCGGTGACCGTGGCCAACTTCGGCTTCGCCTCCCTGCTGCCGCTGGCCAAGCTGGTCTTGCTGGTTTACTTCGCCATCGCCTTCTTCGCCTTCGTGGTGCTGGGCCTGATCGCCCGCCTGTTCGGCTTCTCGGTGATCAAGCTGATGCGCATTTTCAAGGATGAACTGGTGCTGGCCTACTCCACCGCCAGCTCGGAAACCGTGCTGCCGCGCGTGATCGAGAAGATGGAAGCCTACGGTGCGCCGAAAGCCATTTGCAGCTTCGTGGTGCCGACCGGTTACTCGTTCAACCTCGACGGTTCGACCCTGTACCAGAGCATCGCGGCGATCTTCATTGCCCAGCTGTACGGCATCGACCTGTCGATCAGCCAGCAATTGCTGCTGGTGCTGACCCTGATGGTCACCTCCAAAGGCATCGCCGGCGTACCGGGCGTGTCTTTCGTGGTGCTGCTGGCTACGTTGGGCAGCGTGGGGATTCCGTTGGAAGGCCTGGCATTCATCGCCGGTGTCGACCGCATCATGGACATGGCCCGTACCGCATTGAACGTGATCGGTAACGCGCTGGCCGTGCTGGTCATCTCGCGTTGGGAAGGCATGTACGACGACGCCAAGGGCGAGCGCTACTGGAACTCCCTGCCGCACTGGCGCAGCAAGGAAAAACTGCCAGCTGGCGAGATTTCCAGGAACTGACACAAACCTTTGTAGGAGCCGGCTTGCTGGCGATGAACGATAATGCGGTTTGCCAGATCCACCGCGGTGCGGCAATCGCCAGCAAGCCGGCTCCTACAGAGGCATGGCGTATATATGAACCCCGGAGAAATCCGGGGTTTGTCGTTTCTGGCTACCCCGCTATCATTCGGCGCATATTCCGGGGGATTTGACTGATGCTTAATGGCCTGTGGCTTGGCTTCTTCATCGTGGCGGCCGTTTCGGCACTGGCGCAATGGCTGATCGGCGGCAACGCCGGGATCTTCGCGGCGATGGTGGAGAGTATTTTCGCCATGGCCAAGCTGTCGGTCGAAGTCATGGTCCTGCTGTTCGGCACCCTGACCCTGTGGCTGGGCTTTCTGCGCATCGCCGAGAAAGCCGGGATCGTCGAATGGCTGGCCAAGGCACTGGGCCCGTTGTTCCTGCGCCTGATGCCGGAAGTACCGCCCGGCCACCCCGCCATCGGCCTGATCACCCTGAACTTCGCCGCCAACGGCCTGGGCCTGGACAACGCCGCCACACCGATCGGCCTCAAAGCCATGAAGGCGCTTCAAGAGCTCAATCCCAGTGCGACGATCGCCAGCAACGCGCAGATCCTGTTCCTGGTGCTCAACGCGTCCTCCCTGACCCTGCTGCCGGTGACGATCTTCATGTACCGCGCCCAGCAAGGCGCGCCGGACCCGACGCTGGTGTTCCTGCCGATCCTGCTCGCCACCAGTTGCTCGACCATCGTCGGCTTTCTGTCGGTCGCGTTCATGCAGCGCCTGCGCATCTGGGACCCCGTGGTGCTGGCGTACCTGATTCCCGGTGCCCTTGCCCTCGGTGGCTTCATGGCGCTGCTGGGCACGCTCTCGGCCACCGCTCTGGCGGGTTTGTCATCGATCCTCGGCAACCTGACGCTGTTCGGGCTGATCATGCTGTTTCTGATCATTGGCGCGTTGCGCAAAGTGAAGGTCTACGAAGCGTTCGTCGAAGGCGCCAAAGAAGGCTTCGACGTGGCCAAGAACCTGCTGCCGTACCTGGTGGCGATGCTCTGTGCGGTGGGCGTACTGCGGGCGTCCGGCGCGCTGGACTTGGGTCTGGACGGGATTCGGCACCTGGTGGAGTGGGCCGGTTGGGACACGCGCTTCGTCGACGCATTGCCGACGGCGATGGTCAAACCGTTTTCCGGCAGTGCCGCGCGGGCGATGCTGATCGAGACCATGAAAACGTCCGGCGTAGACAGCTTCCCGGCACTGGTGGCGGCCACGGTTCAGGGCAGCACCGAGACGACGTTCTATGTGTTGGCGGTGTACTTTGGCGCGGTGGGCATCCAGCGCGCGCGGCATGCGGTGGGGTGTGCGTTGCTCGCAGAGTTTGCCGGCGTACTGGGCGCCATCGGAGTGTGCTACTGGTTCTTCGGCTAACCGAGATCCCCCTGTAGGAGTGAGCCTGCTCGCGATAGCGGTTTAACAGTCGATATATATTGCGACTGATACACCGCTATCGCGAGCAGGCTCACTCCTACATTAGGTTTGTGTTGGGTTTAAGGTCTCGCGGGCAACTCGACTTTCTGCCCTTGCTCAACCGCCCAGTTCACCACCTGCACCGTCAACTGGTCGCTTGCCTGGCCAAACCCTGCGACCACTGCGGGCACGTTCACATCGCTCAATGGCTGGCGCACTTCGAAGCGGCGGCTGGCGAGGATGCGCTGGTCATAGCCGCGGACCAGCAAGGCATCCAGGCTCACGATCACGCTGGCAGACGTGCCCTGATACTCGGTCTGGAACGCCTGTAAATGACCGCCCAGCTCCAGATCCGCCTGGAAAATGCTGTCATCGGTGCTCAGTAGCGGCACCCGGCCGTCACGTTGAAAGCCGTCGAGCAGGCGATTGCGCAGCAGCACCGGTGCAGGATCGCTCCAGCGCGAGCCCTTGTAGCTGCTGATCACGTTGCCTTGAGGGATCACCGCGATGTTCGGGCCGTTCAGTGCGTCGCTGGCCTGGAGTTTGGTCAGGCGCAGCGACCAGCGCTTCGGCGTGCCATGACTGACCGACACGTTGCTCTGGGCCGACGGCAATCGATAGACATCGAACGGCTCGGGCTTGGGCAGGATCGAGCACGAACTGATCAGCGTGAAGCCGGCGAGGAGGGCGATACGAATCAGCTTCATGGCGTGAATTCCTTGTGCTTGTCACTGCCCAGCAGATAACCGCTGGGGTTTTCCTCGAGGCGTTGAGAGATGGCGCGCAACGAGGTCAGGGTTTCACGCAGCTCGCGCACCGCCGGGGCCAGGCCATTGAGGCCCTGCATGCCGCTGTTGAGCGAATCCTGATTGGTGGCGAGTAACTTGTTAATCGTCGCGGTGCTCTGCTGCAGCGACTTCATCGCCTGCTCGGCGCTGCCCAACGCTTCCTTGCCGTGATCATTGAGCAGGCCGTTGGCATTGCGCATCAGCGCCGTGGTCTGCTCCAGCATGTTGTTGGCTTGCTTGCCAACGGACGCCAGTTGCTGCATCGCCTGACGGATATCGCCGCGTTGATCGGCAATCACCCCGGTGGTTTGTTCCAGGTGCTCCAGGGTGTTGCTGATGCGCTCGACGTTTTCCGTCGAGAACAGCAGGTTGGCGTTTTGCATCAGCGTGTTCACGCCGGACATCAGGTCGTTGCTGTCATTGAGCAGGCGCGCGATGGGCGAGGGCGACGCGACAATAGTCGGCAGGTTGCCGTCCTTGCCCTTGAGCGCCGGGCTCTGTGGCGTACCGCCGCTGAGCTGGATGATCGAGGTCCCGGTGACGCCGGTCAGTGCCAGTTTGGCCTGGGTGTCTTCCTTGACCGGGGTGTCACCGCCCAGACGAATCCGTGCCAGCACCCGGCGCGGGTCTTTCGGGTCCAGGCGCAATGTCACCACGTCGCCGACCTTGATCCCGCTGTACTGCACCGAACTGCCCTTGGACAGGCCACTGACCGCCTCATTGAAGACGACTTCGTAATCCTTGAACTCGGTGTCGACGCTGGACTTGGCCAGCCACAAGCCGAAGAGCAGGGCGCCCGCCACCACAATCACGGTGAACAGGCCGATCAATACATGATGGGCTCGGGTTTCCATGTCAGACCTCGTTCAACTGTTGAGCGGCCGTCAGCGCCGCGCGGCCGCGAGGGCCATGGAAGTATTCGTGAATCCACGCGTCGTCGGTTTCCGAGACCTTGTCGATGGCGTCCGCCACCAGCACTTTCTTCTGCGCCAGCACCGCCACCCGGTCGGTGATGGTGTAGAGCGTGTCGAGGTCATGGGTCACCAGGAACACACTCAAGCCCAGCGCATCGCGCAGGGTCAGGATCAATTGATCGAACGCCGCCGCGCCAATCGGATCGAGGCCGGCCGTGGGTTCGTCGAGAAACAGGATGTCCGGGTCCAGCGCCAACGCTCGGGCCAGCGCCGCGCGCTTGATCATGCCGCCGGACAGCGAAGCGGGGTACTTGTCGGCGGCCGACAGCGGCAGCCCGGCCAGCGCCAGTTTGACCGCCGCCAGGTGCTCGGCGTCTTCACGGCTCAGGCCAGCATGCTCGATCAAGGGCAGGGCGACGTTTTCAGTCACGGTCAGCGAAGAGAACAGGGCGCCTTGCTGGAACAGCACACCGAATCGCCGTTCAACCTTCGAGCGCTCCTGCTCGGACAAGGTCGGCAGGTTTTTACCGAAGACCTTCACGTCCCCTTCATTGGGCCGACGCAGGCCGACAATGCTGCGCAGCAGCACCGATTTACCGCTGCCGGAACCGCCGACCACGGCGAGAATTTCACCTTTGTACAAATCGAGATCGAGGTTTTCATGCACGCTTTGACTGCCGAAGCGATTGCACAGCCCACGGACTTCAATCACCGCCTCGGAAGGCGCTCGGGGTAGACGACTCACCAGCCCATCTCCATGAAAAACAGCGCGGCCACGGCGTCGAGCACGATCACCACGAAAATCGACTGGACCACGCTGGACGTGGTGTGTGCACCGACCGACTCGGCGCTGCCGCTGACTTTGAAACCTTCAAGGCAGCCAATCGAGGCGATCAGGAAGGCGAAAATCGGTGCTTTGACGATCCCCACCAGAAAATGCTGAACCCCGATGTCCGATTGCAGCAGCGAGAGAAACATCGCCGGCGAAATATCCAGCGACACCGCACAGACCACGCCGCCGCCAATAATCCCCGAGAGCATCGCCAGAAAGGTCAGCATCGGTAACGCAACCAGCAACGCCAAGACTCGCGGCACCACCAGCAACTCCATCGGGTCGAGGCCCAGGGTGCGGATCGCGTCGATTTCTTCGTTGGCCTTCATCGAGCCGATCTGCGCAGTGAACGCACTGGCCGTGCGCCCGGCCATCAGGATCGCCGTCAGCAGCACCGCGAATTCGCGCAGGAAGGAAAAAGCCACCAGGTCCACGGTGAACACCGTGGCGCCGAAACTGGCCAACACCGTCGCCCCGAGAAACGCCACCACAGCGCCCACCAAAAAGGTCAGCAGGGCAACGATGGGCGCGGCATCCAGACCGGTCTGTTCGATGTGCGCAACCATCGGCGTGATGCGCCAACGCTTGGGTTGAAACAGGTTGCGGGCGATGGTTTCGATAATCAGCCCGACGAAGCCCAACAGTTGCAGGGTGTCCTGCCAAACCGCGTCCACCGCGCGGCCAATGCGGGTCAGCAATTGAATACTGACGCTGATTTCCGGCTCCTTGATCGGCACACAGAAATCAGTCATTGAGCGGTAGATGGTCTGCAACAGGGCGCGATCGGCGGTGGTCAAGGTGCAATCGGGGTGTTCGGCGGATCGGCCAAGCCGCTCGGTCCCCAACAGCTCGACCAACAGCGACGCACCGGCGGTGTCGAGGGCGCCCAGGCTGTTGAGATCGATGTGGGTGTTGTCGTCGTATTGGCCGCGAAGCTTTTCGCACAAGGTCTTGAGATCGGCATAGTGGGCAAGCGTCCAGTCACCCGTAACCCGCAGATGAGCAGGGGAGTGAGAGGCGTCCAGTTGGGCATTGCCGGCCATTGTGCTGCTGGTCATAAGCTCCGTGCTTGTTCGGTTAATACACAGAGCTACGTAATAGCATGAACCGCGCTACTTTTCTTTGGTCGGTGTGCTGTCCGTGACGATGAAGCGCAGCACGCCGATGACCTGGCCGTCTTCGGTCAACACCCGGACCTGCCATTTGCCCGCCGGGTTACCCGGGAAATTCTGTTTGTGCGTCCAGGCGCGGTAGCCTTCCTTGCGCCCGCCGTGGATATCCAACGGAATGCGGTCGACCTCTTTGCCGTTGAACTGCCACACGTGATAGATCCGCTCATCCAGACCGCGCGGGGCGTTGATCGCGGTGTAGGCATACAACCCGCCACCACGAATTTGCTCGGCCGTGACTTCATCCAGGCTTTCGCCGGGGGTGCGGTCCTGCATTTGTGTGCTGATTGCTACGTCAGTCATCCACAGGGTCGCCGGCGGCACCCATGAACGCAGGACCCAACCGAGGGCGCCGATGCCCAGGGTGATACTGAGGATCGCCAAGGCGTTGCGCACGGTCCGGATCGGGAAGATCGACGCCAGGCTCGGAAACGACAGCAGCACGGCGATCCCCAGCGCCAGTTTGAAACTCTGGGACGTGGTGAGGTGCATGATGACGGGCAGGGCGGTCAGCAACGCCGCGAACAGCGTCAGGGTATGCAGCGCCAGGAACGCCCAGCGCCGGGGCGCCAGCCATTTGTAGTAGAGCGGGTCGATGATGGAAATCAGCGCGGCGATGCTCAACAGCCCGGTGAAAAACAACTGGCCGCTGTTCCAGGTGGTGGTTATGAAGAAGAATGGCAGGACGAAGAACAGGCTTTCCTGGTGGATCATCTGCGTGGCGTAACGCAGCAGCGGCTGGGGAATCTCGCGCTTGAAGATTCGGGTGAACAGCTGGGTCAGGCTGTTTTCCAGCATCAGCCAGACCCAGCTGAGCACCATGATGATGGTGATCCAGGTCGCCAGGCCTTGTTGGCGATCCACCAGGATGAAGCTGCCGACACCGGAGATGAAACCACCGAGCGCGATGACCCCAGGATAGCGCTTCATCAACTCCAGGATGCGCTGGACGTATTGGGTCAGGATCGGCATTCGGCGGTTCACATTCGTCGTAGGAAATTTCCTCGACAGGTTACCCGCCGCGGACCCCTGTGGCGAGGGGGCTTGCCCCCGTTGAGGCGCTAAGCGGCTCCTCTTATTTTCTGCGATGAAAACGCCAGCCCAATAGTCCGAGCACCAGCAGCCCCAACACCCCGGCAATCAACCACATCACCTGGTCATCACCCACCAGCGGCTTCTCGATCCGCAGATACCCAGGCTGCAGCAGCAACTCACGCAACGCCTTGTTCGCTTCCTCCAGCGTCACACCTTGCAGTTCCCTCGCAGGGTCGGCGAAGCGCCCGTCCTCATAGTCGCCAAGGGCACTCCAGTAATAATCCGCCAGCGCGCTATTGCCTTGCACGGCCCAGGCCTGACGGGCGATGGCCGCCTGCTTGAGGCGGTTGAAGGTGTCGGCGTCGAGACCGTCCTTGAGCAGTTGCGCTTTCAACGCCTCAAGGACTTGCTTGGCCTGCGGCACATCGTCGCGCTCAAGGTCGGCGTTCAGGCTCATGAAGCCCACACCGCCAAACAGCTCACGCTCTGCCGAGGGGCCGTAAGACAAACTGTGGACCAGACGCATCTGGCGATACAGCGCCCAGTCCAGATAGTCCTTGAGCAGGTCGAACGTCTCGTCGTGCTCATCCTCCAGCACCGGCTCCGGCACCAGCCAGTGCAGCTTGGCACCATCGCCGACGAATCCACTGCTCAGCGTGCGCTCATGGGCGGCACTGGAGCGAATTTCCGGCAGGGGCAAATGTTCGCTCGGGTCGACCGCCACCAACTCACCCCAGGCCCGTTCCAGATAGGCCGGCAGCAGCCGGTCGAGGTCGCCGACCATGATCAGCGTCATGTTGTTGGGCGCGTACCAGAGCTTGCGCACCTTCTCCAATTGTTCGCGGGTCAAGTGATCGACTTCGGCGCGCTCCGGGCATTTGAGGCCCAGTTCCACCGCCAGCTGATTACTGGCCGTATGGCCGAGGTCCTGGCGATCCAGCCACCGTTGCAGGTGCGTGTAATGACCGCCGTCTTCGCGCTCGACCACTTGCTTGGCGGCGTTGATGGCGTTGTCGTCGATGCGGGTCTGGGTCAGCAGCGCCAGCAACAGGTCGAGGACCTTGCGCTGGTTTTTCGCCGGGGCTTCGATGACGAATGTGGTGTCGGCATTGCTGGTGTAAGCGTTCCACTCACCGCCCAGCGCCTGCATGCGCTCCTCCAGTCCCCCTTCGCCAGTGGCGTCGATGCCGCTGAACAACAAGTGTTCAAGCAGATGGGGCAGTTCTTTGTCGTCGCAATTGAAATCATCCAGGCCTACACCGACCACCAGGCGAATTGCCACATGCCCGCGGTCAGCGCCCGGTTTGAGCAGCACTTGCAGGCCATTGGGCAGCGTATAGCCCTCGACCTGAAAGCGATCCAGGCCAAACGAAGGAAGTGAACCCAGCAACAAAAAGGCGAACAACAGACAACGCATAACAAGTTTCCATACGGCTGATTGGAGATCCGTGTCGCTTTCCGGGCAGCCATCGCGAGCAAGCTCGCTCCCACAGTGATTGTGCGAACACCTCAGATCAACTGTGGGAGCGAGCCTGCTCTCGATGCTTTTGAACCGGAACCCATGTAACTGACTAACCACACTGCCAGACGTTCAAGGCGAGTGCGTGATGTCCGCCAAATCGTCGACCGGCAATGCTCCCGTGTCGGACGTTTCCAGCACCACATACGCGCTGCTGCAAAACAGCGAATTCAAACGTTTCATGTCGGCAATCAGCTCCAGGTGCAGCGAACTGGTCTCGATACTTTGCACAATCTTACGTTGCAACCGGCTGACATGGGCATGGGCCAGACGTCGTTCCTGTGCGCGAAAGCGACGTTTTTCCCGCAACAACTGGCGGGCACTTTCCTTGTCGGAGCTCAGGAATACGGACAACCCCAAGCGCAGATTGGAGATTAGCTGACTGTGCAAACCGGCCAACTCCTCCAGTCCCACCTCGGAAAAAGACCGGCGCTGCGAGGTTTTCTGCTGCTGAACCTTACGCAACATACGTTCGATCAGGTCGCTGGCGAGTTTGAGGTTGATCGCCAGTTCAATGATTTCTGCCCAGCGCCGGCTGTCCTGGTCGCTGAGGTCTTCGCGGGGCATTTGCGCCAGATAGAGTTTGATTGCGCTGTAGAGCGCTTCGACATCATCGGTCAGACGGCGCATTTCCTGAGTCACGGCGGTTTGCTTGCCGCGCAACACATCGAGCATCGCTTCGAGCATGTTGTCGATCAGATCGCCCATGCGCAGCGTTTCCCGCGCCGCATTGGCCAACGCCAGGCTGGGCGTGGCTAGCGCGGTCGGGTCGAGATGGCGGGGTTTGGCCATTCCGTTGACTTCCGGCCGCTCCGGCAACAGCCAGGCGCATAGCCGGGCCATCCACCCGACGGTTGGCAGCAGGATCAGGCAACGCGCGGTGTTGTAGAGCAGGTGGAAGCCGATGACCATTTCCTGCGGGCTGAAATCCAGGCTATCCATCCAGTGCACCAGCGGATCAAGTACCGGGATGATCAGCAGCAAACCAATCAGCTTGTACAACAAACTACCGAGGGCGACCTGACGACCAGCGGCGTTCTGCATGCTGGTGCTGAGGAACGCCAGGACGCCACTGCCAATGTTGGCGCCAATCACCAGGCCAATGGCCACGGGCAGACTGATCACATTGGCGCCGGCCAGGGTCGCCGTCAGCAGCACGGCCGCGAGACTGGAATAGGAGACCATCGCGAACAGCGCGCCGATCAAGGCATCGAGCAGGATGTCGCCGGTCAGTGAGGCGAAAATCACCTTCACCCCTTGCGCATGGGTGATCGGCCCGGCTGCTTCGACGATCAGTTGCAGCGCCAGAATGATCAGGCCCAGACCGATGCACACCCGGCCCATCTGCCCGACCCGGGTCTGTTTACGCGACAGGAAAAAAATCACCCCGACAAAGATCAGCAAGGGCGACAGCCACGACAAATCGAACGTCAGCACCCGCGCCATCAGCGCCGTACCGACGTCGGCACCCAACATCGTCGCCAGGGCCGGCGTCAGCGCCATCAGGCCCTGACCGACAAACGAGGTAACGAGCATGGCCGTGGCGTTACTGCTCTGGACCATCGCCGTCACCACGATCCCTGCGACAAACGCCAGCCAACGCTTGGACATGTTGCGGCCAATCACATGGCGCAGGTTAGTGCCATAAACCCGCAGAATGCCGGTTCGGACGATGTGCGTGCCCCAGATCAACAAGGCCACGGCGGATAACAAATTGAGCAGGGTGAGCATAAAGGCCCCCTGTGATGGTCGCGCCCCAGAGGGGCAAATTGACGGTACCGCGCGTTCTTCTACGTTCTGTACTTAAGCTGTAGTTGGCTAACGGTCTGGGCGCCAGCATTGCACAGCTAAAGACGCGAATGAAACAAAACTGTCATGAAAACTGCGCCACCCTTGCTCGCGATGGCGGTATTGCATTTAACCCCAATTGGACTGATCCACCGACCCAGAGGGGCTCAATCGCTGAAATGATCCTTACCCAGTCCAATGTCGATCAGATACTTGGCTGTTTCAGGATTTCGCTCATCGCAGCGGCTATAGCATTTGATGTGCAGCAACAGACTGTACTTGTGGGGGACCAAAAGAATCACCCCGTCAGCCTGGTCAAAAAGCTTGTCTTGCAGCTGCCGCTTTTCTTCTTCGCTCGACACTTTTATCCAGTCGTTTCCCTCAACAGGTTCAGGTGTCCAACCCGCTTTTCTGAACATGGCCTGAAGTTCGCCCAGCAGTAATGCTGTCTGGTTGAAAGGTAAAGTTTCCACCATCGGCGAGGTCGTGATGCCATCAACCTTTTCCTTGCTGTAGCTCACAGCTCCATAGATCGTTTTTGGCAACGTGAAGCCATGATCAGGATCATCGAACGTAATAACAACTGGGCTGCTGATCCAGGTGGAATCAACCTCAGGTGGTTCGCTTGGATAAATGGCAGTTTTACGCAGTACAGGAAACGTCGAATCCCTCACGACGCTTTCGTATGGCTTACCGGTGTGAATAACCAAAAAATCCATCGGATAGTGAAATGAAGTCAGGCAATTAAAAAGCATTAAAAATGCCGTCCATTGCCAGCCCTTAGAGCAAACCTTGAAGCGACTTTTCATTCGCTGTAGTAATCCGCCCCCACGCTGACGTCGATCAGATACTTCGCCGTCTTCGGATCACGCTCATCACAGCGGGCGTAGCATTTGACGTTGAGGGCAAGACTGTATCTGTGAGGTATCAACAGCACAGTCACCACTACGTGACTAAATAATTCAGCTTGGAGCGCTCGTTTATCAGCCTCGGTGTCGGTTTTAATCCAAGGGTTTCTATCTGCACTCCACAGTACCCAGCCCGCATTCTTGAACTGGTCCTGCAATTGATCGAGCACAACAATCAATTGGTCGAACGGCAAAGTCTCAAGCATTGGAGAAGTCGTCATAGTCGAGACTTTTCCTTCATCAAATCCAATCGCTCCAAACTTGGTAGCGGGTAGCGTGAAGCCATGCACAGGATCATCAAAATTTATAATGACGGATTTGGATATCCAAGTAGAGCTAGGGTGCGGCGGATTTCCGGGATAAAAAGCTGTATTTGAACTCACCGCAAATGTGGAGTCAGCCACCGTATCGTCGTAAGTTTTTCCAATATGTGCACTCAGGGTATCCGTGCCCCAATTGGAGAAAACAATCACAACGCTGATTACAATCGCGCTAACGCCTAACAGAACGAGTTTTTTGAATGACCACATCAACGGATACCTCCGCCTTGGGAGATTTCTGTGATGGATTGCTTAAGCTTTGCTCCTGAGATTGGATCCTTTAGCAACGTATCGAATTGGGTCGCCGCTCGAAGCACAAAGTCCATGCGCTGATCCTTGTCCGCTAAATCGGCTAATGGGTTACTACCGAAAGCCACTTTCCGGCCGTCTGGGGCTTTGCATTGACTTGCCAGCGTCAACTGAATTTCTTCTGCCGCTCCAGAGAGTATTCCGGTGACCACAGACACGACATCGCCGGCATGAGTTCCTCGCATCAGAAAAGCAAAGTGTGAATTGTCGTACATCGCTGGTTGCAAAATGTTCAGCTGTTCGTGACGGGCCATGAACTCAACACTTTTAGCAATATCGCCTTTATCTATGGCTCGAAATGTATCGCTCACTTCGGAATGGAGTGCACCGAACTCTACTTTATCGGCGATGGGCCAGAGGACCTCGTTTTTGAGTTTGTTACGTTGAGGAAGACATGCCTGCATTTCTTTGAAGCCCCGCACCATAAAAAACCGATGCAACGGATAAACATCCAGAAACAGCGAGGTGTTGCCCAACGCCAGCATTTCATACACGTAGTCCAATTGCTGCTGGACCACTGACCGAGTGTTATCGCCAAAGGTGATGTCTTCAGTGGGCAACGGATTGGCCGCTCGCGCTCTTTCGAGCTCCTTCTCCACTTCAGGATCTGTCTTGCTGAGCTTGAACCCGAACCCTTCGAAAATGGTTTCCGACTTACCGGTCCTTAGCTTCTCTTGCGCAGCCTTTTGCGCGCCAATAGCAGTCTGCAGTTTGGTGGCATGAATCAACCCACACCCCACCTGCTTCGACGCAAACGCCGCCAACCCCGCCCATTGAAACCGGTTATCCGCCAGCCACAACTGTGCATATGCGGCGTTGATCTTGCGGTTACGTGTTTGTGGGTCGGCGATCAGTACGCCGCCCGGTGCGACCCATTCTTCGGCTTCTTTCTGAAACCGGCGCCACAGGCAGTTGCAGGTCAGCAACGGCACTTCGAAGCGGGTTTTCGGGTTGGGGCCGGACGTGGTGGTTTCGCGTTTGCAGGCGGGCAGTTCGCAGGTGCTGTCCCAGAGTTTTTTCATGTCCAGGTCGTCTGGGGCGATGCATTGTCCGGTCATTTGATTCTTCCTTGAGGCTTAGACGGTCCAGCGGACGACGGCGAGATCGGGTTTTAGCGTGGCGACACTTTGGGTCATGCCCAAGGCGTTGGTCTGGCCTTTGACGATGCGGCCTTCGGCGGTTTCGATTTCGTAGCTTTGTTCGCCAATCGGTTCGCCATTGCCGGCGCTGACAGCTTTGAATTCCACCACGGGCTGGCCAATGATCGGCAGGGGGGGAATGAACGGCGCGGGGGTGTGGGTGCTGCCGATGATGACGTTGCCGGAGCCGCCGATTATTACGCCGCCGTGGCTCGTGGTGCCATCGAGTGTCATGGCGTTCAGGCCGTTGATGAACACCGTGGAGGAGAAGCCACCGCTGAGCGTCTGGCCGCACGTGCATGTGTCGCTGACTCTCGCGGCGGCGAGGCCATTGAAAAATACATCGGGGGAGCCGCTGGCGATGGGGTTGGTGCCATGGCCCGGAAGCGGGCAAGTGGTCGGGTCTGTAACGCGTGCAGCCGGTTTTCCAGACATATGCATTCCTTGTCATTGTCGTTTGAGGCGAGCGGGGGACGCTAACCACCGAGGGGCTGTGCGTCAACCTTGGAGTGCGACCGTATCAAGCACCACGCGCGATGGCTGTAGGAAAACGCCTAAACGTTCCCGTGCGGGGAATTGGCGGTGAGTCGGGTGCTGGATAATCTCGATCCTCAAGTCAGCCACTTACCCCTAAGCCTTGCGCAAAACAAATGTGGGAGCGGGCTTGCTCGCGAAGACGGAGGGTCAGGCAACATTGACGTCGACTGATACTCCGCCTTCGCGAGCAAGCCCGCTCCCACAGGTTTTGCGGTGACGCCGGGGTTATTGGCCCGGGACGTCCTTGCGCAGTTTCACCGGGTCTTGCTGTTTCTTCTTTTTCGCGATGGCGGTGCGCATCTTGATGTTGATCGCTTCAACTGCCAGCGAGAACGCCATGGCGAAGTAGACGTAGCCTTTTGGCACGTGCACGTCGAAGGATTCGGCAATCAGCACGGTACCGACGATCAGCAGGAACGACAGCGCCAGCATTTTCAGCGATGGGTGCTTGTCGATGAACTCGCTGATGGTGCCGGACGCCCACATCATCACCAGCACGGCCACGACGATCGCGGCGACCATGACTGGAACATGGGAGACCATGCCGACGGCGGTGATCACCGAGTCCAGCGAGAACACGATGTCGATGATCGCGATCTGGATGATGGTGTAGAGGAAGTTGCCGCCCTTGCCGCTCGGCTCTTCGTTGGTTTCGTCTTCACCTTCCAGCGCGTGGTACATCTCTTGCGAGCTCTTCCACAGCAGGAACAGACCACCGAAGAACAGGATCAGGTCTCGACCGGAAATACCCTGGCCGAACACCACGAACAGGTCGGCCGTGAGGCGCATGACCCAGGTGATCGACAGCAGCAGCAGAATCCGCGTGACCATGGCCAGGGCCAGACCGAAAATCCGCGTGCGCGCCTGCATGTGCTTGGGCATGCGGCTGACCAGGATCGAAATCATGATGATGTTATCGATGCCCAGGACGATTTCCAGGGCGGTCAGGGTAAAGAAGGCAACCCAGATTTCAGGGTTGGTCAGCCATTCCATGTGTATTCCTTTGAGGATGTGTTAAACCACGAAGGGCCCGGGCTTCAAACCGCGAAGACCGGACCCGTCATGGTGAGTCTTTGGTTATAGAGTGCTGAACAGCGGAAAAATCCCCATCAGCAACGCTGCAACCAGTATGCACATGCACACCAGCACGGCCCATTTCAGGGTAAAGCGCTGATGGTCACCGAATTCGATACCGGCCAGGGCCACCAACAAATAGGTCGATGGTACCAGCGGGCTCAGCAAGTGGACGGGCTGACCGACGATCGAGGCACGTGCCATTTCCACCGCGGTTATACCGTAATGACTGGCGGCTTCGGCAAGTACTGGTAACACGCCGTAATAAAATGCGTCGTTCGACATGAAAAACGTGAACGGCATGCTGACCAGCGCGGTGATCACGGCCAGGTACGGGCCGAGGAAATCCGGGATGACCGCCAGCAGGCTTTTGGACATCGCGTCGACCATGCCGGTGCCGGTCAGGATGCCGGTGAAGATACCGGCCGCGAAGATCAAGCCGACCACCGACAGGACGCTACCGGCGTGGGCCGCGACGCGGTCCTTCTGCTGTTGCAGGCAAGGATAGTTGACGATCATGGCGATACTGAACGCCACCATGAACAACACCGGCAGCGGCAACAGGCCGGCGATCAGGGTGCACATCAGGGCCAGGGTCAGCAAACCGTTGAACCAGATCAGCTTCGGACGACGCGCGTCCGGGAACTGCGAAACGCTGATTTCACTGTGGTCGATTTCATCGCCGGCCAGGTGCAATTCACCCAGACGCGCACGCTCGCGCTTACCGTAGAAGTAGGCAATCGCCAGGATCGCCACCACACCGGCCAGCATCGCCGGAATCATCGGCACGAAAATGTCCGACGGGTCGACATGCAGGGCGCTGGCCGCACGAGCGGTCGGGCCACCCCATGGGGTCATGTTCATCACGCCACCGGCGAGGATGATCAGGCCGGCCATGATCCGCGGGCTCATGCCGATGCGGCTGTAGAGCGGCAGCATGGCGGCCACGCAGATCATGTAAGTGGTCG
>Ga0302168_1000062_pt1 | contig 27520 bp, 21 predicted proteins | sample I_Fen_N1_2_FD_193494 | JGI IMG/M metagenome (GOLD analysis project Ga0302168, IMG submission 193494) | Peat permafrost microbial communities from Stordalen Mire near Abisko, Sweden - I_Fen_N1_2 | ecosystem: Environmental > Terrestrial > Soil > Wetlands > Permafrost | place: Sweden: Abisko...
GTAACCGTAGGTGCCATTGATGTTCGAGCCCAGGCCGCCGATGGCCGAGGTCGAGGTGTCGCTGCCAGCACGCACGCCCACCACGGCGCCCGTCACTGCCGGGCCATCGGCGCCGCCGATGTCGTTATAGAGCACATTACCCGAAACGGTTGCGCCCTCCGCCACCGCAGCGTAATCCGGGTGGGCGGTGGGCAGGTCATCGACGATGTTGACGTTGATCTGACCCGACGCGGTGCTGCCATCGGTGTCCGTGGCCACCACGTTGAAATTCTCGGTGATGCTGTTGGCACCGCTGGCGTTTGGATGGGTTTCGTTATCCACCAGGGTGTAGCTGTAACTGAGCACGCCAGTGACCGGGTTGTAGCCGGTGATGGTCAGCGCGTTGCCCAGCGCAGTGAGGATGGTTTGCGGGAAGCCTGCCGCCACGCCACCGGTCACCACATGAATGCCGCCGACATCGAGGGTTTGCAGACCGTCGAGCGCGGTGACGGTGAAGGTGCCGCTCTGGGTCAGCGCCGGGGTGTTCTGGCTGGTGCCGTAGTCGAGGTTTTTTTCGTAGACGGTGAGTTCGCCGCCGTTGACGTTCAGGCCGTTGAGGATCACCGGGTCGTTGGCGTTCTGGATGTTCAGCACCAGCGTGGCGGTGCTGGTATCGCCGTCGGCATCGGTGAGGGTGTAGGTGAAAGTTTCCGTGCCATTGCCGCCAACGTGCAGGTTTTTGAAGTCGGCATCGTTGGTGTCTAGCGTGTAGGTGTACGTGCCATTGGCGTTCAGCACCAGGGTGCCGTAAGTGCCATTCAACGTGGCAGGCGTGATCGGGCCGGCATTCGGCCCGGTCACGACATGGTCCGCACCTTGAATGTCGTTGGTCAGGACATTGCCGGTGAGCGTCAGCGCGTGCTCCGTCGCGGTGGCCGCATTCGTGTCGTTCACCGCTTTTGGCACGTCATCGACGATGCTCACCACGATGGTGCTGGTGGTGCTGTTGCCCAGCGAATCGGTGGCCTGGTAGGTGAAGCTTTCGGTCAGGGTATTCGCGCCGTCGTTCGCGTGCGGCGTGGTGGTCGCCGGCGATGTCAGGGTGTAGGTGTACGTGCCGTCGGGGTTGAGCAGAATCTGCCCGTACGTACCGGTGGCGCTGCCCACCAGGGTGTAAGTGATCGCGCCGGTCGCGCCGGTGACCGAGCCGACCAGCGTGCCGGTAGCGGTTTCGCCGGTGCTGGTCGGGTCGCTGCCGATGACGGTGCCGCCGGCCAGGTCCTGCCCGTCCTTGGTCAGGTCCAGGGCTTTTTCGTAGACCGTCACGTCGGTATCGCTGACCGCTTTGATGCAGCTGTTCGACACGTCGATGGTGATGGTGGTGGTGCTTTCATCACCGTCGGTATCGCGAATGGTGTAGGTGAACACGTCAGTTGCACCCGGACCGTTCACCGCATTGGGATTGCTGTGATAAGTCGCGTTGCCATTGGCATCCAGCGTCAGGTAACCGTAGGTGCCATTGATGTTCGAGCCCAGGCCGCCGATGGCCGAGGTCGATGTGTCGCTGCCAGCACGTACGCCCACCACGGCGCCCGTCACTGCCGGGCCATCGGCGCCGCCAATGTCGTTGTACAGCACGTTGCCACTGACCGTACCGCCTTCGGCCACGCTCGCCGTGTCCGCTTTGGCCGTCGGCACATCATCGACGATGTTGACGTTGATCTGACCCGACGCGGTGCTGCCGTCGGTGTCGGTGGCCACCACGTTGAAATTCTCGGTGATGCTGTTGGCACCGCTGGCGTTTGGATGGGTTTCGTTATCCACCAGGGTGTAGCTGTAACTGAGCACGCCGGTGACCGGGTTGTAGCCGGTGATGGTCAGCGCGTTGCCCAGCGCAGTGAGGATGGTTTGCGGGAAGCCCGCCGGCACGCCACCGGCCACCACATGAATGCCGCCGACATCGAGGGTTTGCAGACCGTCGAGCGCGGTGACGGTGAAGGTGCCGCTCTGGGTCAGCGCCGGGGTGTTCTGGCTGGTGCCGTAGTCGAGGTTTTTTTCGTAGACGGTGAGTTCGCCGCCGTTGACGTTCAGGCCGTCGATGGTCACCGGATCGTCGTTGTTGTGGATTTGAAGCACCAGGTTGGCGGTGCTGGTGTCGCCGTCGGAGTCAGTGATGGTATAGGTGAAATTCTCGGTGCCGTTGCCGCCGCCATGCAGCGCTTTGAAATCGGCGTCGCTGGTGTTCAGGGTGTAGGTGTAGGTGCCGTTGGCGTTCAACACCAAAGTGCCGTAAGTCCCGGCGAAAGTACCTGGGGTGATCGGGCCGGCATTTTCGCCGGTGGGTACGCGGTCGGCGCCTTGCACGTCGTTGGTCAGCACGTTGCCGTTCAGCGTCAGCAGGGTTTCCGACGCGGTGCCGGCGTGGCTGTCGTCCACGCCTTTCGGCAGGTCATCGACGATGTTGACATCCAGCGTACCGTTGGCGGTGGTGCCGTTGTCGTCGACCACGGTGACGGCGAATTGCTCAGGCAACGTGTTCGCGCCGTTGCCGGTTGGATGGGCTTCGTTGTCGGCCAGGGTGTAGCTGTAACTGACCACGCCGGTAGTGGCGTCGAACCCGGTGATGGTCAGCGTGCTGCCCAGCGGAGTGGTGATGGATTGCGGGAAGCCTGAAGACACACCGCCGACCACCACGTTGATGCCGCCGACGCTCAGGGTTTGCACGCCATCGAGGGCGGTGATGGTGAAGGTGCCGCTTTGAGTCAGCGCAGCAGAATCCGGTGCACTGCCAAGGCTCAGGTTTTTCTCGAAGACGGTCAGTTCGCCGCCCTCGACATTCAGGCCACCAATCGTCACCGGGTCATCGTTGTTGTGGATTTGCAGCACCAGGTTGGCAGTGCTGGTATCGCCATCCGCATCCGTCAGCGTGTAGGTGAAGGTTTCCGTGCCGCTACCGCCGCCATGCAACGCTTTGAAATCGGCATCGCTGGTGTTCAGCGTGTAGGTGTAGGTGCCGTTGGGATTGAGCACCAGGGTGCCGTAGGTCCCGGTGAAGGTGCCGCCAATCACCGGCCCACTGTTGGGGCCCGTGGGAATGCGGTCGGCGCCTTGCATGTCGTTTGGCAGCACGTTGCCGGTCAGGGTCAGCAAGGTTTCCGACGCGGTGTTGGCATTGCTGTCATCGACAGCCTTGGGCACATCGTCGGTGATGTTGACGTCCAGCGTGCCAGTGGCGGTGTCGCCGTTGCTGTCGTGGGCCACCACGGTGAACTGTTCGCTGAGGGCGTTGGCACCGTCACCGGCCGAATGGGTATCGTTGCCATTGAGGGTGTAGCTGTAACTCACTACGCCCGTGGCCGGGTTGTAACCGGTGATGGTCAGGGTGTTGCCCAGTTGCGTGGTGATCGACTGTGGAAAGCCAATCGCCACGCCACCGGTGATCACATTGATACCGCCGATGCTCAAGCTGTTAAGCCCGTCCGGCGCCGACACGCTGAACGTGCCGTTCTGGGTTAATGCGCCCGGGTTGCTGGCGGAACCGTCGGCCAGGTGGGCTTCGTTAAGCGTCAGCTCGCCACCCGGTACCGACAGGCCATTGAGCGTGACCGGGTTATTGACCGGCGTTACCGGTGGAGCAATGACGGCCGGAGTGCCGTCGGCGTTCTGCTGGATATCCGCGTTATGGCGTTCTTCAGGGAATTCGGGAATGCCGCCAAACCCAGCGGTCGGGAAGCCAATCGTCGGATCGACCCGCCCGCCCACTTCTTCGAGCATGACGAAACTGTGGCCCCCGCCCTGCGCACCATTGGACGCCGCTGTGAAGCTCGGCCCGGCCGCAGTGGCTTCCCCGGTCTGCGTCGGGTCAGCGCCCGCCGCGATGGCTTTTTGCAGTTGCTCGACATCGGTCAGTTGCGCTTCGGTCGGTGTTACCGCTTCTGATGTGCCGACGTGCGGCGACTCATTGGCGAGGAGATGGGGATTCATCTCCATACTGCTGCCACGCCCGAGGGTCAGTTCCTGGCCATTTTGCAGATGGACTGCCACCGCGCCTTCGGCCCCGGTGACCAGTTGCTCGCCGGCGAACAATCGGTCGCCCTCGATTAACGCGCGCCGAGTACCGTCGCTCGCTACCGCGAACACCTGACCAATGACTTTACTGACGATACCGATGAGCGTAGCCATGTGCATTTCCTCCGCTGCCAACCGCTGTCGGCATCCTGTTTTTAGCGAAGAATGTGCTCATGGTTTGAAAGCAGGTGGCTGCGCGGATCGCCTGCAGGGCGCGTTTACCTGAGTAAGCCGCTGCCCTGGCGATCTTCTCGCCCAGCGTGTCGCTCACCGGCAACATCGGCGACTGGGGGATAAAACCCTCTGCAATCAATGGCTTCGAAGGCCCAATTGCGTCGCACTTGCCCGGTGAGCGCTGCGTAACGATTCTGACTCATTAAAGTGACAAAAAACCGTCACTACAATTCGTTACGCGTCCCTCCCCTCCAGCACTTCTCCGCCCTATGTCGATAAGTGGATGGAACTTTTCCTGGAACCCTTGAAAGCTCCCTAAAGCTCGTAATTCAAAGGCTTCCGTAATGAACAATGTGCTGGAATTTGCTGACGGCATAAGTTTTTTTTGGCATAAGGGTTATGAGAAAAATTTCTTAGCTATTCTCTAGAATGTTCTTAGCTCTGTTGTTACAAGGGTGAAACGGTTTTACCTATAAATGCCGTCAAATAATTGGCGTCTAATAAGCACCATCAGGAATTCAGGGAGATGCACCCATGCGCGTTTTAACCCCCCTATGCAGCGCGGTTCTGCTGGCCATGGCCTGCACTTCCGGCGCTCAAGCCATGTCGTTGACCGAGGCAATCCAGAGCACTATCGCTACCCATCCGGACCTGGCCTCGCGCGTGGACTCGCGCCTGTCCGCGGATGAGCAGGTGAAAGTTGCCCAAGGGGGCTTTTATCCATCCGTAGATTTGAATGCCGCCTACGGGCGCGGGTACAGCGACAACACCAATACCCGAGCGCTCGGCCCTGGCAATCACAACACCGAAACCATGAATTACACCCAGTCGGAATTGCGTCTGCGGCAAATGCTGTTCGACGGGTTCAACACCGCGAACGAAGTCGAACGCACCAAAGGTGTGGTCAACTCCCGGGCCTATTACGCTCAAGGCACCGCCCAGGACCTGGCCCTGCGCACCATCGAGGTCTACCTCGAAGTGCTCAAGCGTCGCGAACTGGTGACCCTGGCGACGAACAACCTGCAAGCGCACTTACGCGTCAACGATCAGATCGGTCTGCGCACCCAGCGTGGCGTTGGCAGCAATGCCGACTCCGATCAATCCGGCGCACGCCGTGCACTGGCGCAAAACAACCTCGACACCGCCGAAGTCGATCTGGCGGACGCCGAGTCGAACTTCGCCAGCGTCGTCGGACGCCTGCCCGATGAACTGGAAACCCCAGCGTCGATCCGCGGCGAGGTGCCGACCTCCCTGCCAGATGCCCAGCAGAGCATGGTGGAAAACAACCCGTACCTGAAATCCGCCCAAGCCGACGTGCAATCGGCCGAGAGTCAGTACGAAGTTGCCAAGTCGCCGTTCTACCCACGCTTCGACGCCGAAGCCGCGGTGGGCGCGAACAACAACGTGCAAGGCGATGAAGGCCATGACAACGAGTGGCGCGTGGGGGTGGTGATGAACTACAACCTGTTCCGCGGTGGCAGCGACAAGGCACGCCTGGCGTCCGATGCGCACCAGATCAACCAGGCCATGGACATCCGCAACAACGCCCTGCGCCAACTCAACGAGAACATGCACCTGGCCTGGAACGCCATGGTCAATGCGAAAAAACAAACCCCGACCGCGCGCGAATACGCTGAAACCAGTAAACGGGTGCGCGTGGCGTATCAGGACCAGTTCGGTCTCGGCCAACGCACGTTGCTCGACTTGCTCGACAGTGAAAACGAGCTTTACAACGCCAACCGTCGTTACACCGAGGTGCGCTACACCGAGGAATACTCGATGTACCGCGTGTTGGCCGGCATGGGTGAGTTGCTGAACAAGCAACGGGTGGTATTGCCTGCCGATACCATCGCCTCCTCCGAAGTGAAGAACGAAGCCCGTCTGCCTGAACTGAAGTAGCTCACTGGAGCGATCAATGTGACCAGCATGGAATCCGGCAACACCGGTGTCGATCCGCGGCTGAGCTTCGATGACCCGCTTCTGGACGGTCTGTTGATCCTCTGCAAACTCCACGGTGCGACGGTCAGTCGCGCCAGCCTGAGTGCGGGGCTACCGCTGCACAAACAACGCTTGAGCCTGGACCTGCTGCCGCGCGCAGCAGCCCGGGCCAGTTTGCAGGCGCGACTGCTGCGCCGGGAACTGGGGGATATTTCCGCCCTCAACCTGCCGGTGATGCTGATCCTCAACAACGGCCGCACGGCCATCTTGCGACGCTTCGGCGATGACGGTCAGGTGTTGATCCTGCCCAGCGAAGCCGACGGTGGCGAACAATGGGTCAGCACGGATGAGCTGGCCGAAAATTACAGTGGCCAGGCCTTGTTTGCCCGGCCACGCCATGAACTTGAAGACTTGCGCTCGCCGCTGGTGCCGCGCGTCGAAGCGTGGTTTCGCGACACGCTGAAACTGTCGAAGTGGCTGTACAGCGATGCGATCCTGGCGAGTTTCCTGATCAACCTGCTTGGGTTGATGGTGCCGCTGTTCGTGATGCAGACCTACGACCGGGTGGTGCCGAACCAGGCCACCTCGACCTTGTGGGTGCTGTCGATCGGCTTGCTGATCGGCACCGGTTTCGAACTGGTGCTGCGCGTGGTGCGTGCGCATTTGCTGGACACCGCCGGCAAGAAAACCGACGTGATCCTGTCCGCGACCTTGTTCGAGCGGATCACCGGCATGTCGATGAAAGCCCGCCCAGCGACCATTGGCGGCTTTGCCCAGAGCATTCATGACTTCCAGGGCCTGCGCGAGTTTCTTACCGCAGTCACCCTGACCAGCCTGATCGACCTGCCTTTCGCCGTGTTGATGCTGGTAGTGATCGGCTTGCTCGGCGGCTGGCTGGTGGTGATTCCGTTGCTGGCGTTTCCGATCACGATCATCTTCGCCATGGTGATCCAGGTGCGCCTTCGCGACACCGTGCAAAAAAGCCTGAGCCTGGGCGCCGAACGCCAGGCCCTGCTGATCGAAACCCTCGGCGGCCTGGAAACCCTCAAGGCCTGTAGCGCCGAGAGCGAGCGCCAGCACAAATGGGAAAGCACCCACGGCGCCCTCACCCGCCTCGACAGCCACGCGCGCAACCTCTCGGCGCTGGCCACCAACGGCACCCTGTTTATCCAGCAGTTCTCCGGCATGGCGACCATCGTCGCCGGGGTCTACAGCATCATCGCCGGCAACCTCAGCGTCGGGGCATTGGTGGCGACGTACATGCTCGGCAGCCGCGTGCTCGCGCCACTGGGGCAGATTGCCGGGTTGATCACCCGCTACCAGCAAGCGCAACTGACCATGAAAAGCACCGATGCGCTGATGGGCCTGCCGCAGGAACGCGACGCCAAACAGCGACCGCTGGAACGCACACAACTGCAAGGCGCCATTGAAGTCAGCGGCGTGACCTTCCACTACAACGGCCAGAACGCGCCAGCGCTGTCCAACGTCAGTTTCAGCATGAAGCCGGGCGAACGCATCGGCATTATCGGTCGCAGCGGTTCGGGCAAAAGTACCCTGGCGCGCCTGGTGATGGGGTTCTACGCACCGGAAGAAGGCCTGTTGCTGCTCGACGGCCTGGACCTGCGGCAACTGGACGTCGCCGACCTGCGCCAACAGATCGGCTACGTCGCCCATGACCTGCCACTGCTGGCCGGCAGCCTGCGCGACAACCTGACCCTCGGCGCCCGCTACATCAGCGACTCACGGATGCTCGAAGTGGCCGAATTGACCGGCGTCACTGAACTCGCCCGTCAACATCCGCAAGGGTTTGATCGTCCGGTCGGCGAACGCGGGCAGTTGCTGTCTGGAGGGCAACGTCAGGCCGTGTTGCTGGCGCGGGCCTTATTGCTCGACCCGCCGATCATGTTGCTCGACGAACCGACCAGCGCCATGGACAACAGCAGCGAAGATGTTCTGAGGCAGAAGCTCCACACCTGGGTCGAGGGCAAAACGTTGCTGCTTGTGACGCACCGCACCTCGATGCTCAGCCTGGTGGATCGGCTGGTGGTGCTGGATAACGGACGGATCGTCGCCGACGGTCCGAAAGAAGCGGTCATCGATGCACTGCGCAAGGGCCGTGTCGGCTCTGCGGCTGTCTAGGAGCTACCCATGGCCCGTTCATCGTACGATACCTCCAAGGACCGCGGCTACTTCGGCAGCTTCGGTAAAACCGCCGAGAGCGAGTTCATGCCGGAAACAGCCGGCGCCTCGTTGCAGGATTCCCCGCGCTGGTCGCGCATTACGGTGTGGCTGGCCGCCGGGCTGATTATCAGCGCGGTGGTGTGGGCCAAGTTTGCGGTGCTCCAGGAAGTCACCATGGGCGAAGGCAAGGCGATTCCGTCGAGCAAGGTCCAGGTGATCCAGAACCTGGAGGGCGGCATCGTATCCGAGATTTTCGTCCGTGAAGGGCAAATGGTGAACAAGGGCGACACCCTGCTGCGCCTGGATGACACGCGGTTTCTGTCGAACAAGGGTGAAAGCGAGGCTGATCGCTATGCGTTGACCGCGAAGGTCGAGCGCTTGTCGGCGGAAGCAGAAGGACGGCCGTTCAAGCTGTCAGAAGAAGTGATCGCCAAGGCCCCGCAAGTGGCTGAGGACGAGCGTTCGCTGTACGAACAGCGCCAGCGCCGGCTCGCCAGTGAGCAGCGCACATTAAGCGAACAACTCCGGCAAAAAACCCAGGAACTGGCGGAGTTCCGCTCCAAACAGGGGCAGTTCAGCTCCAGCCTGGCGTTGCTGCAACAAGAGATGAACATGTCCACGCCGCTGGTGGGCACCGGGGCGGTATCACCGGTGGAAATCCTCCGGCTCAAACGCAGTGCGGTGGAGATTCGCGGCTCGCTGAACGCGACGACGCTGGCGATTCCCCGGGCGGAATCGGCGATCAACGAGATCAAAAGCAAGATTGACGAGTCGGAACAGTCCTTCCGTTCGGACGCGGCAAAAGAACTGAATGAGAAACGCACTGATCTGTCGAAAATCACGGCGTCAAGTATTGCCATTGATGACCGCGTGACCCGCACCACGGTGGTGTCGCCGGTGCACGGGATTATCAAGGTGCTGAAGGTCAACACCATCGGCGGCGTGGTCCAGCCCGGCAGTGACATGGTGGAAATCGTGCCGCTGGAAGATAACTTGCTGATCGAAGCCAAGGTGCGGCCGCAGGATGTGGCTTTCCTGCATCCGGGGCAGAAAGCGATGGTGAAATTCAGTGCGTATGACTACACGATTTATGGCGGGTTGAGCGCCAAGCTCGAACTGATCGGCGCCGACACCATCACCGACGACAAGGGCAACAGCTTTTATCTGATTCAGGTACGCACGGATAAAAACCACTTGGGCGGGGATGTGAAGCCGCTGCTGATCATTCCGGGGATGGTGGCGACGGTGGACATTATTACGGGTGAGAAGAGTGTTCTGGATTACCTGCTCAAACCGGTGTTGAAAGCGCGGACCGAGGCGATGCGCGAAAGGTAGTTTCTGGCTGGAATTTGCGACGGCTGTTTTACCGCCATCGCGAGCAAGCTCGGCTCCTACAGGGAATGTATTCCAAACTGTAGGAGCCGAGCTTGCTCGCGATGAGGCCCTTATATTCAGCGATCATTTCGGCCCATGATTACGCTGGAAGGTCTCCTCCCCCATCGCCGCAATCTGCCCCTCGATCAACGCCTCGAACGGTTTCAACAACGGCTCAAACGAGCTCGGCGCCTCCAGCGTCTGCAGCGCCTGCACGATCGCCTCCACCGTCGACAACGCCCCCGGCCCCGGCGCCTTGCGCAATCGGTATCGCGACACCCCGCCACCCGCCAACGTCACCCTCGGCAACGCCGCCAGCAGCGGATTGAGGTGCAGCATCTTGCGCGCCTTGCGCCAGGTACCGTCCGGCACCACCAGCAATAGCGGCTCATCAGTCTCCGCATAGGTCGGCATCGGCTGCGCGTCCTCGCCCGGAAACAACAACCGCGCCTGATAGCCCGGTTGATTCAACAGCGCCGGCAAATCTTCGAATACCTCGCCGACAATCAGCGCTGAATTGTTCAAACCCAACGCCGCCAACCGCGCCGTGTTTAGCGCATGGTTCACTTCGCTCGGATGCTGTAACAGCAACACCCGGGTGCGGCTGTCGAGGCACGGGATCAGCAGGCACAAACAATGGGTTTGCGGGCGCAGGCAACGGGGACACTGGATTCTGGACATCGATCAAGCCTGATTCAGTTGTGCTTTGAGCAAATCGCGAAAGGTCTGGATCAGCGGTTCGCGACTTCGGCCACGGCGCACGATCATCGAGAACGGTGCCTGATAACCGAATGTCGCCGGCAGCAATACGCGCAAATCGCCCTTGTCCGCCCAGGCTTGTGCGTAATGCTCCGGCAGGTAGCCGATGTAGGCACCGGACAACACCAGAATCAGTTGCGCCTCCATACTTTCCACCGTGGCCGCGCTGTGTTTGAAACCGTGCCGCGCCAGTTCCGCCTGGCTCCAGTAACCCCGGCCGACCATGCGTTGCTGGGTGATGACTTGCTCGGGGATGCGCCGCTCGGTGAACAGCGGATGACGGCTGCTGCAATACAGCCAGTGCTGTTCGCGGTACAGCGGCATGTAGACCAGGCCGCTCATGCGCGTGGAGAACGCGCCGATGGCGAGGTCGAGGCGATTGTCCTGCACGCCGAGTTGCAGTTCGTAGGGGCTCATCACCGACAAATGCAGATGCACCGCCGGGTGTTCCTGGCTGTAGGCGCCGATGGCTTCGGCGAAGGGCAAGGCCTTGTCACTGACCGTCGAGTCGATCACGCCGAGGTTCAGGGTGCCGCGCAGTTCACCCTTGAGTGCGGCGGCGTATTGCTCGAAGCCTTCGAGCTCGGCCAATAGACGCAGGGTTTCCTGATGGAACAGTTCGCCCTTGCTGGTCAGGCTGAACCCACCGCGACCGCGATGGCACAACACCAGGCCGAGGGCTGCTTCGAGCTGGCTCATGTAGGTGCTGATGGCCGAGGTCGAAAGGTTGAGCTCTTGCTGGGCGTTGGCGAACCCCTGATGGCGGACCACGCTGACGAAGATGCGCAATAGTTTCAGGTCGGGTAAAGCGTTGGCCATGATTGCTCCAGTTTCAGGAAGACACGCAGTGCTCGTCACGATGGAGAGCACTGTGGCGAGGGGGCTTGCCCCCGTTGGGTCGCGAAGCGACCCCAAAACATTCGCCTCAGTTGCATCAGGTAGATCGCATAGGAAGGTTCTGGGGCGGCTGCGCAGCCCAACGGGGGCAAGCCCCCTCGCCACAAAAGCCCTCTCACACAGAATTCCGTGCGTGGCCACAAGTCTATCGCCGCCACCGCCATTAGTTTAGAAAAATCTGAACTAAGTATTTGCCCGTAGCGATTCTTCCCGGCCACTACATTTCGCAGAATCGGTCCCAACGGTGCCTGTGTCTGTCATGACCTGTGCAACCGACATAAATAAAACAACGACGATGAGGCCCTACCTGTGGACAAGATTCTTCACCAACCACTGGGCGGCAATGAAATGCCGCGCTTCGGCGGCATCGCCACCATGATGCGACTCCCCCATTTGGATACCGCTGCCGGTCTGGACGCTGCCTTCGTTGGCGTGCCATTGGACATCGGTACCTCGCTGCGCCCAGGCACCCGTTTCGGGCCTCGCGAAATCCGCGCTGAATCGGTGATGATCCGCCCGTACAACATGGCGACCGGCGCTGCGCCGTTCGATTCGTTGTCGGTGGCTGACATCGGCGACATCGCGATCAACACCTTCAACCTGCTGGACGCGGTACGCATCATCGAAGAGTCGTACCACAAGATCCTCGAACACGATGTGATCCCCCTGACCCTGGGCGGCGACCACACTATCACCCTGCCGATCCTGCGTGCCATCCATAAAAAGCACGGCAAGATTGGCCTGGTGCACATCGACGCTCACGCTGACGTGAACGATCACATGTTCGGCGAGAAAATCGCCCACGGCACCACCTTCCGTCGCGCTGTCGAAGAAGGCCTTCTGGATTGCGACCGTGTGGTGCAGATTGGCCTGCGCGCTCAGGGCTACACCGCTGACGACTTCAACTGGAGCCGCAATCAGGGCTTCCGTGTGGTTCAGGCCGAAGAGTGCTGGCACAAATCCCTGGCCCCATTGATGGCCGAAGTTCGCGAGAAAGTCGGTGGCGGTCCGGTGTACCTGAGTTTCGACATCGACGGCATCGACCCGGCTTGGGCACCTGGCACCGGCACCCCGGAAATCGGTGGCCTGACGACCATTCAGGCGATTGAAATCGTTCGCGGCTGCCAAGGCCTCGACCTGGTCGGTTGCGATCTGGTAGAAGTCTCGCCCGCTTATGACACCACCGGCAACACCTCGCTGTTGGCCGCCAACTTGCTGTACGAAATGCTCTGCGTACTGCCTGGCGTGGTCCACCGCTGAGGATTGCTCGTGAACGAACGTGATCAGGTACTCCAGGCCGCTGCCGATCTGGTAGCCGCCTTCGCCCGTAATGATCGCGAAGCCTACTTCGGTGCGTTCAGCACCGATGCCAGCTTCGTCTTCTACACCCTCGAACAGCCCCTGCTGTCGCGCAATGCCTATCAGGCGTTGTGGGACACCTGGCGCTCGGAGGACGGCTTCGAGGTGCTTTCGTGCACCTCGAGCAACGCCTTCGTCAGCCTGCAGGGTGACGTGGCGATTTTCATCCATGACGTCGCCACCGAGCTGCGCATGCAAGGGGAGCAACACTTCAGCCAGGAGCGCGAGACGATTGTTTTCAAGAAACAAGCGTCTGGCCAAGAACAACAAGGCCTATGGCTGGCCTGCCACGAACATTTGTCCGCGATGCCGGAAGGGCTGCCAACCCCTTAGCCAAACAGGTGACGCTCACGCACGATGAGCGCGCCTTTATGATCGGAGCTGATCATGAATAACAACAACAAAGACCAAAGCCTTACGCAAATTGAAACCTACGGGGTCGAACAGATCCCGGACAGCGAACGCACCGCAGGCCCGACGGATTTGTTCCGGATGATCTTCGGTGGTTCCAACACCTTTGCCACCGCCGTGCTCGGCAGTTTCCCGGTACTGTTCGGCCTGTCGTTTCAGGCCGGCGTGCTGGCGATTGTGCTGGGCGTGCTGCTGGGCTCGCTGATCCTCGCGCCGATGGGCCTGTTTGGCCCGATCAACGGCACCAACAACGCCGTGTCTTCCGGTGCGCACTTCGGCGTGCACGGGCGGATCGTCGGTTCGTTCCTGTCGCTGCTGACCGCCATCGCGTTCTTCTCGCTCTCGGTATGGAGTTCGGGTGACGCGCTGATCGGTGGAGCCAAGCGCCTGATCGGCCTGCCGGAAACCGACCTGACCCTGGGCCTGGCCTACGGTCTGTTCGCGATTCTGGTGCTGACCGTTTGCATCTATGGCTTTCGTTTCCTGCTGTGGGTCAACAAGATCGCGGTGTGGAGCGCCAGCCTGCTGTTCCTGCTGGGCGCCTTCGCCTTCGCCGGTCCTTTCGATGTGAACTACGCCGGCACCGTCAGCATGGGTCAGCCAGGTTTCTGGGCCGCGTTCATCGGTGCTGCACTGGTAGCGATGAGCAACCCGATTTCCTTCGGTGCGTTCCTCGGTGACTGGTCGCGCTACATCCCTCGTGACACACCAAAAGGCCGGATCATGGCGGCGGTGGTGATCTCGCAGATCGCCACCTTCATCCCGTTCCTGTTTGGCCTGGCCACCGCGACCATCGTGGCGATCAAGGCACCGGACTACATCGCAGCCAACAACTACGTCGGCGGTTTGCTGGCGGTTTCGCCGAGCTGGTTCTTCCTGCCGGTGTGCCTGATTGCAGTGATCGGCGGCATGTCCACCGGCACCACGTCGCTGTACGGCACAGGGCTGGACATGTCCAGCGTGTTCCCTCGTGTGCTGTCGCGGGTCAAGGCTACGTTGCTGATCGGTGTGATGTCGATTGCCTTCATCTTCATCGGTCGCTTCGCGGCGAACCTGGTGCAGAGCGTGTCGACCTTCGCTGTGCTGATCATCACCTGCACCACCCCATGGATGGTGATCATGATCATCGGCCTGGTGGTACGTCGCGGCTTCTACTGCCCGGATGACCTGCAAGTGTTCACCCGCGGCGAGAAAGGTGGCCGCTACTGGTTCACCCACGGCTGGAACTGGCGTGGCCTGGGTGCCTGGATCCCGAGCGCGGCCATCGGCCTGTGTTTCGTGAACCTGCCGGGGCAGTTTGTCGGACCACTGGGCGAAATGGCCGGCGGTATCGACATCAGCCTGCCGGTCACCCTGGGCCTGGCCTCACTGGTGTACCTGGCGCTGCTGAGCCTGTTCCCGGAAACAGCCGCGGTGTTCGGCCCGAATGATTCACGCAGCAAGGGCACGGGTTCGCTCGCTAAACCGGCGTTGCGACCTGCCGCCTGATTCAACGCATTACCTGTGGTCAACGCATTACCTGTAGGAGCGAGGCTTGCCCGCGATGAACGATGACGCGGTCTGCCTGATATATCGCAGTGCCCCCATCGCGGGCAAGCCACGCTCCCACAGGGATTGGTGTTCCCCACAGGGATTGATTTCAGCCTCACCATAAAAAAGACAATCGGAGACACGCCATAATGGCTTTGGATTTATTCGTCGTACTCATCTACGCCGCCGCGATGCTGATGCTCGGCTATTACGGCATGCGCAAGGCCAAGACCAACGAAGACTTTTTGGTCGCCGGTCGCAACCTTGGCCCGAGTATGTACATGGGCACCATGGCCGCCACCGTTCTGGGCGGCGCGTCCACAGTGGGTACCGTACGCCTGGGCTACGTCCATGGCATCTCCGGTTTCTGGCTCTGCGCAGCCTTGGGTTGCGGGATCGTGGCGCTGAACCTGTTCCTCGCCAAACCGCTGCTGAAACTCAAGATCTACACCGTTACCCAGGTGCTGGAAAAACGTTACAACCCGATGGCCCGCTCCGCGAGCGCGGTGATCATGCTGGCGTATGCGCTGATGATCGGCGTGGTTTCGATCCTGGCCATTGGCACCGTGTTGCAAGTGCTGTTCGGCCTGCCGTTCTGGGTCTCGGTATTGCTTGGCGGTGGCGTGGTGGTGATCTACTCCGCGATCGGCGGTATGTGGTCCCTGACCCTGACCGACATCGTCCAGTTCATCATCAAGACCATAGGCCTGATGTTCATCCTGTTGCCAATCTGCCTGTACCGCGTTGGCGGCTGGGATGAGTTGGTGTTGAAACTGCCGGCGAGCGCCTTCAGCTTCACCACGATTGGCTGGGACACCATCATCACCTACTTCATGATCTACTTCTTCGGGATCCTGATCGGCCAGGACATCTGGCAGCGTGTGTTCACCGTCAAGAGCGCCAAAGTGGCTCAGGTCGCCGGTACCTTCGCAGGCTTCTACTGCATCGTTTACGGCCTGGCCTGCGCCCTGATCGGCATGGCCGCTCACGTGCTGATCCCGGACCTGGACAACGTCAACAACGCCTTCGCCGCCATCGTCAAACTGTCCCTGCCGGACGGTATCCGTGGCCTGGTGATCGCTGCTGCCCTGGCGGCCATGATGTCCACCGCCAGCGCCGGCCTGCTCGCCGCTGCCACCACCCTGACCGAAGACCTGCTGCCGAAACTGCGCGGCGGTAAACAGTCGAGCCTGGGCATGAACCGCCTGTTCACCCTGTTGACCGGCATCGTGGTACTCGGCATCGCTCTGGTCGTACATGACGTGATCAGCGCTCTGACCCTGGCCTACAACCTGCTGGTGGGCGGCATGTTGATCCCGCTGATCGGCGCGATTTTCTGGAAACGTGCAACCACCGCTGGCGCTATCGCCAGTATGGGCATGGGCTTCGCCACGGCGCTGGTGTTCATGTTCAAGGATGGCCTGGAAGCCAACACCCCGATCTACTACAGCCTCGGTGTGGGTCTGGTGAGCTTCGTGCTGGTCAGCCTGATGTCCCGTCGCCCGGCAATGGTGGCCAACGCTGCCTAAGCTGAACATAACGACTTGATGCTTTCTTCGACGGGTGTGGCGTCGGTTGCCACACCCGTTTTTTTTCGCCTGAAGGAAACTGCTTATGAAGATCGTCAGCCGCGATCAGTGGTTCGAAGTCAAACAGCTTAGCGACGGCATTCGCCTGATTCACGAGCCGTACATTCGGCCTTTCTACCGCTGCAACCTCTGGCACGTTCAGGGCCGCGACAAGGATCTGCTGTTGGACAGCGGTTCGGGACTGGTCAGCCTGCGCGAGCAATTGCCGTGGATCACTGAACGGCCGCTGGTGGCGGTGGCGAGTCACTGCCATTTCGACCACATTGCCGGGCATCACGAGTTTCCTGAGCGGCTGGTGCACCCGGCCGAGGCCGACATTCTCGCCGCACCGGACGGCGACAACGATTTGAGCAAGGCCTTTGTCGGCGATGAGATGTTCGAGGCTCACCCCGATTGCCCGCTGTGCTACGCCGAATACCGGGTCAAGGCTGCGCCGGCCACCGGATTGATTGAAGAAGGTGATGTGCTGGACCTGGGTGACCGCGTGCTGCAAGTGCTGCACACACCGGGGCATTCACCGGGTGGCATCAGCCTGTATGAAGCGGCGACCGAGACGCTGTTCAGCGGCGACATCATCTATGACGGACCACTGATCGAAGACGCGTATCACTCCGATCTCAATGACTACGCTCGTAGCTTGCAACGCTTGCGTGCATTGCCAATCCGCACCGTGCATGGCGGGCATTTCGGCAGTTTTTCCGGCGAGCATTTGCGCACGATGATTGACGAGTGGCAGCGCTCACACGGCTGAAGCCTGCTGTACTCAAGTGCAGGGAAAACAACAATAACGCCCTCCAAGAGCAACCATGAAAAGAGCTGCCGTTCGCCTCGCCGTCCATCAGTTCATCAGCCGCTTGCTGGAGGGCCGGGATGAGTTCAGCGACGACGCCAGCCTGGTGGAGTTGGGATTGGATAAAGCGGACATTGAAGACCTGATCTTCAATCTGGAAGATGAGCTGGGGTTGACGGCGTTTACGGCGGAAGAAGACCGGATGCTCAAGACAGCCAGGACGGCGAATGATTTGAGTCGGTTTTTGCTGGAGATCGGGCGGCATTGAGATGGGTTTTCAAACACCCCTACTTGTTGCAGGTGCCGTTGTGGAGAGTGAACTTGTGGCGAGGGGGCTTGCCCCCGTTGGGCTGCGAAGCAGCCCCAGTCCATTCACCATCTTTGTTTGTGTTTTATCTGGAACCCTGAATCAGGCGGATTTACGAGTGCTGCGCACTCGAACGGGGGCAAGCCCCCTCGCCACAGACAAGCCTCCTTGCCACAACAAGCCTGTTAAGCCCGTTCGCCACAGGCCCTCATCGGCTGTTACCGGCGGCGCTGCTGGCGTCGGCGCTGTTCGTCGTCCGTACGAATAGGCACAGGTTGCAGAGGCGGTTCGATCAAACCTAGTGCAACACCCAAGTCGTGCAGCCAGTTTTGGATTTTCTCTTTCATGGTGCCCCCTTCAGGGTAGTGCCGAGCGACCGGAATTCTGAGGCCGCTTCGCACTGATAATAGTCCGAAGTCCTACGCAATGCTCATCAAAAGACACAATGATCTGTTACTGAATCGAACAAAATACCTGACCGTTCATTCAAGCAATCGCCTGGGCCTCATCCGGTGCCCACGGATAGACCGTTTGCTGCTGTTCGATCCACGCATTCAAATTGGCCCCGACCATGCCCTTGCGCCACATCAGCCACGTCGTCGCCCGGGCGAACGGCTCGGCCAACGGGTGCGCCGCGACGCTCTCGCGGCCCGGCAGGCTGGCAAGCATCGACTCCGACATCAATGCCACACCCGAGCCGGCAATCACGCAAGCGAGCATCCCCGGATAGGATTCAATCTCCATTGCCCGGCCCATCGCCGCATGGTCGTGGGCGAACCAGGCCTCGAGGCGCATGCGGTAGGAACAGCCCTGACGAAAGGTGAACACCGAGCGCCCTTCCACATCCAGCGCGCTGCGCACCGGCGGGTGATCCGCCTCAGTGATCAGCACCAGCCGTTCGTCGCACAATGGCACGCCGTCCAGCCCCGCGAGCTCTAGCGGTCCGTCCACTAGCGCCGCATCCAGCCGGCCGGTGAGCAGGCCTTCAAGCAATTCACCACTCGGCCCGGATTGCACTTGCAGGTTTACCGCCGGGTAGGTGCGGTGATAACTCGCCAACAATGGCGGGAGATGAATCGCCGCCGTGCTGTACATGGTGCCCAGAACAAAGTCCCCGGCCGGTTGCCCGCCCTGTACTGCGGCGCTGGCTTCGTCATGGAGGGCGAACAGCTTGGCGGTGTAGTCCAGCAGGACTTTTCCTGCAGGCGACAACTGCAAACGCTGACGCTCGCGTAGGAAAAGTTCTACACCGAGTTGCTCCTCGAGTTGTTTAAGACGCGTCGACAGGTTGGACGGTACCCGATGCAATCGCTCGGCGGCACGGGTGATCGACCCCTCTTGGGCCACCGCCTGGAAGATCCGCAATTGACTGAATTCCACGACCTTCTCCAAATCAGAACAAGTTACTCACTATTATTCATTTTAAATGAAAGTCAATCAGTCCTAGCCTGACGGTCATTGATCCTTTACCGGAACTGCGACCATGTCTCCGCTGATTCGCTTAACCGCCAGTTTTATCGCCCTGATGATGGCCATGGGCATCGGGCGCTTCGCCCTCACTCCGCAAATGCCGCACTTGCTCAGCGAAGGTCAGATTGACCTGACCGCCGCCGGCCTGATTGCCGCCGCCAATTACCTGGGCTACTTCGTCGGTGCGCTGGACGCGATGTTTTCGCGCAAGCCAGCGCAAGTCCGGCAGCGCTTGTTGGGCGGGTTGTGGCTTTGTGTGCTGCTGACCCTGGCATCGTTCTGGGCCAACGGGTTCTGGTCGCATCTTTTGCTGCGTTTTGGCACCGGCGTGGCCAGCGCCTGGGTTCTGGTGATGATCACCGCGCTGAGCCAGCCATTGGCGGCCGCGGCCGGTCGTCCACGGCTGGGCGCCCTGGTGTTTGCCGGCCCGGGCCTGGGGATTTTTCTCACAGGGCTATTGGCTTTAGGTTCGAACCTGTTGGGGCAGAGCTCCGCGACGCTGTGGCTGGTGTATGCCGGCGTAGCGCTGGTGATGCTGCTGGGGATTCTGCCGTTCTTGCCTCAACCTGCGGCGACAGTGGCGGCCGCACCCGTCACCACCACATCGAACAATCAGGGCATCGCTCGACTGGGCCTGATCTATGGCCTGTACGGTCTGGGCTATATCATCCCCGCCACGTTCCTCTCGCAAATGGCCAACGCGCAGTTTCATGGCCAATGGCAGGCCGACCTGTTCTGGCCGTGCTTCGGCCTGGCGTCAGCTATCGGAGTGGTGCTGGTGAGTCTGCGTCGACAATCCCTGAATGGCACACGCCATTGGCTGATGATCACGTTGTGGCTACAAGCCGTCGGGGTCTTCGCGTGCCTGCTGGGCAGCGGAACGGGTCTGGCGTTGGGCGTACTGCTGTGCGGTACGCCGTTCCTGGCCTGCATGCAACTGGTGATGCAACGCTCCCGCGAACTGGCGCCCCACGCCACCCAGCGCAACGCCGGGCTGCTGACCGCGTGCTTCGCCGTGGGTCAGCTCGCCGGGCCGTTGCTGGCCGCCCTCAGCAGCCATTTCAGTGGTGGATTGCAGCCCGCGCTAGTCGTTGCCGGCAGCGGATTACTGATCGCCGGCGGCCTGTTGCTGCGCCCGCTCAGTACTGCCCGAGGGCTTTGCGCAAACGACGGCGCACCCACTGTTCAGCGCTGACAAAGGTGATACCGAGCAAGACCAGCACGGCGCCGATGACAAAGTTGAGGCTCAGTTCCTCGCCCAACAGCACCACGCCGAACGTGACGCCGAACAGCGGCGTCATGAACGAAAACACCGCCAGGTTCGCCGCCAGATAACGCCGCAACAGCCAGAACCACGTCAGGTAACTGAAGAACGACACCACCAACCCCTGGAACAGCACGCTGGCCACCGCCACGGTGGTCAGACTGACGTGAGTGACCTGGCCGCTGAGCATCGCGATCAGCATCAGGCCGACGAAACCGACGATCAATTGATAAAACAAGGTCAGCGTCACCGGCGCTTCCGACAGCCGTGAAGCGCGTACCACCACCGTGGTTGCACCCCACGCTGCACCGGCCAGCACGCCCAGCGCATCGCCTATCAACATGCGGTGATCGAGGTTGTCCCAGGACACTCCACCGGCAAACGCGATGGCGATCCCGACAAAGGCGAGGAAAATCCCCAGCCACTGCACCGGCCTCAAACGCTCACTCGGCAGCAACCAATGCACGCCTAACGCGGTGAAAATCGGTGCGGTATAGAGGAACACCGACATGTGCGCCGCAGTGGTCAGTTGCAGACCTTCAGAGATGAAAAAGAATTCCAGACCAAACAGCGCACCGGCCAGCAAACCGCCGCGCCAGGTCGCGCCGACCTGATCCCAGCCGCCCTTCCAGCAGATCAGCAACCCGACGAGCAAGGCGGACATGCCGGACCGCGCCGCCGCCTGCATGACCGGCGCGATGTCCGGCGCCGCCCACTTGATCATCACCTGCTGCACGCCCCAGATCAGGCACAACCCGATCATCACCTGCAGGGCAAACCCGTCGGCGCTACGCCGGCTAGCGCTCACCGTGACACCTCGACAACACAATCCATAGCAGTCACTCGACAATAAAAACAAAGCCCCGACGGCTTGCAGTACAACCGGTATGGGGCGAAAAATCGGCGCTGGATTATTAACCAAACGGCCAGAATTTGCCGCCTCGGCGGGACCTTTGAATGCCCGATTGCGTCATCACCGGCCACCGAGCTCAGCGCGTCTTGCGCGAAACCGCATAGCCCACACTGCACGACACGCACGTGGCAAACGCCCCCCACGCCATGTCCATCAACGCCAACTGTGCCGACCACCCATTGAGCGTCGCCCAGTTACTAAGGTCATACGTGCCGTAGGCCACCATCCCCAGCAACGCTCCCAAACGGGCAGCACGCGGCCAGGTAGTCGCGGGCAACACCACGAACACCACACAACCCACAACATAAAGGAGGTAGAACACCGCTGCCGGGACCAGCAGCGGGTGATCGAGCATCAATGGCCCGAGTAGCGCCCGATAGGTCGGGGCCATCAGCACACCGAGCCAAAGGCCGTCGAGTACCAAGAACGCCAGCAAGGTGCCGACGTAAACCAACAAAAACTTTTTCATTGCAGCCTGCCCCATGCGGTCGACCTGTATGGGGCCGGCGTGAGGTCAGCTTAGTTCAATGCGATCCGCGTGAATGACGATCTGGCCATTCTTGTACAGCGCACCAATGGCCTTCTTGAAGTTGCCCTTGCTAACACCAAACATGCTGGTGATCACCGTCGGGTCGCTCTTGTCGCTGACCGGCAGGCTGCCGTTGTTTTCACGCAACTTGGCGAGGATCTTCGAGTTGAGGCTGGTGGCGGCTTCTTCGCCCACCGGTTGCAGGCTCAGGCTGATCTTGCCGTCGGCACGGACTTCCTTGATAAAGCCCTTCTCTTCTTTGCCGGCCCGCATGAACTTGAAGATTTCGTTCTTGTGGATCAGACCCCAGTGCTTGTTGTTGATGATTGCCTTAAAGCCCATGTCGGTCGCTTCGGCCACCAGCAAATCAACTTCCTGGCCCGGTGTGTAGCTGGCTGGGGTCTTGTCCAGGTAGCGGTCCAGACGCGCGGTCGCGGTGATGCGACGGCTGTGCTTGTCGAGGTAGACGTGCACCACCACATACTCACCGGCGGTCATCTGGCGTTTTTCTTCGGAGTACGGCAGCAGCAGGTCCTTCGGCAGACCCCAATCCAGGAACACGCCGATGCTGTTGACTTCAACGACTTTCAAACTGGCGAATTCACCGACCTGAACTTTCGGCTTTTCGGTAGTTGCGATGAGTTTGTCATCGCTGTCCAGATAAACAAAAACGTTGAGCCAGTCTTCATCTTCGCTGGGAATATCTTTGGGGATATAACGATTAGGCAAGAGGATTTCGCCATCCGCCCCACCGTCCAGATATAAACCGAAGTTAGTGTGTTTAACCACTTGCAAACTGTTGTAACGCCCGACTAAAGCCATTTCAAATACCCTCATTACGTGGGCGGCATTCTACCCGGTTTTGCGGACGGCGTTCGGCAGCCGGCCCGGTGGCGGGCGAAAATACTGCGCAATCCTTGATTTTCCTGAGGGGTTGACCCGGACGGCTTCGCCACTCGTCAGCCCGACGAGGCGGTTTTGCCGCCTGCCAACCCACCCGAACACGGGCCATATTCATCAATGTTCTTATTTAAAACAGCGTGTTAGAGGCTTATTTCAGATAATCACCCGAGATAAATCCCAGCTTTGCGCTGTGTATTTTGAGGGGATATTAGCCAAGCAATTGTCAAGCATTTCCTGTACGATGCCTGGCCAAGTTAATTTTCTACAGGTTAATGGCCGCCATGCGTGTAAAAGCATCCAACAGCAAAGCAAAGCCAGCTCCAGCCGTTGAAACCAGCGAATCGATCAACAACCAGATCGCTGCGTTCCTCAAGTCCGGTGGTGAAATCCAGCAAATTGCCAAAGGCGTCAGCGGCCAGACGTTCGGCCCGTCGAAGCAAATCACGCTCGGCAAGAAGTAACACCCTGCTTTAACTGGTCCCAAAGCGCTTTGAGCTTCGAAGCGCTTGGACTGGAACCCTCCCGCAACACCCCGCCAAATCCATCAAAATTTCAAAAAACGACGAACGGCCCTCAATGCCGAGCATTCGCCGGTATCCTTGCACCCGTCTAGAACAAGCGTTTCAGTAGGTTTTCGATTCCTGCTCCTCGCTGTCAATGGAGTGACGCATGCTCAAACCCTTTCTCCTGTTGCTCTGTACAGTGCTCGCCTGTCCGCTTGCCAACGCGCAAATCTTCCAGCGTGAGCTCGGCGACTTCGACCTCAAGCTCGGCACCACGCCTAGCCGCAGCATGGCCCAGGGGCTGGTCAAACCGTCCAGCACCGGCTCATTCCATGGCGGCCTCGACCTGACCCACGACAGTGGCTTCTACGTCGGCCAATGGGCACCGAGCATGGGGATGAGTCCGGGCAAAAACCTTGAAGTCGATTCTTACGCGGGATTTAAACAACCCTTCGATCAAACCCTCGGCTACGAAGTCGGCATGATCCACTACAGCTACCCGAAAGTGGACACCCTCGACAGCCAGGAACTCTTCGGCGGCCTGACCCTGCTCGGCAGCCGTTTTGGTGCCGCCTTCAGCAACGACCCGGACAAACTGAACAAAACACTGTTCGCCGACCTGGGTGGCAATCAACCGTTCGGCATCGGGATCAGCATGAAGTACACCACCCACCAGCTCTACACCCCGGTGTCGGTAGACGGTGGCTATGTCGGCAGTTTTACCGACTGGTCGGTGCAACTTTCCCGGCCGTTCATGGGCATCGACCTGGACCTGATCTACAGTGACTCCAACCTCAGTGGCAGCAACTGTTCGGCCTATTCCGGGCACAACGGCCAATGCGACGGGCTGGTCACCCTCAAGGCTGAACACGCGTTTTATTGAACGGCTGAACTGCCGGGTTCATCCTGCGTTCACATGAGTACCCACGCTCATTTTTGCAAGGATTCGTCCATGTCGCGCTGGCTGATTCGCTTTGCCGCTTTGATCATTTTGAGCCTCGTCCTCGGCGCATGCAGCCGCGTGGGCCTGGCCTACCGCAACCTCGACGTGATCATTCCATGGACGCTCAGCGATTACCTGGACATGAACGGTGAGCAAAAAGGTTGGTTCAACGAGCGCCTCAAAGAGCACCTGAGCTGGCATTGCACCACGCAACTGCCGGGTTACCTGGATTGGCTGGACCGCTTGCAGACCATGGTTCAGACCAATCAGGTCACCGACGCCGCGCTGCAAACCCGCACTCAGGAAGCCAAAGCCGCCATCGCCCAGACCGCCCGGGAAATCACCCCGTCAGCCATCGAATTGTTAAAAGGGCTGGATGACAAACAAGTCGCGGAAATGAATGACGCCTTCGCCAAAGACCTGCGCAAACGGCAGGACGAATACCTCAAACCGTCCCTCGATCAGCAGATAAAGCAACGCGCTGAACGCATGGAGAAACGACTGGATGACTGGCTCGGCCCGCTGAGCCCTACCCAACAACAACGTGTAATCACTTGGTCAAAGGCCCTGGGTGACCAGAACACCCAATGGATCGCCAACCGCGCGCATTGGCAAGCTCAGTTCAGCGCGGCGGTTGCGCAGCGCCAAAGTCCAGAATTCCCACAACGAATCGAGACGCTTCTGGTCAATCGCGAGAGCCTGTAGACGCCGGCGTATCGTCAGGCCTACGCCAATACCGAGGCCCAAGCGCGTGGGTTGATCGTGGATTTGATGGCCGAGAGCACACCAGCCCAGCGTCAGCGGTTGTTGAAGAAAATCGAAGGCGTGAGAAAAGACTTCAACGACCTCAAATGCCTAAAGGCCGCCAAACAAACCTAATCCCGACACAAATCCCCTGTAGGAGCCGAGCTTGCTCGCGATGGCGGTGTATCAGTTAACAATGATTTGACTGATGCACCGCCATCGCGAGCAAGCTCGGCTCCCACATTGGTTTTTGGTGGGCTTCAGGCAATCTGCGCTTTAGACGCTACATGATCAAACGTCACTTCATCCAGCGCATCTGCCTGCTCATCCAGCACCTGCCGCGGATGGTCATTGCCCGGAATGCTACTGTCGATCAGGCTCAACAAACTGGAGCCGCGCGGCGTCAGAATGTAATTCGAGCCGGAACCGCCCTGATCCTCAGGTCGCGGTTCGATGTAGCCACGCGCCAGTAGCAACTTTTCGTACTCACCCGCCACCGCTTTCAAGTGGTCGAGGTTTTCCGTCTGCTCGCCTTCCGCTGTTTTCTCCGCCACGTACTGCTCGGCATAGGGCCGTGGCGTGAAGCTGCTGGCACCGTTTTGCACTTCGTGCAGCAAGCGTTCAATCAAATCCCAGTTATAAGTCGTCATCCTGATTCAACCTCCAGACCGCGTGAGTGTGATGGCCTTCTTAAGTTGTGACCGGCAGCGCACGCAGCCGTTCAGCCAAGGCGCTGAACAGCACCGACCGGCGGTGTGTCGAATCCGGCGCAGGTCAAACGACTAGGCTGTGTAAGTCACCTCCCCCGCCCCCCGCAGGAGAAAAGCCAATGAACATTCAGAATCATCCCGTCGTGTCCCGCGAAGAATGGCTCGCCGCGCGAAAACAACACCTGGCCCACGAAAAAGCCTTCACCAAGGAGCGCGACAAACTGAGCGCCGAACGCCGAGCCCTGCCCTGGGTGAAAATCGACAAGGACTACCACTTCCAAGGCCCCCACGGCGAACTGAAACTGGCTGACCTGTTTGGCGGCCGCAGCCAACTGGTGATCTACCACTTCATGTTCGCCGCCGGATGGGACGAAGGCTGCCCGGGCTGCTCGTTCCTGTCTGATCACATCGACGGTGCAAACCAGCATCTGGCGCACCATGACATCGCCGTCGTGGCGGTTTCCCACGCACCGTTCGCCGAATTCCAGGCCTTCAAACGGCGTATGGGCTGGAAATTCGATTGGGTGTCGTCAGCGGGTTGCGCCTTTAACTACGACTTCGGCGTCTCCGCCCGGGCCGAAGAAGTCGCCGCCGGCAAAGCCACCTACAACTACGAAAAAACCGACGGTGCCGAAGAAGAACTTCCCGGTTTGAGCGTGTTTTATCGCAATGAAACGGGGGACATCTTTCACACTTACTCCACTTATGCCCGCGGCCTCGACCTGCTGGTCGGCACCTACAACTACCTCGACCTGACGCCCAAGGGCCGCAACGAAGAAGAGATCATGGAATGGGTGCGGCATCACGACCGCTATGAAGACAAAGCCGCGGCTAGCTGCTGCCATGGGGGCTAGCTTCATAGACCGAGGCGCGGCCATCGCAGGCAAGCCAGCTCCCACATTGGATTACGTACGCCACCAATTCCCCTGTGGGAGCGAGCCTGCTCGCGAAGAGGCCCGCCCAGTCACTCACCATTTCGAGCGAACCAGCCCCCGAGACCCCAGACATGAACGTCACCCTGAAAACCCTACCTCCAGCCCGCGTCGCCTACCTGCGCTACACCGGCCCCTACGGCCCGAAAATCGGCACCTTCTGGCGCGAAACCGTCGCCCCATGGATGGTCGAAAACAACCTCCTCAACCACGTACGTTACGGCATAGGCCACGACGACCCGAGCACCACACCAGCGCAACACTGCCGCTACGACGCCTGCGTCGAAGTGCCTGCCAATTTCGAACCCGAATACCCGTTTGCCGTCACTAATCTGCCCGGTGGTCGCTACGCCGTCGCGCATTTCAAAGGCCCGGCCAGTGAAATTCCGGCGGCATGGGGAGAGTTGTGTGGACAGTGGATGCCGCAAAGCGGATTGGCCTACGACCAGCGTCCGGGGTTTGAGCGTTACCCGGTGGACGCGTCCTACGATGAGAACAGCGGCGTGCTGGAAATGGATATGTGCATTGCCGTGAAGGATCAGTAACACCCAGGACCCTTCGGGCAGCGAGCTGAACTCGACGCTGCTGTCGTGGGAGGTCACCGTGCGTTCGTTGACGACGTCGCCGTTCGTGGCCTTGAGCGTCACGTCTCGCCCGGCAATGATGCCCCCCGCCTTGTTGGTCAGGTTATTGGTGGCGAGCAAGTTCAACCGTTCCCCGGCCTCCACCAACCCGCTGCTCACCAGATCATTCTTGGCCGTCGCCTCCAGGTTCTGGCTGGCGCGCAGGGTGCCGGCGTTGTTCAGGTCTTTGCCCGCGATCAGGGTCACGTCGCTGCCCTGGATCAACGCGCCGTTGGCGGCCAGGCGGTTGTTGGCGTTGGCCAGGTACAGCACCGGCACCAGGACTTTTTCGCCGTTCACTTCGTGCTCTTCGAGCCAGACGATGTCGTGGGTCAGGGCCGCGACCTGTTGTGCGGTGAGGGTGACGCCGAGGCTGAGGTTCAACGCGTCCTTGCTGGCGATGGCGTTGTTCATCAAATACTTGAAAACCGCCTCGTCCGAGGTCTGGCCGTCGATGAAGCGCTGGCCGGTGCGGGCGACCACGGCTTGCTGAATCAGTTTCTGTTCGAAGAGGCCGTCGCCCAGGCGCTTGGCGCTTTGATCAGGGTTGTAACCCAAGCCTTGGAGCAGGTAGTCCGAGCTCATGAATTGCTTGAGGTCGGTGAGGACCGGGTTGGTTTCGATCAGGTA
>Ga0302168_1000072_pt1 | contig 24601 bp, 17 predicted proteins | sample I_Fen_N1_2_FD_193494 | JGI IMG/M metagenome (GOLD analysis project Ga0302168, IMG submission 193494) | Peat permafrost microbial communities from Stordalen Mire near Abisko, Sweden - I_Fen_N1_2 | ecosystem: Environmental > Terrestrial > Soil > Wetlands > Permafrost | place: Sweden: Abisko...
GATCGAGCAAGCGATTGATGCGCTCGCGGGGCAGCAATTTGCCCCGCGAGGTGTGGCGCTCTTGCGCCTTCGGGCCGCCACCGAGCTGCACTTGGGCAAGCAGGGTGTGCAGGTCGTCGACTTGTTTGAGCATCGCCGCGCTGTTGGCCGCGAACTCCGCCGAACGGGGGTTGAGCTGGGTATGCAGGATAGCCATGGACAGCTCCGATTAGCGGGTTTCGTTGAACAGTTCGCGACCGATCAGCATGCGACGGATCTCACTGGTGCCGGCACCGATTTCGTACAGCTTGGCGTCACGCAGCAGGCGACCGGCCGGGAATTCGTTGATGTAACCGTTGCCACCGAGAATCTGGATGGCGTCGAGGGCCATTTGCGTGGCGCGTTCGGCGCTGTAGAGGATCACGCCGGCAGCGTCCTTGCGCGTGGTTTCGCCACGTTCGCAGGCCTGGGCCACCGCGTAGAGGTAAGCGCGGCTGGCGTTGAGTTGGGTGTACATGTCGGCGACTTTGCCCTGGATCAGCTGGAATTCGCCGATGCTTTGGCCGAATTGCTTGCGGTCGTGGATGTACGGAACGATCAGGTCCATGCAGGCCTGCATGATCCCGGTCGGGCCACCCGAAAGGACGACGCGCTCGTAGTCGAGGCCGCTCATCAGCACTTTCACGCCGCCGTTGAGTACGCCGAGGATGTTTTCTTCCGGCACTTCGACGTCATCGAAGAACAGCTCGCAGGTGTTGGAACCGCGCATACCGAGTTTGTCGAACTTGTTGCTGCGGCTGAAGCCTTTCCAGTCGCGTTCGACGATGAACGCGGTGATGCCGTGCGGGCCTTTTTCCAGGTCGGTCTTGGCGTAGATCACGTAGGTGTTGGCGTCAGGGCCGTTGGTGATCCAGGTCTTGCTGCCGTTGAGCACGTACTTGTCGCCACGCTTGTCGGCGCGCAGCTTCATCGAGACCACGTCGGAACCGGCGTTCGGTTCGCTCATGGCCAGGGCGCCGATGTGTTCGCCGCTGATCAGCTTCGGCAGGTATTTGGATTTTTGTTCGTGGTTGCCGTTGCGGTTGATCTGGTTGACGCAGAGGTTGGAGTGGGCGCCGTAGGACAGGGCAACAGACGCCGAACCGCGGCTGATTTCTTCCATGATCACCACGTGAGCCAGGTAACCCAGGCCAGCGCCGCCGTACTCTTCCGGAACGGTGACACCCAGCAGGCCCATGTCGCCGAATTTGCGCCACAGGTCAGCGGGGAACAGGTTGTCGATGTCGATCTGAGCGGCGCGCGGGGCGATCTCTTTGGCGACGAAGGACTGAACCTGATCGCGCAGCATGTCGATGGTTTCACCGAGGGCAAAATTCAGGGATGGGTAGCTCATGGGGCACCTTTTGGCTTTTTTGTAGGGTGGGGAGGGCAGTGATTCGGCTCTCACCTTTACGTTAACGTAAGCCTGTGACGAATGGCTGTCAATCACCCTTTACGTTAACGTCAACTTGAGCGACTCTGTAGGAGCAAAGCTTGCTCGCGATGAACGATAACGCGGTCGTATAGTTACATCGCGGTGCTCCAATCGCGGGCAAGCCTCGCTCCTACACAATAAAGACAATAGGGGTCGTCATGGATCAACCCAGTGCAAGCCCGCAGCGCAGCTATACCCGTGGTTCCCAGGACAAAGCCTTGCTGGCGATGACCATCGGCCAGGCGTTCGATAACACCGTCGCGCAGTATCCGGCCGGGGAGGCGCTGGTCGTGCGCCATCAGCAGTTGCGCTACACCTGGCAGCAACTGGCCGAGGTCGTTGACCTGCATGCCAGAGCGTTGCTCGCGCTGGGTTTGCAGGCCGGAGATCGTCTCGGCATCTGGGCGCCGAACTGCGCGCAATGGTGCATCAGCCAGTTCGCCAGTGCGAAAATCGGTGTGATTCTGGTCAACATCAACCCGGCGTACCGCTGCTCAGAGCTTGAATATGTGCTCAAGCAATCGGGTTGCCAATGGCTGGTCTGCGCCGGCGCGTTCAAGACTTCCAACTATCACGGAATGCTGCAAGGCCTGGTTCCGGAACTGGCCGAGCAATCCATCGGACAGTTACACAGTGAACGCCTGCCCGACCTGCGTGGCGTCATCAGCCTGGATGCGCAGCCACCGTCAGGTTTTCTGCCGTGGTCGCAATTGACCGATCTGGCCACCAGCGTTTCGATTGAACAGCTGCGCGAACGCCAGGACAGTCTGCATTTCGATCAGCCGGTAAACATCCAGTACACCTCAGGCACCACCGGGTTCCCGAAAGGCGCGACCCTCAGTCACTACAACATTCTCAACAACGGTTACATGGTCGGCGAAAGCCTCGGCTTGTCCGCGAACGATCGACTGGTGATCCCGGTGCCGCTGTATCACTGCTTCGGCATGGTCATGGGCAACCTCGGCTGCATCACCCACGGCAGCACCATGATTTACCCGAACGATGCCTTCGATCCATTGCTGACCCTGACCACTGTCGCCGAAGAAAAAGCCACGGCGCTGTATGGCGTACCGACCATGTTCATCGCCATGCTCGACCAGCCCCAGCGTGCTGAATTCGATCTGTCGAGCCTGCGCACCGGGATCATGGCCGGTGCCACATGCCCGATCGAAGTGATGCGCCGGGTCATCAATGAAATGCACATGAACGAGGTGCAGATTGCCTACGGCATGACGGAAACAAGCCCCGTGTCGTTACAGACCGGTCCGTCAGACGAACTGGAATTGCGCGTGACCACCGTCGGCCGCACCCAGCCGCAGCTGGAAAGCAAAATCATCGACGAGGCCGGTAACCTCGTGCCGCGCGGCACAATTGGCGAGCTGTGCACCCGTGGTTACAGCGTGATGCTCGGCTACTGGAACAACCCGCAAGGCACGGCGGAGGCCATCGATCAGGACGGCTGGATGCACACCGGCGACCTGGCGAGCATGAACGACGAAGGCTACGTGTGCATTGCCGGGCGCAACAAGGACATGATCATCCGTGGCGGCGAGAACGTTTACCCGCGGGAGCTGGAAGAGTTTTTCTTTACCCACCCTGCGGTGGCGGACGTGCAGGTGATCGGCATTCCCTGCTCGCGTTATGGCGAAGAGATTGTTGCCTGGATCAAGTTCCACCCGGGCCACAGCGCCACCGAGCAGGAACTGCAAACCTGGTGCAAGGAGCGCATCGCACACTTCAAGACGCCGCGTTACTTCAAGTTCGTGGAGGAGTTTCCGATGACTGTGACCGGCAAAATCCAGAAATTCCGGATGCGCGAGATCAGTATCGAAGAATTGCGCGAAAACAAAGGCTAAACCCATTCCCTTGTAGGAGTGAGCCTGCTCGCGATAGCGGTGAGTCAGTCGACATCGATGTTGGATGTGCTACCGCCATCGCGAGCAGGCTCACTCCTACAGAGAACGGGGAAAACACAAATCCCGGAAAGCACAAAGGGGAGCCGAAGCTCCCCTTTAATTTTGTCGTTGCGCGTGCTCTTTTTTTATTATTGAGGGGCGGTCTGTTTTTGTTTTTAGTGACCGTGACCCTTTACCGCTGTTTTTGTCGATCCCCATCCGGGATCAAGAGCAAACGTATTTTTTTGAGCGCTGATCTACTTTTTCGCTGAGCGATCCAACCAGTTCGGGAGCTACCTGAAGGTAGTTTTATTGTTCTCTGCCCGGTTGCGGGTGACTCCGAAAAGCACCCTGAAAAGCACATCCTCTCCAAAAAAATCTGTTAGCTGCGTCTCTGCCGTGTTGTTTTTGTTATGTCAGAGTCGTTACGTCTTATATTTATTAGGGCTTGCTGCTTTTTTTGTTCTTGTTATGCAGTAGAGATAGCAGAAGCCGTGCCAACTTTTTAAAGTCCTTTAAAATCAATGCTTTATCGTTTTGTAGGGTTTTTCGCATCAGGGAAAACCCTGGAATCTGTTTCCGTGTTACTCGCTCGCGCCCACCTTTGTGTCCGTGCGGTAACACCCGGACACACTCACTGAGCACTGCGAGCCTTGGCCACGCGCGAACCGGTCGGACGCCCCAGCACCGTGCAAATCTGCTGGCCGGCGAGGATCAAAGCGTCCAGGTCGATACCGGTCTCGATACCCAGGCCATTGAGCAGGTAAACCACGTCTTCAGTGGCAACGTTACCGCTGGCGCCCTTGGCGTACGGGCAGCCGCCGAGGCCGGCGATGGAGCTGTCGAACACCGAGATCCCTTCCAGCAGGCTGGCGTAAATGTTGGCCATGGCCTGACCATAGGTGTCGTGGAAGTGCCCGGCGAGTTTTTCACGGGGCACGTCGGCCGCGACCACTTCGAACATCTTGCGCGTGGCGCCAGCGGTGCCGGTGCCGATCGTGTCACCCAGCGACACTTCGTAGCAGCCCATGGCATAGAGCTCGCGCGCCACCCGGGCGACTTGCTCGGGGGCGACGTTACCTTCGTAGGGGCAGCCCAGCACACAGGACACGTAACCGCGCACGCTCACGCCGTGTTGTTTGGCGGCGTCCATGATTGGCACGAAACGCTCCAGGCTTTCGCTGATCGAGCAGTTGATGTTGCGTTGGGAGAAGGCTTCAGACGCGGCGGCAAACACGGCGACTTCCTTGACCCCGGCCGCCATCGCATCTTCAAACCCGCGCAGGTTGGGGGCGAGTGCGCCGTAGGTCACGCCGGGTTTGCGCTGGATCTGCGCGAAGACCTCGGCAGAACCGGCCATTTGCGGCACCCACTTGGGCGAGACAAAGCTGCCGACTTCTATATAGCCGAGGCCTGCGGCGGTCAGGGCGTCGACCAGTTGCACCTTGTCGGCCACGCTGATCGGTTGAGCTTCGTTTTGCAGACCGTCGCGGGGGCCGACTTCGACCATGCGTACGTGTGTGGGTAGAGACATGGGAATCGACCTGTGCTGATTGTCTGAATGTTCAAATAACCCTGTGGGAGCGAGCTTGCTCGCGATGGCGGACTTACATTCAACACATGTATTGACTGATCCGACGCTATCGCGAGCAAGCTCGCTCCCACAGGGATTGTGTAGGCCTGTTAAACAGCTTTCTGATTCTGGATGGTCTGTTCGAGCGCCTGAGTGCAGCGTTCCTGCGCGGTATCCAGTTCCAGCTTCATCTGCTCGATGTCGAGCATCTGCTGTTCCAGCTGTTCGCGGCGTTCGGCGATCTTGCTCAACATGGTTTGCAGTTGTTTCTGATTGCCGCCGGTGGGGTCATACAGCTCGATCAGCTCGCGGCACTCGGCCAAGGAGAAGCCGATGCGCTTGCCCCGAAGGATCAGCTTCAGGCTGACCTTGTCGCGCGGCGAGTAGATACGTTCCTGGCCGCGACGCTCGGGGCTGAGCAGGCCTTGTTCCTCATAAAAGCGGATGGCTCGCGTTGTGATGTCGAGCTCGCGGGCGAGGTCGGAAATGCTATAGGTCTGGCTGCTCATGGAAGCGCTCGAAAAAGGTCATGGCGCTAAGCTAATGGCAGGTTGACGTTTACGTCAAGGGGCTGCGGTCTATCGTTTTCTTAAGGGCCTCATCGCGAGCAGGCTCACTCCTACATGGGATCTACGTTGAATAGTCAATCTATGTCTGTGCAGAGGTCTCCTGTAGGAGTGAGCCTGCTCGCGATGGGAGCACCTCGGTCCGAAGTCCTACACCTTTTCTAGCTTCTTCTCATGTGCCGTCACTTGCTGGCACAACTCGATCATTTGCTCGCGCATCCAGCGGTTCGCCGGGTCCTGGTCGGTGCTTTCATGCCAGTAAAGGTGAGTTTCCACCGGCGGCACGTCGTTGACGGGCAGGCTGAAGGCGTGCAAGTCATTGCGACGGGCAAAGCGCTCCGGCACGGTCATGACCATGTCGGTCTGCTGCAACACTTGCGAGGCCATCAGGTAATGCTGGGACCGTAGGGCGATCTTGCGCTGAATGCCCATTTTCCCTAGCGCCAAGTCGACATGGCCCAGACCACTGCGGCGGCTGGAAATGTGGATGTGGGTCAGCGACAGATAATCATCCAGCGTGAATTTCTCTTTGCCCGCCAGCGGATGGCCCTTGCGCATGGCGCACACGTAACGGTCTTCCATCAACTTGACGTGGCGCACTTGCGGGTCGGTGTTGAGCGGCGCATCCACGGCGAAATCGAGGCGACCGGCCGCCAGTTCCTTGGTGGTTTCGCGGCGTTTGGACAGAAAGCTTTCGATGATCACCGTCGGCGCGAGGCGACGCAGGCGCTGGAACAGTGGCGGCAGGATCACGGCTTCGGTGAGGTCGGTCATGCTGATGCGGTACGTCTTGACCGCTTGCAGCGGGTTGAAAATGCGGCTTTCCTGCACCGACACCCGCAGCAAGGAGAGGGCATTACGCACCGGGCCGATGATGTTTTGGGCCATGGGCGTTGGCACCATGCCCTGGGCGGTGCGCACAAACAACGGATCATTGAAGGTCTCGCGCAGGCGGGCCAGAGCGTTCGAGACCGCAGGCTGGGTAATGCCGACAATCTGCCCGGCGCGGGTCAGGTTGGCTTCGGTGTAGATCGCGTCGAAGACGATAAAAAGGTTGAGGTCGACCTTGCTCAGATTCATTGCGCTGCACTCTTATTGTTGGTTCTCAATCACCCGATCATATATCGGTGATGAATGTTAATACACGCCGAGAATAGGCTAGGTAAATTATCAACGCTGTTCTAGCATCGATACATGACCTAAAACAACCTCTGCCCAAGAAGGTAAATGCTCATGGATTTCGCTTATTCGCCCAAGGTTCAGGCACTGCGTGAGCGCGTGACTGCGTTCATGGACACTTACGTTTATCCCGCCGAAGCCGTGTTCGAGCGCCAGGTTGCCGAAGGCGATCGCTGGCAGCCGACCGCGATCATGGAAGAGCTCAAACTCAAGGCCAAGGCCGAAGGCCTGTGGAATTTGTTTCTGCCTGAGTCCGAACTCGGCGCCGGCCTGACCAACCTCGAATACGCGCCGCTGGCCGAGATCATGGGCCGCTCGTTGCTGGGCCCGGAGCCGTTCAACTGCTCCGCGCCAGACACCGGCAACATGGAAGTGCTGGTGCGCTACGCCAACGAAGAACAGAAACAACGCTGGCTCGAACCGCTGTTGCGCGGCGAGATCCGCTCGGCATTCGCGATGACCGAGCCGGACGTTGCCTCCTCCGACGCCACCAACATGGCTGCCCGCGCCGTGCGTGATGGCGATCAGTGGGTCATCAACGGCAAGAAATGGTGGACCTCAGGCGCTTGCGATCCACGCTGCAAGATTCTGATCTTCATGGGCCTGAGCGACCCGGATGCGCCGCGCCACGCCCAGCACTCGATGATTCTGGTGCCGGTGGATACCCCGGGCGTGAAGATCGTCCGTCCATTGCCGGTGTTCGGTTATGACGACGCGCCGCACGGCCACGCCGAAGTGCTGTTCGAAAACGTCCGCGTGCCGTACGAAAACGTCCTGTTGGGCGAAGGACGCGGCTTCGAAATTGCTCAGGGTCGTCTTGGCCCAGGCCGGATTCACCACTGCATGCGTTCGATCGGCATGGCTGAACGGGCGCTGGAATTGATGTGCAAACGCTCGGTCAGCCGTAACGCATTCGGTAAGCCGTTGGCGCGTCTGGGCGGTAACATCGACAAGATCGCCGACTCGCGGATGGAAATCGACATGGCCCGCCTGCTGACGCTGAAAGCGGCGTACATGATGGACACGGTGGGCAACAAGGTGGCGAAGAGCGAAATCGCGCAGATCAAAGTGGTCGCGCCAAACGTGGCGCTGCGCGTTATCGACCGGGCGATCCAGATCCACGGCGGGGCAGGGGTTTCCAACGATTTCCCGCTGGCCTACATGTATGCAATGCAGCGCACCCTGCGCCTGGCCGACGGCCCGGACGAAGTGCACCGTGCGGCGATTGGCAAGTTCGAGATCGGCAAGTATGTGCCGAAAGAGCTGATGCGTAGCGGGCAGTAACCTGTGGCGAGGGGGCTTGTCGGAACGCCGCATCGCCCCTTTGGACTGCGTAGCAGTCCCTCTCCTTTTAAAGGGATATAAGGGGCCGCTTCGCGACCCAACGGGGGCAAGCCCCCTCACCACATTGTCAGCATTTCAACTCAATACACCCAAACCTCAACCCGCCGATTCTTGATCCGCCCCTCATCGGCACTATTGGCCGCCACCGGCATTTGCGCACCAAAGCCGCGAATCTCGCGGAACACTACGCCGCTTTTCACCAGTTCCCGCCGTACCGCCATCGCCCGCAGTTTCGACAGCAGACCGGCACGGGCCGGGTCGCTCTTGGCATCGCCAAACCCGACCAGCGTGACCTCACGATTGGTTTTGTCATGTTGCTTTATATAGTCGAGCACCCGCGACAGGTCCTGCTGGGCCTTGTTGTCGAGCGTCGCACTGCCTTCTTCAAAACGGAAATTCACCGACAGCCGTTGGGCGTGGCGGCTGAGCGCCTGATAACCCTCGGGCATCAAGGCGTTCGGCGTGACGGTCATGGCCTGCACCGTCTGCGCGACAAAACCGTTGTCCGCGACAATCGCCTGGCCTTTGCTGCTTTGCGCGAACACCGCCAAAGCCTCGGCCCAAGGGTTTTTCCCATGCGGCGGCAGGTAAAAAAACAGTCGGCGCGACAACGGATAGTCTTCCGTGGCGATCAGGCTGTTAAGCGGCAACATCGCCTGGGATTGGCCATCGACGATTGCCACGGCTTTGGCCTGTCGCACATAGGGCAGGCCGATGAACCCGATGCCCTGCGGGTCAAGACTGACGGCGTCAGACAATTGCTCGCTGGATTCGAAGCGTTTGGCGGCGCTGCTCAGGGTTTTCCCACGACGGCTGAGGACTAATTCCTTGAACGTGTCGTAGGTGCCCGATTGGTCATCCCGCGCATAGAGATGAATCGCGCCACCGGTCCCGCCGAGTTCTTCCCAGGTCTTTGCCTCACCGCTGAAAATTCGCGCCAGTTGCTCAGTGTTGAGTTGGTTCAGCGGATTTTGCGGATGAAGGATGATCGCCAGTCCATCGATGGCGATGACTTGCTCGGCGCCCGGGCTTTTGAAATCTCCCAAGGGTTCGAGGTCTAACACTTCGCTGTCCTTGATCGGACGCGAAGAGGCGGCGAGGTCGGCGGCGGCATTTTTCAGTGCGGTGAAGCCGGTGCTGGAACCGTGCGCCGACACTTCAACCACCACGCGCCGGCCCTGCGCCGTTTCGCCGACGATGCGCAATTCGTTGGCGGTGTCCGCTGCTTCGCTGTGAACCTTGATCAGGCCCTGTTCACGCAAAAGCCCTTCGACCAACGCCGGGCCCAATGCCGCGCCGATGGTGTTGGAGCCTTGGATGCGCAGCACCGGGCCATTGGCGGGTGTCGGTAAATCAGCGGCCGATGCCGTCAAGGGCAGGCCGGCGCACAGCATCCATAGAAACAAAACGCGCAGCGTCATGCCCGCACCCTAAAAAATCAAAGAAAGTGCGCGGAGAATAAGTCAGTAAGATTTCCGAAAGATGACAGAAATTAAATGTAGGAGCGGGCTTGCTCGCGAAGGCGTCGTATCAGTCGACAGATGTGTTGCATGACACACCGCGTTCGCGAGCAAGCCCGCTCCCACATTTTGATTTTGTGTAAAGCCTGAGATCAGCTCAATTCAAGCCAGATCGGCGCATGATCGGAGGGTTTTTCCATCCCGCGCAGGTCGTAATCCACGCCCGCATCCTTGACCCGTGGCAACAAGCCATGGGATGCCATGATCACGTCGATGCGCAGCCCACGCTTGGGTTCGTCTTCAAACCCACGGCTACGGTAGTCGAACCAGCTGAAACGGTCGGCCACGTCCGGGTTAAGGTGACGGAAACTGTCCACCAGGCCCCAGTTTTTCAGGCGGGCCATCCACTCGCGTTCTTCCGGCAGAAAGCTGCACTTGCCGGTTTTCAGCCAGCGCTTCATGTTGTCCGGACCTATGCCGATGTCGCAGTCTTCCGGGGAAATGTTCACATCACCCATCACCACCACCGGCTGATCGTTGCTGAACTGGCTTTCCAGCAGTTGCTGCAGGTCGCTGTAGAAACGTTGCTTGGCCGGGAACTTGGTCGGATGGTCGCGGCTTTCGCCCTGTGGGAAATAACCGTTCATGATCGTTACCGGCACGCCGTTGGCGTCGGCGAACGTGCCCCAGATGAAGCGGCGCTGAGCGTCTTCTTCATCCGTGGCGAAGCCTTTGTGCAGGGCCAGCGGTTCTTTGCGCGAGAGCAAGGCGACGCCGTAATGGCCTTTCTGCCCATGAAAATAAACGTGATAGCCCAGCGCCTGAACCTCGGCCAGCGGGAATTGGTCGTCGTGAACCTTGGTTTCCTGCAGGCCGATGACGTCTGGCTGGTGTTTTTCGATCAGCGCCGCCAGCTGATGCGGGCGAGCGCGCAGCCCGTTGATGTTGAAGGAGACGATCTTCATGGTCGGCAGTCCTGGCAAAAGGGCGATGCTAGCTGACATGTAGGAATCGGGCCAGTGTGGGGTGAGGGGATTCTTCTTTGCCTGTCATTTTTGTACAGGCAGTAATGGCCTCATCGCGAGCAGGCTCACTCCTACCGTCCGAGTCTGGTCTATACCTGTGGAAGCCGAGCTTGCTAGCGATGGCGTCATCACAGTCAACACTGATATCGATCAGTAGGGAACTGTGTCAGCACCGATAGGCTCGTACCAAGAAGAGCACAGCCATTTGAGCTGTACCGGGGAGATCAACCGTTATGCCTGAAACCTCGACCGCCATCGCCGACATTCACATGCTGGACAGCGGCTATGCCCACGAAGCGCGCTCCCTGCTGTACCACGCCTACCGGCACGAACCGACTTTCGGTTACCTGTTCGAGGCCGAACGTCCCGGTTATGAGCATCGTGTGCGGGCCACCGTACGCGAACTGGTCAAACAACATTTCCTTCAGGATCTGCCGGCCATCGGCCTGCTGGTCAACGACCGTTTGATCGGCATCGCGCTGATCGCGCCGCCGCAGCGCCGCCTGGGCATCACCGAAAGTTGGGCCTGGCGTTTGCGCATGGTGCTCAGTGCCGGTTTCCGCTGCACTCGCCGCTACCTCGACTACCACGCCGCCGTCGCAGCTTGCGTGCCGACGGACTCGGTCCACGTGCTGCCGCTATTGGGCATTCACCCGCAATTCCAGGGCAAACACTTCGGCGAGCAACTGCTGCAAGCGGTGCATAACTGGTGCGCAGTCGATGAAACCTCCCAAGGCGTGGTCCTCGACACGGGAAATCCTCGTTATCTGGAGTTCTATAAGCGTCAAGGCTATGAGGAAATCGGCGAGGTCGCTGTAGGACCCATTCGCGAACATGTGTTTTTCCATGCCAATCCGCAGGTGTTGCAAACCGCAACGGCATAAACGGTAGAACTTTAACGCCAAGCGAGGCTCTATCACGCTCCCAAGCTCGTGATAGCATCCGCGCCTATGAGATTTCCAGGACGAATTACCAGTGGCGCGTTGATGCTGTTCACCAGCTGCGCGGCGCTGGCGCAAAGTGAATTGGATGTGCGGATAAAACCGTCCAACGATGAACTGAAAGCCAATATAGAGGGCTATATCGGCAGCGTCGGCGATCGTGACGAAGAAGCGTTGTTGCGCTTCAGCCGTGGCGCCGAGGAGCAGGCGCGCAAGGCCGCCCAGGCCTTGGGTTATTACCAGCCGCAGATCGACAGCGACGTGAAGGGCGGCAAGACGCCGCGCCTGGTGCTCAACATCGACCCCGGCGAGCCGGTGCACCTGCGCAATGTCACGATTCGCATCGATGGCCCGGCCGCTTCACTCAAATCCTTTCGTGTGCCCCAAGGCGCATCGCTGAAAACCGGGGCGGTGCTCAATCATGGTCACTACGAAGACGCCAAGCGCCTGATCCAGAATCAGGCCTCGCGTTTCGGTTTTTTCAGTGGTCACTTCACCAGCCAGAAGTTGCTGGTGGACCCTCGAGCCGGTGTTGCCGATATCGAGCTGATCTACGACAGCGGCCCGCGCTATTCGCTGGGCAAGGTCAGCTTTGAGGGCGATTCGCCGTTCGACGAAGACCTGCTGCAACGTATGGTGCCGTTCAAGCAAGGCGCACCTTACGACTCCGAACTGATCGCGGAACTCAATCAGGCCATGCAGTCGAGTGGTTACTTCGAAAGTGTGCGGGTGGACGCGACGCCGACGGCATCGAAAAACGATGTGATCCCGGTTGACGTCAAACTCGAAACCCGCAAACCACGGACCATGGGCCTGGGCCTGGGTTATTCCACAGACGTCGGTCCCCGGATCAAGGCCAACTGGACCCGACACTGGGTTAACCCGCAGGGCGACAGTTATGGCTGGGAAGCCGAGCTATCGGCGCCCCGGCAAAACGTCGGGCTGTTCTACGACATCCCGCTCGACCCGCCGCTGACCGACAAACTGCGTTTTGCCGGTGGTTACCAGAATGAAGACATCGCCGGCACCGACACCCACAGCAAGCTGCTGACCCTCGGCCCGGAATGGCACAGCAAATTGCCCAGCGGCTGGCAGCGCGTGGTGTCGTTGAAATGGCAGCGTGAGGATTACTCACTGGGCGACGACACGGGTTTGAGTACGTTGCTGATGCCCGGCGTCAGCTATTCCTACCTTAAAAGTGACAACCGCATCGACCCGCACAACGGCTATCGCCTGCAATTCGAGTCCAAAGTGGCGAAAGAAGGCCTGGGTTCAGACAGCAACTTGGTCTACGGCACCGCGTTGGTGAAAGGCTTGACCACGGTCTTCGACAAACACCGCTTTCTCGGTCGGGTGCAGGTGGGCGGCAGCGCCACCAATGGCTTTAGCTCAGTCCCTCCGTCGCTGCGGTTTTTCGCCGGTGGCGACCAGAGCGTGCGCGGTTACGACTATCAAAGCTTGTCCCCGGAGAACTCCGAAGGCGACCGCATCGGCGGCCGCTACATGGTTGCGGCCAGCGCTGAATACCAATACTCCATCGCCGAGAAGTGGCGGGTCGCGACCTTCGTCGACCAGGGCAACGCTTTCAATACACTCGAACTGCCAAACCTCAAGACCGGGGTCGGCATCGGCGTGCGTTGGGTTTCACCGGTGGGGCCGATCCGCCTCGACCTGGCCCATGCGCTGGACGATGACGGCGGCATTCGGCTGCACTTTTCCATGGGGCCTGAGCTGTGAATCGTGGTTTGAAAATAACGCTGCTGGCGATTCTGGCGCTGCTGATGCTGGTTGTCCTGAGCATCGCCTCGGTGCTGGGCACGGCCACGGGCAGTCGCTGGGCGTTGGGTTTCGTGCCGGGTTTGACCGTCAAGAATTTCCAGGGCCGTTTGGGCGGGCAGTGGAGCGCCGATCATGTGCTGTGGCAGCAAGACACCCGCCGGGTTGAGCTGAGCAAGGTGATTTTCGCCTGGTCGCCGCGGTGCCTGACACGCATGACGTTGTGCCTTGAGCAAGTGAAGGCCGATCAAGTCAGTCTGCAATTTCCACCCGGTGTTGAAGAAGCAAGCAGCGGGCCGATCAGCCTTCCGGATCTGAAGTTGCCGCTGGCCCTCGAGCTGGGTGATGTGCAGATCGGCAGCCTGCTGTTCAACGGCAGTGAGCAGCTCAAAGGCCTGCAACTGGCGGCGCACTGGACCGCGCAAGGGATGCAGATCGACTCGGTGAAGTTGCAGCGCGATGACCTGAGCCTGAACCTCTCCGGCCTGCTGCAACCCACCGGCAACTGGCCGCTCAAGGTTGAAGGCCAACTGACCTTGTCAGCCCCCGCGCCCTGGACGCTGGCGCTGAAAGTTGACGGCGACCTGCTGAAAACCCTGAACCTGAAAGCCGACAGCAGCGGTTACCTGAACGGACAGTTGACCGGTGAACTGCAACCGCTGGCGGACAACCTGCCGGCCAAGGTACGAATCACCGCCGACGGCTTCAAACCCGCCGCCGACCTGCCAGACACCCTGCAACTCAATCAACTGGAGCTCACCGGCGACGGCGACCTGAAAAACGGTTACCAATTGCTCGGCAACGCCTCGCTGCCCGCCGAACAAGGCCCGGTCGCGTTGCTACTGCAAGGCAAGGTCGACGCCAAAGGTGCGCAGATCACCGCCCTCGACCTCACCGCCAACGACAAGCAAAGCCTCAAACTCAGCGGCACCCTCGACTGGAGGAAAGGCCTGAGCGCCGACGCGAAAATCGCCTGGCTGGACTTCCCGTGGCACCGCCTCTATCCGCTGATCGACGAGCCGGAAGTGGCGTTGCGCAGCTTCAACGGCGACATCTCCTACACCGACGGCAAATACCTCGGCAGCTTCCAGGCGGCGGCGGATGGCCCGGCCGGTGCCTTCACCCTGAACAGCCCATTCAGCGGTGACCTGACGAAAATCTACCTGCAACAAATCCAGCTCCAGGCCGGGCAGGGCAAGGCCGAAGGGCACTTGAACCTGCAATTCGCCGACGGCATTTCGTGGGACACCGCGCTCGACCTGTCGGCGATCAACCCGGCGTACTGGGTGGCCGAATTGCCGGGCACGCTGGCCGGGCCGCTGCGCAGCAAAGGCGAGATGAAGAATGACAAGCTCAGCCTCAATGCCGACCTCGACCTGAAAGGCAAACTGCGCGGGCAACCCGCCGTGATCCAGGCCAAGGCGGAGGGTGGCGGCGAACAATGGAACCTTAATGCGCTGCAAATCCGCCTCGGCGACAACAGCATCAATGGCAAGGGCAGTCTGCAACAGAAACTCGCTGGCCAGATCGACATCAAGATGCCGCGTCTGGCCCAGCTCTGGCCGCAACTGCGCGGGCAACTGAACGGCCGCATCGACGTCGCCGGTACGCTTAAAGCGCCGCAAGGCAAGCTCGGGCTGCAAGGCACGCAACTGGCTTTCGACGATAATCGCCTGCAAAGCCTCAACCTCGACGTGACGCTCGACAGTGCGCAACGGGCGAAAATCGACCTCAAGGGCAGCGGCATTCAGGCCGGTGACACGTCGCTGGGCACGCTGACCGCCAGCGGCCAGGGCGACATCAAAAACCAGAAACTCAGCCTCGACCTGCAAGGCCCGCAGCTGAAACTGGCGCTCGGTCTCGATGGCGCGCTGGACAAAGGCAACTGGCGCGGACGTCTGGCCAGCGGTGATATCCAGAGCGGTGGGCAAGACTGGAAGCTGCAAGGCCCGGCGAAACTGGAGCGTCTGGCTGATGGCAAAATCACCGTTGGCGCCCATTGCTGGATGTCCGGTCCGGCCAGTCTGTGCGGTGAGGACCAGCGCTTGATGCCGGAGCCGAAGTTGCGTTTCCACCTCAAGCAATTCCCGATTGAAAGCCTGGCGCAGTGGCTGCCGAAGGATTTCGCCTGGAAGGGCAGCCTCAACGCCGACCTGCAACTGGACCTGCCGGCCAGCGGCCCGAACGGCCAGATCAGCATCGATGCCAGCGGCGGCACGTTGCGCATGAAAGAGAAGGACCAGTGGCTGGACTTTCCGTACCAGACGCTGAAACTTACCAGCAAACTGACGCCGAAACGCATCGACACCGACCTCAACTTCGTCGGCGGCAAGCTCGGCGAACTGATGGTGCAGGCGCAGATCAACCCGTTGCCGAAGAACAAACCGCTGACCGGTTCATTCCGTTTGAGCGGGCTGGACCTGTCGGTGGCGCGGCCGTTCGTGCCGATGATCGAGAAGCTCACCGGGCGTTTGAATGGCAGCGGCACGATTTCCGGTGGCCTGTTGGCGCCGCAGGTCAACGGCAGCCTGCTGCTCAGCGACGGTGAAGTCTCCGGGGCAGAACTGCCGATGACGTTGCAAGCCTTGCAACTGCGAGCGGTGATTGCCGGTGAAACCGTGCAATTGAATGGCGACTGGAAAAGTGGCAAGGCCGGGCAGGGCACCCTCAATGGCAACATCGCCTGGGGGCAGGCGCTGGTGGTGGACCTGACGCTCAAGGGCTCACAGTTACCAGTGACGGTCGAGCCTTACGCGAAGCTGGAAGTCGCGCCGGACCTGAAAATCTCGATGAAGGGTGACGAGTTGGCCATCGCCGGCAAGGTGCTGGTGCCCAAAGGCGAAATCACCATTCGCGAATTGCCGCCCTCTACGGTCAAGGTCTCCGATGACGTGGTGATCGTCGGCCAGCAGACTGAAGAAGGCAAACCACCGTTGGCCATGAAAATGGACATCGATGTGGAGGTCGGTGCTGACAAGTTGAGCTTTGCCGGGTTTGGCCTGACCGCGAATGTGCAGGGGCATGTGCACATCGGCGACAACCTGGACACACGTGGCGAGTTGTGGCTTAACGACGGGCGGTATCGCGCCTACGGTCAGCGCCTGACGGTGCGCCGGGCGCGCTTGTTGTTTGCCGGCCCGCTCGATCAGCCGTACCTGGACGTCGAGGCCATTCGCCAGACTGACGACGTGATCGCCGGTATTCGCTTGAGCGGCAGTGCCGAGCAGCCGACCACGCAGATCTTCTCCGAACCGGCCATGAGCCAGGAACAGGCCTTGTCCTATCTGGTGCTGGGGCGCCCGTTGAGCACTAACGGTGAAGACAACAACATGTTGGCCCAGGCGGCACTCGGGTTGGGCTTGATGGGCAGCTCCGGCGTGACCAGCGGGTTGGCCAAGAACCTGGGGATTCAGGATTTCCAACTGGACACCCAGGGCAGCGGCAACGCCACCAGCGTCGTAGCCAGCGGCAATATCTCCGAAAAACTCAGTTTGCGTTACGGCGTTGGCGTGTTCGAACCGGCCAACACCATCGCCTTGCGGTACAAGCTGAGCAAAAAGGTCTACCTCGAAGCCGCCGGCGGCGTGGCCAGCTCGCTGGACATTTTTTACAAGCGGGATTTTTGATTTAAAAACTTCAAGCGCTCACTCCTCTTCATGTAATAACAATGTGAAGTAAGGAGGGAGGCTTTGGTGTGTGGGAATATTCACTATAAAGAATAAGAAAAGTTGTCGCGGTTTGAGTGATTAACTTTATTGCTGTCGTAGGGTGAATGGTTTTTTTTGTGGGAACTGTTCGTTTGGTTGTTTTTTGGGAGGCGTGTAGTGACGTTAATTTTATCTATTTTTGCGCCTATTATGTTGTTTAATAAGGGTTTTTTTGTAATATGTGATTCTTTTGTTTGTTGCTTGTCATTTTTTTGTAGTGGTCTAAGTTGAAACGTTTTGATGTTTTTTCACTTCTCTCTACAGGTTTGTTGATATGAGCTTCTGGACTAAGATGCGTCATCGCAATGAATGCGATCAATTGATTTATCTGCCTGGGCTAATAGTCGTAGATGGATGATGACTAAACTTGAAGTGCACATGGAGTAACAAGCATGACCGGTATTACCAAGAAATTTTCCGCTGGCGTAGTTGTAATGATGGCTTTGATGGCTAATGCCTATGCCGGCAACGCTTGCCCGACTGTCGGGGCGATCCAGCAAACAGCGATGAAAGACGGCGGCTTTGTTTACACCGCAGCTGCCGGTAAAGGTCTGCAATGGGCCGGCGAGAACCCGGTGGCTGCAAAGGAGGATCTGAAAGCAGTAGCCTTCGAGGAAGCGTATGTCGTCAACGCGAAAAACTTCGTAGCCTGCGATTACGTGGGGCCAAAACGCGAAGGTATGCGAATGACGTTGAAAGCCGCTGACGCGGTGAAGCCAGTGGGCGCTGCCTGGACCAACCAGACCCAGGCCGATGGCAGCGTGCTGCCTCGTTGCGCTGGCGTGGCGCCGGAGCAGTGCAAGTTTGAGTGAGTGAGTCTCTCGCCGACCTGGTTCAAGCCTGGGTCGGCCACTGCGGCAACGTTTGTAAGCAAAAAACATAAAAATCGCAGTCTTGCGGCAGCTTCTACGGGGGTACACAAAAACCTGAAGAAGCTGCCGTAGGCTGCGATTTTTTTGCTTTCGTGTTGCGCCATTTATCTGTCAACTACAAAGCTTCCTAACTATTACGTTGACATTCGCTGCCTAGGCAGTAACATCTCGCCATACATTCACTGCCTAGGCAGTTATTAGGTGAACATATGAAGCATTTCACCCCTGACGATTTCGAAAACTGCCACCTCGGCCTCCTGCTAGGACGCGCCGCGCTGCTCAAAGACCGGATCATCGACACCCACATGGAACCCCACGGCATCACCGCCGCGCAGTTCAAGGTGATGATCATCGTGGCCCAGTTCGGCGTCGATACCCCGGCCGAACTGTGCCGCCACCTGTCGCTGGACAGCGGCTCGATGACCCGCATGCTCGATCGTCTGGAACAGAAAGGTTTCCTCATCCGCCAACGCTCCGAGGCGGATCGCCGCCAGGTTCAATTGGTACTGACCGAAGAAGGTCAGAAGCTCGCCGACCGTCTGCCGCACATTGGCGCCGACGCCATGAACGAATTGGCCGGCGCCATCACCCCCGATGAGTTGAAAACCCTGGAACACATCCTCAAGAAAATCCTGGTAGCCGCCGGTGATTCGATCACCCTGCTGCGGGTAGGTGACAAATGAACAGTAAAACCCTGCGCACCGGACTGAGCCTGGTGCTGGCCGCCATGACCCTGGCCGGTTGCGCCAGCTACAGCGGCTTGACCACCGAAGGCAAAAGCCTCGATGCGAAAACCCTCAAGGCCGGGCAGTCCCTGAGTGGCGTAACCCTGTCGCCGGCGGCCTGGCCGAAAAGTGACTGGTGGAAAAGCCTCGGCGACCCGCAGCTCGACGGTCTGATCCGCGAAGCCCTGCACGACAGCCCCGACATGCAGATCGCCGACGCTCGCGCGCATCAGGCCAGTGCCGCTGCCTACGCCGCCGACGCCGCGCGCATGCCGACCCTCGATGCCAGCGCCGGTGTCAGCCGCTCGCGTCTGGCTCGCGATCAAGAACCGACCGGGCAGGGCGGCACTTACGCCACCGTGCGCAATATCGGCGCCAGCTTCAATTACAACTTCGACCTGTGGGGCGGCCAGCGTGACGCCTGGGAAGCTGCGCTGGGCCAGGCCCGCGCCGCCGAAGTCGATCAACGGGCCGCGCAGTTGACCCTGTCCGCCGACGTCGCCCGCGCCTACAGCGATTTGGGTCAGGCGCACATCGTCTACGACCTGGCCAATGAAGACCTCAAACGAACCAAACAAATGCTTGATTTGGGCCAGCGTCGCCTGAGCTCGGGCATCGACAGCCAGTACCAGTTCCAGCAGACCCAAAGCCTGGAAGCCACGTCCGAAGCCAGCCTGATCGACGCCGAAAAACGTCTGAACAGCGCAAAAATCGCCCTGGCGGTACTGCTCGGCAAAGGCCCTGATCGCGGCAACGAAATCGCCCGGCCGAAGATTCTTCAGGCCAGCGCTGTTGCATTGCCGTCGGTGCTGCCCGCCGAATTGCTCGGTCGACGTCCCGACCTGGTGGCCGCGCGCTGGCGGGTCGAGGCCGCGAGCAAGAACATCGCCGCGGGCAAAACCCAGTTCTATCCCAACTTGAACCTCAGCGCCGCTGCCGGTGCCGAATCCTTGTTGGGGGATGCAATGTTTGGTTCGGCGAGTCGCTTCTTCAACATCGCCCCGACCATTTCCGTGCCGATTTTCGACGGTGGCCGCCTTCGCGCCAACCTCGATGCAAGCGACGCCGATTATGACCTCGCGGTCGCGCAGTACAACAAAAGCCTGGTGAAAGCACTCGGCGATGTCAGCGACTCCATTAACCAGTTGCGCGATATCGGCCGGCAGATCGGTGCCCAGCAGCACGCCACCGACATTGCCCAGGATTCTTACAACACCGTGGTCCAGCGGTACGGTTCCGGCATCGGCAACTACCTGGACGTGCTCAGCATCGAGCAGCAATTGCTCCAGGCCCAGCGTCAGCTGGCCAACCTGAATGCCGAGCAGATCGACCTGTCGATCCAATTGATGCAAGCGCTGGGCGGCGGTTTTCAGGACGAAACCCTGACCGCAGCCAACGCCCTCCCAGCCACGCAGCACAACTAATTCAAGGTATTTGTCATGGCCACTGTCGATTCACCTCCTGCTCCAATCAATACAGAGTCGGATAACGCTCAAGACACGAGCAATCCGCGTAAACGCAAAGTCATGCTGGTCGCTCTGGCCATTGTGGTAGTCCTCGCTGGCGTCGGCGTCTGGGGTTATCACGAGCTCTACGGGCGCTGGAACGAAAGCACCGATGACGCCTATGTCAACGGCAACGTGGTGGAAATCACTCCGCTGGTCACCGGCACCGTAGTCAGCATCGGCGCCGATGACGGTGACCTGGTCCATGAAGGCCAGGTACTGATCAACTTCGACCCGAACGACGCCGAAGTCGGCCTGCAAAGTGCCCAGGCCAATCTGGCCCGCACCGTGCGCCAGGTGCGTGGTTTGTACAGCAACGTTGACGGCATGAAAGCCCAGGTCAACGCGCAGCAGGCCGAAGTGCAGAAGGCCCAGGACAACTTCAACCGCCGGAAAAACCTTGCCGCTGGCGGTGCGATTTCCCAGGAAGAGCTGTCCCACGCTCGCGATGACCTGACCTCGGCGCAAAACGCCCTGGCCAACGCCAAACAGCAATTGAAAACCACCAGTGCGCTGGTCGATGACACCGTGGTTTCGTCGCACCCGGACGTGATGTCGGCGGCCGCGCAATTGCGTCAGGCCTACCTGAACAACTCGCGCAGCACCTTGATCGCGCCAGTCACCGGTTACGTGGCCAAGCGCTCCGTGCAGTTGGGTCAGCGGGTTCAGCCGGGCACCGCGCTGATGGCGGTGATTCCGCTGGATCAGCTGTGGATCGACGCCAACTTCAAGGAAACCCAGCTGCGTGACATGCGCATTGGTCAGCCGGTGGACATCCAGGCTGACCTGTATGGCAGCGACGTGAAATTCAGCGGCACCATCGACAGCCTCGGCGCCGGTACCGGCAGCGCGTTTGCCCTGCTGCCGGCGCAAAACGCCACCGGTAACTGGATCAAGATCGTCCAGCGCGTGCCGGTGCGGATCCACATCAACGCCGAAGAACTGGCCAAGCATCCATTGCGTGTGGGGCTGTCGACTCAGGTCGACGTGAACCTGCACGACCAGAGCGGCCCGGTGCTGGCGCAACAACCGCCGCAAAAGGCCTCTTTCAGCACCAACGTCTACGACCGTCAGTTGGCCGAAGCCGATGCGATGATCGCTCAGTTGATCCACGACAACAGCGCTGCGGTCAGCAAAACCGCGCAACGCTGATTCGCTCCCTCGCCACAAAGGCTCCCACACGGTCAGCTGCGTCTGTAAAAGGCGCAGCGCCAATCAGGTTTCAAAGGATTCGCGATGAGCAACAACGCCTCTTTCACGCCGCCCAGCCTGTTGCTCAGTACCATCGGCCTGTCGCTGGCGACTTTCATGCAAGTGCTCGACACCACCATCGCCAACGTGGCACTGCCGACGATTTCCGGCAATTTGGGTGTGAGTTCGGAGCAGGGCACGTGGGTGATTACGTCCTTTGCCGTGAGCAACGCGATTGCGTTGCCGCTGACCGGTTGGCTCAGCCGCCGCTTTGGTGAGGTGAAGCTGTTTCTCTGGGCCACGGTGCTGTTCGTGCTGGCCTCGTTTCTCTGTGGGATCTCCACCTCGATGCCGGAACTGATCGGTTTTCGGGTGCTGCAAGGCCTGGTGGCCGGTCCGTTGTACCCGATGACCCAGACGTTGCTGATTGCAGTCTATCCCCCCGCCAGGCGCGGCATGGCCCTGGCATTGCTGGCGATGGTCACGGTGGTGGCGCCGATTGCAGGGCCCATCTTGGGCGGCTGGATTACCGACAGTTATAGCTGGCCGTGGATCTTCTTCATCAACGTGCCGATCGGCGTCTTCGCCGTGATGGTGGTGCGCCAGCAACTCAAGACGCGCCCGGTGGAAACCAGCCGCCAACCGATGGATTACGTGGGATTGATCACGTTGATCATCGGCGTGGGTGCGTTGCAGATCATCCTCGACAAGGGCAATGACCTGGACTGGTTCGAGTCGAGTTTCATCCTGATTGGCGCCGCCATTTCCGTGATCGCGCTGGCGGTGTTCATCATCTGGGAAATGACCGATAAGCATCCAGTGGTGAACCTGCGGCTGTTTGCCTACCGCAACTTCCGCATCGGCACGTTGGTGCTCGTGTTGGGGTACGCCGGGTTCTTCGGCATCAACTTGATCCTGCCGCAATGGCTGCAAACCCAGATGGGCTACACCGCCACCTGGGCCGGACTGGCTGTAGCGCCGATCGGGATTCTGCCGGTGCTGATATCGCCGTTTGTCGGCAAGTACGCGCACAAGTTCGACCTGCGATTGCTGGCCGGGCTGGCGTTCCTGGCCATTGGCCTGAGCTGCTTCATGCGCGCCGGGTTCAACAATGAAGTGGACTTTCAGCACATCGCCCTGGTGCAACTGTTCATGGGCATTGGCGTGGCGCTGTTCTTTATGCCGACGCTGAGCATCTTGATGTCGGACCTGCCACCGAGCCAGATCGCCGACGGCGCGGGCCTGGCGACGTTCCTGCGCACACTGGGCGGTAGCTTTGCGGCGTCGCTGACCACCTGGATCTGGATTCGCCGGGCGGATCAGCATCACGCGTATTTGAGCGAGAGCATCACCACCTACGACCAGCCGACCCGGGATGCCCTGAACACGCTGGGCGGGGCGAGCACCCCGGCGTATGCGCAGCTGGATCACGTGCTGACGAGCCAGGCGTACATGCTCTCCACCGTGGATTACTTCACGTTGCTGGGCTGGGGGTTCATGGGGCTGATTCTGATTGTATGGCTGGCGAAACCGCCGTTTGCCGCGAAAGCGGGGCCTGCTGCCTCGGGTCACTAACCCAAACACAAAACCCTTGTAGGAGTGAGCCTGCTCGCGATGACGGTGGATCAATCAACAAAAGGGTTGAATATGAATCCGCTATCGCGAGCAGGCTCACTCCTACAATTGGTTTTGTGTTCGGCGGTTAGTGGGCGGGAGCGGCCAATTGCGCTGGCGGGGTGAAGTCGAAGGGTGCCAGCGCAAACCCTTGCTCATCCACCTGCAACGCCCAGCCTTGGCGATCCCAATCCCCCAACACAATGCGTTTGGCCGCTTGCTCGCCCAGCTGCAACTTGTGGATGGCCGGGCGATGGGTATGGCCGTGGATCAAGGTCTTCACGCCGTATTCCTGCATGATCCTCGGAATTTCTTCTGGCGTGACATCCACAATGTCATTGGCCTTCATCCGCGTTTGCGCACGGCTTTCACTGCGCAGCTTGCGCGCCAGCTTATGCCGGGTGCGCAGCGGCAAATGCCGCAGGATGAACAGGCTGATCGGGTTGCGCAGGTAGCGACGCAGCTTCATATAGGCTTCGTCGCGGGTGCAGAGGCTGTCGCCGTGCATCAACAGCACTGGCTCGCCGTAAAACTGCACGACACTCGGGTCCTTCAACAGCGTGCAGCCGGCCTGTTTACAAAAGGCCTGGCCGAGCATGAAGTCGCGATTGCCGTGCATCAAAAAGATGGCCGTGCCGCTGTCGCTCAATTCGCGCAGGGCCTGGCAGATGGAACGCTGAAAGGGCGTCATGGCATCGTCGCCAATCCACGCTTCGAAAAAGTCGCCCAGAATGTACAGCGCACTCGCCGAGCGGGCGCGTCCGGCGAGCAAATCCAGAAACGCCCGGGTAATGTCCGGGCGCTCCTCTTCCAGATGCAAGTCTGAAATCAGCAGTATCACTCAATGATCTCGGCTTTCTCGATGATCACGTCGTCTGCTGGCACGTCCTGGTGGCCGGATTTCATGGTGGTGGAAACACCTTTGATCTTGTCGACCACTTCTTCGCCGGCAACTACCTTGGCGAATACGGCGTAGCCCCAGCCCTGAGTGGTCTTGGCGCTATGGTTCAGGAAGCTGTTGTCAGCCACGTTGATGAAAAACTGGGCGGAAGCCGAATGCGGCTCCATGGTGCGGGCCATGGCAACGCTGTACTTCACGTTCGGCAGGCCGTTGTCGGCTTCGTTCTGAATGCTTGGGCGCTTGTCTTTCTTTTCTTTCATGCCTGGCTCGAAACCGCCGCCCTGGATCATGAAGTTACCGATAACACGGTGGAAAACGGTGTTTTCGTAGTGACCGGCTTTAACGTATTCGATGAAGTTGGCCACGGTGATCGGGGCTTTTTCAGCGTTCAGTTCCAGGACGATGTCGCCATGGTTGGTGGTCAGTTTGACTTGGGTCATGATCGGTACTCTTTCTAAGAATTCGTGGGTTTCGGGGCATTACAGCCCCCAACCGGTCTGGCCAGTAACAGCCAAGGTGCGCAGTTTAGCGTGCCGGGCGCGAATTTCGAGGGTGTTTTTCATCGATAGCCGATTAAATGCGACCGTTTGCAGGCGCGCTCTGTCAGGTGCTTGACAGCATCGGCTATGATAGCGGCTTTGTTTTACTTGGCCTTCTTCCGGCCGCGCACTTGTACGTTCAAGGATCCTATGAGCAAGCCCACTGTCGACCCTACCTCGAATGCCAAGACCGGCCCTGCCGTGCCGGTCAATTTCCTGCGCCCGATCATCCAGGCGGACCTGGACTCGGGTAAGCACACGCAGATCGTCACCCGTTTCCCGCCCGAGCCCAACGGCTACCTGCACATCGGTCACGCCAAGTCGATCTGTGTGAA
>Ga0302168_1000074_pt1 | contig 24075 bp, 20 predicted proteins | sample I_Fen_N1_2_FD_193494 | JGI IMG/M metagenome (GOLD analysis project Ga0302168, IMG submission 193494) | Peat permafrost microbial communities from Stordalen Mire near Abisko, Sweden - I_Fen_N1_2 | ecosystem: Environmental > Terrestrial > Soil > Wetlands > Permafrost | place: Sweden: Abisko...
TGCACTGCATCACCCAGCGCGCCAGTGTTTGCCTTGGTATATCGATACCGTGTCGACTTAACACCGTCTCGAAACGATGCAGCGGCAAGCCATCGACGTACTTGGTGGTCAGCAACATGGCCAGAACCCGGGCCCGTAGGAGCGAGCGAATGCTGACTATCAGTCACCGAATAGGTTGAAAGTGCCGACCTCTTCGCGAGATTACGCTCACTCCTACGAATGCGATTAATCAGCTACAGGGCGTTCTCATTTGAAGTAATTTGAGTCGTTCGATACCCTTGAGCCATTTGGGGTCGGGATGAGGCTTTACTGGCTGCGCGATGATCAATGGGAGCGCATCAAGGATCTGCTGCCGGGAAAAACCAGCGACCGAGGTGTCACCGCCCGCGATAACCGGCTTTTTGTTGAGGCCGTATTGTGGGTGGCCCGAACCGGCTCCCCTTGGCGTGATCTGCCCGATAGCTATGGTCATTGGCACCGCGTCTACGTCCGCTATGACCGATGGTCACGCAAAGGCGTCTGGCTGAAACTGATGGCCTCGCTCGCTGGGGAGGCTGACCTGGAGCATCTGATGGTGGACGGCAGCATCGTCCGCGTTCATCAGCATGGTGCCGCAAAAAAACAGCACAGGCCGCGGAGGCCATGGGTAAGTCCCGAGGTGGCTTGAGCACCAAGATTCACGTAACCGTGGATGCTCTCGGTAACCCGCTGCGTCTGCTGTTAACGCCTGGGCAAGCTTCGGAATATGAGCAAGCCGCAGCCCTGATTAACGGTTTTACGTGCGAAGCCCTATTGGCAGACAAAGGCTATGACTCTGCCGCCTTCGTCGATGCGATCCAGCGCATGGGGGCTGAGGCCGTGATCCCATCCAAAAAAAATCGTCTGCACCCCCGCATACTGGATCGACATCTCTACAAAGCGCGCAACCTGGTGGAGCGTTTTTTCCTGAAGCTGAAGGGGTTCCGCCGGATAGCGACCCGATATGAGCGACTGGCCAGGAACTATCAGGCAATGTTGAGCCTCGTGTCTGCTGTCATTTGGCTCGCCTGATTGAGAACGCCCTGTAATTCTGCGTTGTGTTTGATGAGAGGCTGCTCTGCAGGCGAAGAGGCCGGTGCAGGCAAAGACAGTTGCTGCCTCCCACAGACCGGAGTCACCCTGGGTTCAGGCTATTGGCCTGTCATCAGCCAATCGCGGAGCTGCCTTTTCCAGAGCGAGTCTTGAACCTTGTGCGCAGCGCACTTTGCACTGGCACTTCGAACCAGCGGTGGCTGGCCAGGCTCAGCGGGATCAATACGGCCATGAACAACAGCAGCATCCATGGGCTGTAGAAGATGTCGCGGGTGTAGCCCAGCCGGTCGAAGCTCAGCGCAAAGACAATCTGCAGAGGAAAGTGCAGCAGGTACGAGGAGTAACTCAGGTCGCCGATCGCCCCCAGCGGTTTCAGGAAGTTCGGGCTTATGTACGACAGCGAGGCAATGAACATGACCATGGCCGGGAAAGCGATACCCATGAGTACATGGATATTCAAACCCGGGCCAAGCCAAATGCCCATCCAGGCAGCCACGGCGATGAGCAATGCTACTGCGCAGGTTGGTTTGCCGCCCAGCCGATGTCTGAGTTTTTCCATCAGCAGATAAGCTACTCCGCCGGAAAAGAACGAGAACACGCCTGCCGACAATTTGTGATAGTCGGCATACAAAAATCCGGCTACTGCAATCAGGCCCAGGCTTAAAAGGGAGCGGGCTCTGCCCGTCAGACAGACCAGGAAGAACAGGCCGTAAAGGAACATTTCCACAGACACGGACCATACGGGGCCGTTGAAAGACCAGCCTCTTTCAAATCCCCAGGCGGGTATCAGCAGGGTATTGAGCAACGCATGGTAAAGGTCATTGAACTGATAAATGAAATAAGCGGAGTGTTCCTGGATATAGACATATTGCAGGATCGCTACCGCTGCAAAACTCAGGATGTGAAGAGGATAGAGCCGGCTAAAGCGGTCCATGAAGAAACGTGATGCCTTGATCCTGCGCTCGGCAATAGCATTGAAAAACAGGTAAAAAAATACGAAGCCCGAGATGACGAAGAATAGCTCCACTGCCAAGGCGCCGTAGCGGTAGAGCAGTGAAAAGCTATCGTAAAAGGGCTGTCTGGCAATATCGAAGACGGCGGGTTTATCGCCGGCATAAAAAAAGTGTTGCCAATGCCAGAACACCACTGACAGCGCCGCAACGCCTCGAAGTACATCCAGTGGGTAGAGGCGTGCAGATTCCTTGGTATGTGTATTCAAGACAGGGTTCTCGACAAGACGACACTCGTGTACCGCCGAGAATGCTCCAGTCCTTGGAGTGCATTCCCGGCAGCACTGTTTCTACTGCGCCGGACGGATATCCAGACTCTCGAGACCGATCCCCAGCAAGCGATCATCCGTGCTGTCGCCAAGCGCCTTGGGTGACGTCGGCACGGGTATTCGAATGGTCAGGCTATTGACATTCCCCGACGTATCAATGCGAACGGTATGGGGTGCATTGGCCTCACCCAGTACGATCGGATAACGATGGCCTTCCACCTCGATATCAAACGCTTGTCCGGCATTGGGGCCAAACGCCTTGGCGTTCAGGGCCAGGTCAAATTGCCTCGGTAACGGCTTGCTCAGACTGATGTCCACAGTAGGACCTACTGACCAGGTTCCCCATGCTTCCGCGTGCGAAAGGCCAGTAATCCGGGTGACGGTGTCAGGCCAGGACGTACTGCGAAAATCCACCAGCAATGGATAGAGACTGGACGTTTTTCTGGCTAGCGAGAAGCCGTTTAACCTCATCACGTCAAATTCGCCTTCGACAAAATCGACATCACCAATGGCCAATATCCATTTTGTACCTGCCGTGGTTTTCGAAGCCGAATAAGGAACGTCAGGAACGTAGGACAGGTCGCGAATCACGTTCCTGTTTTCCAGATAAATGAGTGTACGCAAGGTAAATGCCTCACCCTGACCGATCACGGCCAGTTTTGACAATTCCGCCTCTGGCAGGTAGCTCTTGGCAAACAGGCCCGCCTTATCGTAGGCATCAATAACCATGCGTTGCCGAACTTCAGCGTTGTTGTAGAGCGTGCTCAGTCCGATGGACAGGGGCAGGTACAGGCAAACGAAAAAGAGACTGCCAGTGCCAGCGGACTTGTACCACAGCAAAACAGCCAATGCAGACAGCGCGGCCAGCACCATAAACCAGGTGTGGTTTAGCGTATAACCCCGCAGTTCGGGGCTATCGACATAGCTGGGGGTAAAGGGATGCATCTGGGTAAGAACCGCATAGCCCAGGATCGCCAGGACTGCGATGGCAATTGCCAACCGCCAGTACTTGAAATCCGCGCCATGGATGCGATCCAGCTGCGATCCTGCCGCAATGAATAGCAGCGGCATCATGAAGTTGTAGTAACGCATGTGAATGCGCAAAGCGGTTTCGACCTCATGGGTTCCGGCCACAGAGGCGGAGAACAAGCCGACAACCGCAATTAGGTTCAGCAGCAATATCAGTGTAACGAATGTGATTCGATCATCGGCCATCAGCGGTTTGTTGGCGAGGGCTTTGATCGAGCCAAAGAGGATGATGGCCAGCGCGGCACCAAACATCAGGACATTGGCCAACACATGACCTTCAACAATACCCGGCAAGACCTTGAGGATATCGAAGTAGCGTTGCAACGTGCTGGTATTGGTTTCCAGGGTCGAAGTGTAGAAGCTGCCAAACAGGGTCAGGCCGGCCTTGCCAGCGACGATGAAGCTAATGATGAACTTGGTGGCGAACAACGTCGTGACGAATAGCGCTGCATTCCTTAATCCGGTTGTTAACCATTTTTCATTGCTTTTGTAGGCAAAAAACAGGATGCACAGGCAGAAGCCCGGAATCATCAACAGCGCATGAGGTTTGACGAGCGCCGAACAGCCCATCAGAAAGCCGAACAGCAGCCATTGTCGAGCAGGCGCATCATCCTTCAGGCTGAAGAAATACCAGGCACAGATCCAGAACGTCAAAAAGAACAGAGGTTCTGGCATGTAATACGCGGTATAGCTATTGATCGGCCCCAACAGGCTTATCGCTACAATCAACAGCGAAACGGCCGTACCACAAAAGCGTCGCGCCACCTGGTAGATAAAGGGCGCCGCCGCGATAAAGAACAGGGTATTGAAGAGCTTCGAGCATGCCAAAAACCCGCTGCCGCACAGGTTGGTCATTTTGTAGAGAGCCAGGTACAGGTAGCCCGGGATGAAAGCTTCCGAGAGTGGCATCAATCTGGACATGGTGCTGTAGGTGTATTCATCACCTAGAACTGCGGGGTACAAGCCGGCAGACCGTACCATCAATAAAATCAGCGCGAGCACCATAATGCCCGCAAGGGCAGCAGGCGGGCCAAGCCGGGCTCCATTTGAAAGTTGCATTGCTGCTTCCTGTTCGATAACGGCAGGCCGGTTGGGCATGCCGGAAAATGTTTAGGACTTAACGGCCAGTACGATGCCAAACATGATGAACAGCACACCGACGAAGTACTGCGTCTGGAAGCGTTCACCCAAGATGAAATGGCTGCCGATCGGGACCAGCACGAAGGCCATGGCCATCAGCGGGTAGGCCTTGCCCAGATCGATTTTCTGCAACACCCAGACCCAGGCAATGGTAGTCAGGCCATACAGGGCGAATGCCGAGCCCAGCATGATCAAGGTCTTGATCTCGAAAAAGGTGCCGGCGCGCTGCAAGGCGCCGGCACTGAGCTTGAACATGATCTGCCCGGCGGCGATGCCTACCACGCACAAGACCGCAATGAGATAAACCATTAGCGGCCACCCGCCTTGGTTTTGGTTTTGTTCAAGTGGAAGGGTCTTCTGGGCACCGAGGCAATATCTTGTCCCAGAAAGGCCAGAATGAACTGGATACCCAGGATAATCGGCAGTGCCGAGAGCATCACGGTGCCGGCAGGCGTTGGTACGTCCGAGCCCAGCGAACTGATCCAGTGCGAGGCACCGAACAGAAGGCCTGACAGCAGCATAATCAGGCCCACCGGCAGCTCGATGGAGGCCAGCGACATGTCACGCAGGTAGTAGTTGTAGAAAATGCGCTTGCCGAAATTGCGCACGTGTTTGACGAAGAACTCGCCCACGACTTGCGAGATTTTCAGGTTGCTGACTTCATCGCCATATTTGGCGTCCATCGGTACGTCCACCGCGACAGCGCGCAGGGTGTTCAAGCGGAACAGCATGTCGGTTTCGAAGAAGTAACGGCGGCTGATCTTGTTCAACGGCAAGTGCTTGGCCACATCACGATGGATGGCGGTGTAGCCGTTGGTGGGGTCGAACAGGTCCCAGTAGCCGGAGGAGAACTTGGTCATGAAGGACAGTGCGGCGTTGCCGAACAGACGAATCTTGGGCATTGCGCCGATTTCTTCCAGGTCGTAGAAACGGTTGCCCTTGGTGTAGTCGGCTTCGCCGGCCAGGATCGGGCTGACAAAATTCATGATCAGCCCAGGGTCCATCTGGCCATCGCCGTCGATCTTGACGATGACGTCAATGTTGTCGGCAATGGCGGCCTTGTAGCCGGTCATGACCGCACCGCCGACACCCTGGTTTTCCGGGTTACGCAGGACTACAACGCGTGGGTCGGTGCAATGCTGTTCGACGTAGGCGCCGGAGTTTTCCGGGCAGCAGTCATCGACCACATAGATTCTGTCGACTTCAGGGCCGATGTCAGCAATCACGCCCAGGATATGCGCAATGACCTTGTAAGAAGGGATCAAGACGGCAATTTTGCTTCGGTCGTCTGCTTCGACGGTGCTTTGCACGGCTGAGTGAGTCTGATCCTGCGCCTCGGTGGGCATATCTGCATTCATCTGTTGCTCTCAATCTTTAAAGGGTGAGTCATTGGCTTGCTGTCAGAACGGCCTTGAGCTGTTCGGCACTCTGCTCCCACGTCAGCCAGGGCATGGTGGCCGAGGTCGGGTGCTTGCCGTGTTTATGCAGCTCAAGCCAGGCCTGAATCGCGTCGGCCAGCTCTGCAGCAGTCATGCCCTGGAAGTAGAACGCATGCTCACCGGCAATTTCGCGGAATACCGGCAGATCGCGAATGATCATCGGCAAGTGGTGCTGCGCGGCTTCGATCAGCGGCAGGCCGAAGCCCTCGCCTTCTGAGGCGGCAATCAGGCAGGTGGCGGTCGAATAGACTTTTTCCAGATATTCGTCGCTGATGCCTTCGAGCCAGAACAGGCGGCTGCCTTTTTCCGGATGGTTTTCCAGGCGCATGACCAGCTCGTCGACCAGCCAGCCGCGCTTGCCGATGATGACCAGGTTGATGTCGACACCTTGTGCCCAGAGCGATTCGAACGCGGCCAGAGCCTGATTATGGCCCTTGCGTGGCTCGATGGTGCTGACCATCAGGAAGCTGGGCTTTTGCGCCAGGCATTCGAGTAACTGTGGGGCATCGTCGGGCAGACCGCGCGACGGCAGGCTGTTGTCGATGTCGGCCCCCAGGTGGAAGCTGGTCACGGCCGGTTTGTTGCCGCCGCATTTTTCGGGGTGCTGGTTCAGCCAGGTCTGCATTTCGTTGGCCACCGCAGCCGAGATGCAGATCAGGTTGCTGGCCACCAGGCTGATCTTGTGCAGCCAGTCGGCGAAAAAGTCGCCGTTGGGGGCCAGCCACCAGTCGGGGCGATGATGCAGCAGCAGGTCGTAGACGATGTAGTTGACCTGCACGCCCATCAGGCTCATCTGGTGATGCAGCGGGTAAAGCTGGCTGGCCAAGTGCATGTTCAGGTCCAGGGACAGGTAGATATCGTCCTGGGCAAAGTCGATCGTTGCATCGACCGTCTCGGGAAACACCGGATGGATCCGCGAGGTAAAGGCGTTGGCGTAGTAGTAGCGGCCTTCTGTGTAGTAAACCGGCCGCACAGTCAGTCCTTTGGGCGGCACGCTCAAAAACTCGTGCAACAGGCTGCGTACGACACGCTGGATGCCGGATTTGGCATCGCTGTGGACGATGCTGGAGACATCCAGCAGCAATTGCCGCTGTCCGGCGCCGGAAAAGTTGAAGGCGATACTTTTCGCAATCTTGAACAGCTCTGTCTCGCTTGGCGTCTGCTCGGTCAGCGTTACCAGGTGCTGCAATACGGCATCTTGTGCAGAGCCTGCCGGTTGTGCCTCGAGGGGACGATGGCGCAGTTCCAGAGCCGCAATGGCTTTCTTGGCCGATTCGTCCCAGGAAAACTTTTTGCACTGCTCAATGGCATTGCCGATCAGACGTGCGCGAAACGCTTCATCTTCCAGGCCGTGGGTCAGCTTGGCGGCAATGGATTTGGGCGACAGCGGATCGAACAGCGCCTCATCGCACCCGATGACTTCCGGCACGCTGCTGGTGTTCGAACCAATCACCGCGGTGCCGCAGGCCATGGCCTCAAGCACCGGCAGGCCAAAGCCCTCATGAATGGAGGGGAACACAAACAGCTTGGCCAGCGAGTACAGGCTGATAAGGTCCTGGTCGTTGACATAGCCGGTCAGCACCAGTTCGCGGGTGCGCACGCCGTACTTTTCTGCCAACCCCGTCAACTCAGCCCGCTGCTGCGGATGAAGCTTGCTGGCGATTACCAGTTGATGCTGACTTTTCAGGTGTTCGGGAAGCGTGCTGTAGGCCTCAAGCAGGCGCGCGAAGTTCTTCCTCGGGTCGAATCCACCCGGCGCATACAGGATGAAGTTTGACTGTATGCCCAGGCGCTCAAGCAATTGGGCACTTTTGCTTTCGTCTACCGCATCGGGGATGAACTGCTCACCAATGGCCGCAGAAATATTGGCCACACGCTCGCGGGCTATTGCCAGTTCGCTGACCGCTTCCTGACTGGAAGAGTCGGAGATCGCCAGCAGGATATCGGCGTTCTTCAGCCACTCGATCTTGCGGTAGTAGTAATCCTTAAGCTCCGGCGTCGGCAGGTAGAGCTTCTTGTTCATCAGCGGGATCAAGTCATAGAGGATCACCGCGGTCTGATAACGGGTTTCAATAGCACCGATCGAGGTGACGGCGTTGGCCCAATAGCCTTCGAATAAGCTGCTGACCAGCACCACGTCCGGGTTCAAGGTTGCCAGAAAGCTTTCACGTACCACTTCGGCAGCGCGTTCGCTCCAGGCGCTGGGACTGGAGTCATCGGGCACATCGAAAATCCGGATGCGCTCCTGCGAAATCAGCCCGGCAAAGGCCGTTCTGATGTCTGAAATGCTGTCGGGCAGGCGGCTGTTGAGGGCCAGCCAGATTTCATGCTCACCGGCATTTCGCACCATGGCCTGAGCCAGAGACATTGAATAACGGCCAATACCACGAAAGCGGCTTTCCGACTGTGCGCCTTGCAGGTCAATAACAATACGCATCAGCGATTTTCCTTACGCTCAAAAGCCTGTTTCAGTTCGCTGTAGATATGGGCGACCCTCGGGCTTGCATGATCCAGGCTGTCTTCGGGTATTGGCGGCATAACCCCAATCTCCGGTTCTGTGAGCCCATGCGCCAAGGCGAACTGCCGCACGCGCTGAAACAGCACCGGGTGATTCTTGATGGCATTGCTCATGCGCAGGCGCAGGCCCGGGCGATTCAGGACAAAGCGCACCGAGCGGAATAGCACCGAGCGCACGGTGCGCCTGGGCTGCTGAAGGCTCCATTTGGCCAGCGACTTGGACACGCGCAACGGGTGGGTAACCCGCCAGGAAGCGCTGTTGAGCAAAGCCATCATCTGCTGTTGGTAGGCCAGGTTCTGGGCTCTGATGGCGTCCAGCTCGGCATTGACTCGTCCAAACTCGCCCTGAATGCGGATGTCAGCGTCAGCAGCCCGCTGCCACAACTGATGGCCTTGGGCGTTGGTCTGGGCATGGTGATGGTGCAGTTCATGAATCAGGCGTTCCAGCTCGTTGAGCTGCGCCTGCGTGCCTGTCACCTGGCTGTCGTAGCGGTTGGCGAGCGACTCCAGCGACAGGCCGTAGGTGCGGTTGAAGGCGCCATCGAAAGCACGCAGGTGTTCGACCTGGCCTTGTTTCTGCGCAACGATGGCGTAGTCAGGGCTGACGCCATGAAAGACGCTCATCAGGTTCACGGCGCCGCCTTCGGCAAGTCCCGCAGGCTCTTGCAAACGCAGCAGCTTCGAGCGATGAAAACCGCAGTATTCCGCCAGAAAGCTCAGCAACAGGTGCGGAATGGGCCGCTCGTGGCTGGGGTCCAGGTAGAAGGTTTCGGTCCCGACCATCAGGTTTTCAGGGTTGGGTGTTTCCAGGATCAGCAAACCGGCGGGCTTGAGCACGCGCAGGGTCTGGCGGACCAGTTCGTTGAGGACATCGAAGGGAATGTGCTCGGCCAGGTGAAAGCCCGAAACGACGGTCAGACTGTTGTCAGGCAGGCGCTTGAGCATTTCCAGTGCATCGCCCTGCTCGACCGGCAGCCCCAGCGCATGGCAGGCCTCCAGCATACCGACATCGAGGTCGACGCCCAGCGGGTCGAAACCGTTGCTGATCAGGATTTCCAGCCACTCGCCACGGCCGCAGCCGACATCCAGCGCCTTGCGCTCGGGATACAGTTGTTTCAGCGGTTCGAGAAACGGCACATAGATTTTCTGGCGCTCGTGAATCAGTTCACGCGAGCCGCGATAGCGGTCTTCGAACGCACGATAGAAAGAGCTGCTCATCGATGGCACTCCACAGTCGGTGGAATCCAGGCCAGGCCGACGAACTCGCCCTGGGAAATATTGACGACGTTGAACACGAGCGTTAGATCCACCCATTCATAGTTGCGCGCCAGATGGCTGTCTGTGGTGTGCAATGCCACCGCCACCGAATACGACCCGACGCCAAGATTGGCGATGAAATTGAACGAATACCCTGGTGTTTCACCGGCCTGCAAATCGTGCAGCGTGCAGCCCAGATGGTGGGTATTGGTGCCGAATACCGGCTGGCCAAGACGGTCCTTGATCATGTAGCCGACCACCAATTCAGGGATGGGGATGTTGATCTGTGTCTGGACGCGCAGCGACACAGGCTCGCCGACCGAGGCAAATTCGATGCGCTCACCGGCGGCGTTATGCAGGGTGACCGCACCGATGCTGGCCTCGCCGCTGCCGGAGCGGGTTTGCAAAGAGCCATCTTCGAGCTCACGCACCTCGACTTTGGAGTTTTCTTTTTCAGCGATCAGAGCGTTGTAGAAATCCATGACTTCTTCAGGGTTGCCGTCTTTGATGACGGTGCCTTTTTCCAGCAGGATCGCGCGGTCGCACAGGGCCTGGATCGAGCCACGGTCGTGGGAGACGATCAGCAGCGTGGTGCCCTGGCGCTGGAACTCACGAATGCGCTCGAAACTTTTGTGCTGGAAGTAGCTGTCGCCGACCGACAGTGCTTCATCGACAATCAGGATGTCGGGGCGAAACGCCGTGGCCACGGCGAACGCCACGCGCATCTGCATGCCGCTGGAGTAGGTGCGCACGGCGTCGTCGAAGTAGCTGCCGATTTCGGCAAACGCGGCGATATCGTCGATAATTTCGTCGATCTGCTCGGAATTGAAGCCCATCAGGCCGGCGGCGTGATAGACGTTCTGGCGCCCGGTCAGGTCCGGAGTGAAGCCCATGCCCAGTTCCAGAATGGCAGCGATGCGGCCATTGACCTGCACATGCCCTTCGGTTGGCTGCAAGGTGCCGGTGATCATTTTCAGCAGGGTCGATTTGCCCGCACCGTTCTGGCCAACGATGCCGATGGCCTCGCCGGCCTCGATATTGAAGCTCAGGTGCTGGAGCACCCAATGCTCTTCGCTCGGCTTGACCGGCAGGCCGAACCAGCGCGCCACGCGTTGCAGTTCAGAGGTATAGGTGCGGTAGGCCTTGCCCAGGTTGTTAACACTCAACAGGCTCATAGGACGTCCACCATTTCAGGGGCGGCGCGGCGGAACATGAACAGGCCCAGGCCCAGCAATACCAAGGCAATGGCGGCAGTCAGTGCAATGCTTTGCATGTCCGGTGCCCGGGCGTAGACCAGCACATCGTGGTAGGCACTGACGATCGGGAACATGGGGTTCATGGCCATATAGCCTTTGTATTCGTCAGGAATGATATTGAGCGGGTAGACCACCGGGGTGAACCAGAACCAGATCTGCAACAGAATCGGGATCACCTGGCCTACGTCGCGAATGAACACGTTGAGCACGCCGATGATCAGCCCCAGGCCGACGGCCAGTGCGGTGACCACCACCGTCAGGGGGATAAGCCAGAGCATCTGCCATTGTGGCCACTGTCCCAACAGCGCGAACACCACCAGCAGCGCGACAAACAGCAACAGGTAATTGAGCAGACAGGAACCGACGACGATCACCGGCAGGGTAATGCGCGGAAAGCGCATTTTCTTCATCAGGTTGCCCTGGTCGATGAACAGGGTCAGGCAGCGGCCAATGATCTCAGCGAACAGGCTCCAGGCCAATATCCCGGCCATGAGGTACAGGGCGTAGGCATACTTGTTTTCAATGCCAGGCAGCTTGGCGGCCAGGACGTTGGAAAGCACCAGCGCATAAATCGCAACTTGCGCCAACGGGTTGATAATCATCCATAGACCACCCAGGCGACTACGCGAAAAGCGGGCGGAAAATTCATTGCGAATGGACGAAAACACGAAACCCCGGTAACCCCAGAGGCTCCTAAACAACTCCAACATTCATGACTCCTGATAAGGGTGCGGCTGCATGGCCTCACGCTTGAAAGTGTGTTTCGGAATATCCCTTTCGGGGGCCTGCCCACTGGCGGCAAAGTCCTTTGAGCCTTGGACAGCGAAACGCAGAAACGCCAAAAAGGAATTTCTGGAGGCGCACTATATCGCCTTCATCGCAATAGTCATCGTTTAGTCGTTCGGGTGGCCGACTGAAGAAGGGGTTGGAGGGGGCATCCGGCTATTGGTTCACCCCGTGAACAGGTGCCGGGAATTAAATACCCGATTGAGTGTGCGTTAGCCACTAACGCACTCGGGAACTGTTCGATTACAGCGTTTGTACTGTTTCGATACAGCCGCAGACACATAGCCTGGCGGGTCGTATATAAGCGGCCTAAACTGTATCATCGCGTCCTTTCGTTTACTGGCCGCTGCTTGTGCCAGTCGTCCTTGGCTACCCACTCTTTTTTAACGGAGTAAAACCCCCAGCATGAAAGCAATCGTTACCGGCATCACAGGTCAAGACGGCGCCTACCTGGCCGAACTGCTCCTTGAGAAAGGCTATACCGTCTACGGCACCTATCGCCGTACCAGCTCTGTCAACTTCTGGCGTATCGAAGAGCTGGGCATCCAGAACAACCCGAATCTGCACCTGGTCGAATATGACCTGACCGACCTCTCTGCCAGTATTCGTTTGCTGCAAACCACCGAAGCCACCGAGGTTTATAACCTCGCCGCGCAAAGCTTCGTGGGTGTGTCGTTCGACCAGCCGGTCACCACCGCCGAAATCACCGGCCTGGGTGCGGTGAACCTGCTCGAAGCGATCCGCATCGTCAATTCCAAGATTCGCTTCTACCAGGCGTCGACTTCGGAAATGTTCGGCAAGGTCCAGGCGATTCCGCAGATCGAGAGCACGCCGTTCTACCCGCGCAGCCCGTATGGTGTTGCCAAGCTGTACGCGCACTGGATGACAATCAACTACCGCGAGTCGTACGGCATCTTCGCCACCAGCGGCATCCTGTTCAACCACGAGTCGCCACTGCGCGGCCGTGAGTTCGTGACCCGCAAGATCACCGACTCGGTGGCCAAGATCAAACTGGGCCTGCTTGACAAGCTCGAACTGGGCAACATGGACGCCAAGCGTGACTGGGGCTTTGCCAAGGAATACGTCGAAGGTATGTGGCGCATGCTGCAAGCCGATGAGCCGGACACCTTCGTGCTGGCCACCAACCGCACCGAAACCGTACGCGATTTCGTCAGCATGGCGTTCAAGGCGGTCGATATCACCCTGAAGTGGGAAGGCAAGGACGAAGCCGAGCAAGGCATCGACGCGGCCACCGGCAAGGTACTGGTCGGCATCAATCCGAAGTTCTATCGCCCTGCCGAAGTCGAGCTGCTGATCGGCAACCCGGCCAAGGCCAAGGAAGTACTGGGCTGGGAGCCCAAGACCAACCTTGAAGAGCTGTGCCGCATGATGGTCGAGGCGGACCTGCGTCGTAACGAAAAAGGCTTCTCCTTCTGATGAATATCGCCGGTAAGCGTGCCCTGATTACAGGTATCAATGGCTTCACCGGGCAGTTCATGGCCGCCGAGCTTGCCGCTCGCGGCTGTGAGGTGATCGGTACCGGAAGCCAGCCTTCGAACAGCGCCGGTTACTATCAGGCGGACCTCACGGACGCCGCGGGCTTGCGCACGCTGCTGGCCGATATTCAGCCGGACATCGTCGTGCACCTGGCGGCGCTGGCCTTTGTCGGGCATGGCGTGGCGGATGCGTTTTATCAGGTCAACCTGATTGGCACCCGTAACTTGCTGGAGGCCATCGCGGCCTGCGGCAAGACGCCTGATTCCGTGCTGCTGGCCAGCAGTGCCAACGTGTATGGCAATGCGTCCAGCGGCCTGCTCGACGAGTCGACTCAGCCGGCGCCGGCCAACGATTACGCGGTGAGCAAACTGGCGATGGAGTACATGGCGAGCCTCTGGCACGACCGTCTGCCGCTGATCATTGCCCGCCCGTTCAACTACACCGGTGTCGGCCAGGCCGATAACTTCCTGTTGCCCAAGATCGTTTCGCACTTTGTTCGCAAGGCCGACACCATCGAGCTGGGCAATCTGGACGTCTGGCGCGATTTCAGCGATGTCCGTGCAGTGGTCAGCGCCTACCGCGGCTTGCTGGAAAGCCAGCCGATCGGCCAGACCATCAACGTCAGCTCCGGCGTGACCCACTCGCTGCGTGAAGTGCTGGACATGTGCCGGGACATCACCGGCCAGGCCATCGATGTACAAGTCAACCCGGCGTTTGTGCGGGCCAACGAGGTCAAGACCCTGTGCGGCGACAATACCCGTCTGCGCACACTGGTTACCGACTGGCAGACCCCGCCACTGCGCGAAACCCTGAGCTGGATGTTGTCTGCCCGTTGAGTGGCACAACACCGATTCTGTAGGAGCGAGCGTAGAGCTCGCGAATGCTGATGTGCAGGCCTTTTCGCGAGCTCTACGCTCGCTCCTACGAGTCTTGTGCCGGTCTTGAGAGATCGGTCCCCATTCGAGTTCCCCCATGAAGGTATTGCACTTCTTCAAGACCTATTACCCCGACACCACCGGCGGTATCGAACAGGTCATGTTTCAGCTTTGCCAGGGCAGCCGCGCGTTTGGCGTGGAGGGTCAGGTACTGACCTTGAGCCCGACCCCTTCGCCTGAGCGTATTCAGGTGGCCGACCACTCGGTGGTGCGTGTCAAAGAGAACTTCAACCTGGCCTCTACCGGCTTTTCGTTGTCGGCGTTCTCTACCTTCAAGGCTATGGCCGCCGAAGCGGACCTTGTGCACTTTCATTTTCCGTGGCCGATGATGGACCTGGTGCATTTCGCTACCCGCCATGGTCGTCCAACGGTGTTGAGTTACCACTCCGACATCATCAAGCAGCGCACCCTGCTCAAGCTGTATGCGCCGCTGATGAACCGCATGCTGGCCAGCATGGACCGTATTCTGGTCGCCTCGCCCAATTACCAGCGCACCAGCGAAACCCTTAAGCCCTTTGCCAACAAGACCGTGGTGGTGCCGTACGGGCTGGATGAAACGGCCTATCCGCAGGTGTCGGCCGAACGCCAGGCGCACTGGCAGGCTCAGGTGCCGAACAAGTTCTTCCTGTTCGTCGGTGTGCTGCGCTATTACAAGGGCCTGAGCACCCTGCTCGATGCCCTGGAAGGCGTGGATTACCCGGTGCTGATTCTGGGCGGCGGGCCTCAAGAACAAGAGCTAAAGGCCCAGGCCGAGCGCCTGCAACTGCGCAACGTGCGTTTTCTCGGCCGCCTGGACGACGAAGACAAGGCCTGCCTGCTGCAATTGAGCCATGCGCTGGTGTTCCCCTCGCACTTGCGCTCCGAGGCGTTCGGAATTTCGCTGCTGGAAGCGTCGATGTACAGCAAGCCGATGATCTCGTGCGAGATCGGCACCGGCACCACGTTCGTCAATATCGACGGTGAAACAGGGCTGGCCGTGCCCCCGGAGAATCCGCAGGCACTGCGTGGTGCATTGCGCCGCTTGTGGGACAACCCCGAAGAAGCCGCACGCTTCGGCGCCCAGGCCCGGGCGCGTTTCGAGGCGCTGTTTACCGCGCAACGGATGTGCGAGCGCACAATCGAGGTTTACAGACAGCTGGTCTAGAACCAGCCGCCCAGCGTCATTACTCTGGAAAGTGCTGCTTGGCCAGTTCCACGACTTCTTCTCCGGTGATCGGCGCAAGGGCTGCAACGGCCCACAGATCATAGGCCGGATGGGTGCGCTGGATCGGCAACACCATGTCGAAACCGGCCGCCTGCAAGGTGGCGGTCAATACCGTCTTGGTGAAGCCGCAGCGGTGCGCCATGTAGTGATTACCGTTAGCCATGGCCGGGCGGTGCCCATACAGGATGTCGATCGGTGCAATGGGGCCGGCCGGCGAGATGTAAGCGACGTTGGTCAGCTTGTCTTCGGCGACCAGCGCGCAGACCGATTGCAGATCCGGGCAGGTAATTACGACAAAGCCACCGGGCTTGAGCACTCACCGAAAGTCCGCCAGAGCCACCGGCACTTCGTGCGGATACAGGTGCTCGATGTTGTGGCTGGAGAACAGGGCGTCGACCGAAGCGCCCTGGACCTGGGACATGTCGGTCATGGTGCCGACGATGTCCGGGTTGACGCTCTGGTCGATATCAGGCCAGCGGCAAGGCACAGAACCTATTCAGCGTGCGCGGCGATCTTGAACGGTGGAAAACCGAAGTCGCGACCAAGTGCGCGGGCAACCCGGTTCTGACCCTCGCTGTAGGCTGTGCCCTAGCTGGCCCGCTGCTGAGTCTGGTAGGCGTATTGGGTGGCGGTGTTCACCTCGTGGGGGACAGCTCTAGCGGTAAATCACTGGCGCAACTGATTGGCTCGTCGGTATGGGGCGACCCCGGAATATTCGCCGCGTCGTGGGATATGACCAAAGGTGGCCTGGAGATTGAAGCCTCTGGATGCAATGACACCATGCTTCCCCTGGACGAAAACAAGCGGGCCGACCCCAAACGCGTACAGGAAATGGCCTACTCACTCGCCAATGGCCAGGGCAAAGGCACCATGCCCCATGAGCGTGAAGGTCGGGCCAAGCTGTCGTGGCGTCTGCTGGCGCTGTCGAGTGGTGAGCGCTCCCTATCTATCCGAACACGCTGCCATCGGCGGCAATGCGGCCCACGCTGGCGCTGAGTTACGCATGGTGGACGTGAACGCCGGTACTCGCACCAACCGCGCCTTCGACGAATTGCACGGCCTGGCGGGCGCGGACTTCCACCAACTGCTGACTGTTGCTGTCGGCGCCCACCATGGGCATATCGGGCCAGCATTCGTTGAACAGTTGCTCGTCAGTGATGATCGCCCCTGCCTGCTGGAAGACTTCGCCGGTATTCGCGCCAGCTTCGTCGAGGACAACGCTCAGGCCGGACGGGTGGCGGATCGCTTCGCCGTCATTGCCCTGGCCGGGGAAATGGCTATCGCCTACGGCCTGCTGCCCTGGACGCTGGGTAGCGCTATGGCCGACTGCCAATTGCTCTATGGCGAGTGGCTGAGCCGCGTAGGCAGTGGCAATGCCGAAGACCGCCAGATCCTCGCCGAGATTGTCGACTTCATCGACAAGCACGGCAGTAGCCGGTTCTCCGATGTAAACGACCAGACGCCCGACACCAAGGTATTCAACCGGGCCGGGGACTGGGAGTCATCAATGGGCAAGTGCTTGTACCTGTTTACAAAGTCGGCACTGATCGAGGCGGCGCATGGGTATGGCCTGAGCCGTGTAGTCAAGGCGCTGGAGGGCGCTGGCACGCTTACCAGGCGAGACACCGACCGCGATAGCCGCAAGACGAAGAAGTATCGAATCCCCGGTGGGGGTTCGGCTCGCCTGTACGTGATCGATCCCGAGGTAATGGACGGTGAAGGCGGCAGCGTATGACGGCCATTACAGCCAGATCCGAATGCCCAAATTCACAGGAACCTAGTTTTGTGGGGAGCGGGGGGAGCGGGTGAACTGTCTGTAAAACCGTGGCCTGTAGCCGCTCCGCCTTATTAGATGTATGGGGAACAGGGGGAACACAAACATGTTTTTAAATATAAGAACCTGCGTAGTTCCTAGCATTTGGTTATCACTGTTCCCCCGAAAAAGCGACGGGTAACAGAAACCCCCTCTCCCCCCCCGGAAACACTGGCTGTTCCCACTGTTCCCCCGCATTTTTTTCACAGACACATTCCGTCATTGGGTCGAAATCTCCAGCTGGGGTTATGAGCTACCGCGAGCGATTGCTTGACCAGATGCGCCCAGTCGGGATCGAGAAGTCACACCAGCAGGCGCCAGCACTATCCTCCCCACACCTGTTATGAGCCGTGCAATATCGACGGTCTCTTACACCAGTGCCGCCACCGCAACGTCCAAATAGCTCCAAGCCCGTGACCAATGCCTTACCGCATCATCGCCAGCTTGGGGTGCTGGACGCCCAGGCGGGCTTATGCCAAATAGGCAGCGGATTGCTAGGAAATACCACGCCTAAGACACGACAGTTTGACACCATGAAATTCGCACCAGACCTTTGCTAAGAAGAGGCCGAGGCTGGTCAATTTTTCGGCTGAAAATAGCAGTCGGCATAGCTAGCCAAAGTACCGTATTTGTTGAGCGAACGGCTCGAGTCGGTAGCCGTCAAGTTGCTAAGAAAAGCTAAGGTGGCAGCTGGGGTTTGCCGCCACCCCCAGTGAAATCATAAGTGGCACGCCATCCATGCTAAGCATTGCACTGGTTAGGACTGTTGAGCTGACTCGACATCATGCTCTGAACTGGGATTGAGCCCATGCCCTGAATAGTGATCAGGGAAAACTTCGCAAGAATCGAGCATTGCCTTTTCTTTTAGCGGGTCAATCATCAGGTCGTAATACAGTTTGTTGCCGCTGACCGAAAAATGACCCAGTAAAGGCTGAAATTTCGCTGACCCAAGCTTCTACTTCTTAAAGCGTTAGCAGGTCTGACTTTGGGCTGAATACTTATGGGGCAAAGCCAAGTCGGTGCTTCGACAGCTCCAGCGAGGCTGGCCGATACGCGGCTGAGTGACTTGCTCAAGGGTCCGTTTCAACGCTTCGGCCGGTAGGGATGGCTTGCGACCTCGTCCGGGCAGATCCACCAGGCCTTGTAGACGCAGCTCTTGAAAACGCTTGCACCAGCGGGTGACTGAAACAACGGAGAGACCGGTCAACTGGGCGATCTCGTTGCGAGAACAACCTCGAGCGGCTAGCAAAATCACCCGCGCCCGACGACCGTCACGCTGACTGATCGTGGCTGATCTTATCCGCCGACTCAGTTCACTTTGTTCGTCTTCACTGAGCACGATGTCCTGAGAGTTCATGTGATCACTCCAAGCACTGACTGACCACAGAAGCATAGCTCAGGTTAGAAACTTATTTCAGAGACAGCACACTAGATTGAGTGGGTTTATGAAGGCCCAGCGGGAACTGAGTAAGCAGCCAGGGAATCAGTTGCTGCATAAAACGGACTTCAGACCACGGTTTTCATCCAGTCTCTCTCGAGCTTCCAGGAATGTTTGGCCAATACTCCGACGGCCTGGTTCATGTGCACACTTTCCGCCATCAAACCGGCCAGATGATTCTCGGATTTAGTGCCTGCCGCCAGCGCAGCGCCGAAATAAATCCGACCCCGTTGCCGCGCTTGCGAATTCCAGCATGGCAATCCAGCCAAGGCATGGCAGAAGGCCAGCGAGCAGGCTATTCTTGCCCCCTTCACAGCTGATTTACCCACTATAAAAAAACCATCACCCATAGCTTGTAAATGGACGTCCTGATGAGCTTAAAAACCCTAGTTTTGATGAAAGGTCTATTGCCCAAGACCTATATCGCCGAAATGCCCTTGCGATTCATCAGGAAAGCGGACCTATTTTTTTCCCGCGCACAGCACTTCGCAAAAAATAAACCTCTCCCCTATTCCCGTCTTCTCGAAATACTCAAACGCAAGGAGCATTGGCAATGGCATTAAATTATACGGATGCATCAGGAAACACCTGGGCTGTCGATAGCCGCGGCAATGTCAATCAGGCTAAAACGTCAGCGCCCTCCTCCAATACTTTGGACAGCAGTTCCTTAAACCTTTACATCAGCGGATCAACTTCGGCCGCTTACCTGGCATGGACATCCGCCAGTGCCACAGCCAATACACAGACTGTCACTGCGACAGATTCTGCCTCTGGCATTACCCTCACGCGCACCACCTACATTGGCGATGGTTTTGTCCGCACCCTGGAAGTCGTTAAAAACACCGGAAGTGCCCCACAGTCAGTCAATCTTCAGCTGACGGACAATATCTATTACGATTCAAGAACTGTTGTGACCGCCACCAGCAGCGGTGACACCTTGCGCAATACCGCTGACGACTGGTTTGCCGTCGGTAGCACTAACACTTCCGATGCCAATCTTGTCCATGTGGTGTCGGGAGGTGCCGGTTCGCCAAGCACCACCAGTCAGAACTACAGCGATGCTGATCAACCACAGAGCAGCTACAACCTGTCGCTTGGCGCTGGTGAAACCAAAGTTGTCATGCATTTCTATGCGCTGGCGAACAATGCGGCCGGAGCACAGGCGATCGGCAGTTCGCTCGCTGGGTTGTCTAAAAGCAACTACTTGACGGGCATGAGTTCGACCGAACTAAGCAGTCTTGTCAATTTCACCCAGGATATTTCCAGCAGCGTGACATCAGCGCTTGCGGCGCATCAGGCCAACCTCACACTGACCGGAACTTCCGCCATTAATGGTACCGGCAATGGACGCGACAATATAATTACCGGCAACAGTGCGGCTAACACGCTCAGTGGCAATGATGGTAATGACACCCTCCTAGGCGGGGCTGGCAACGACACCCTGATCGGCGGTAGTGGCAATGACACCCTGGATGGTGGCATGGGTAACGACCAGATGAATGGCGGTATCGGCAATGACCTCTATGTCGTCGATTCGGTCAGCGATAAAATCACCGAGAATGCCAATGAAGGCATCGATACCGTCAAGAGCAGTGTCAACTTCAGCATTGCCACGCTTCTGAATGTCGAAAACATCACGCTGACCGGCACGGCCCAGAACGCTACCGGTAATGCCAACGCCAACATATTGATCGGTAATGCTTCCAACAATGTGCTGGTCGGTGGTGATGGCAACGACACTCTCAAAGGTGAGGGCGGCGTCGATACACTGAATGGCGGCAACGGTAACGATGTCTATGTCGTCGATACCACGACCGATATCATTACGGATTCGGCCGGTACGGATCGGATAGAGTCCTCGGTAAATTTCAGTCTGGCTACTTATGCCGCCATCGAGAACCTGACGCTGACCGGAACCGCCGCCATCAATGGCACTGGTAACAACCTCGCAAACACCATCGTGGGTAATGCCGCAGCCAACATCATTGATGGTGGTGCTGGAGCAGACCAGATGATCGGTGGTGCCGGCAACGACACCTACGTGGTGCGCGATAGTGCAGATGTCATCACCGAAGCTAGTACCGGTGGTACCGACACCGTTATCAGCTATCTGAATTACACGCTTGGCGCCACTCTGGAAAACCTGACACTGGCCGGTACCGCGTTAACCGGTACGGGCAACGCCGGCAACAACACGCTCTTGGGCAATGCCAGCAACAATATCCTGAACGGTCTGGCTGGCAACGACACCCTGAATGGTGGCGCCGGGATTGACACACTGAACGGAGGCGATGGCAACGACCTCTACATCGTCGACACCAATACCGATGTCATCACCGACACTTCAGGTGTTGATACCGTTCAAAGTACGGTCAGTTTTTCGCTCGAAACCCGCACGACCATCGAGAACCTGTCATTGATCGGCACCGGAGCCTTGAGCGCTACCGGCAACTCCCTGAATAACCTGATTTCCGCCAACGTGGGTAACAGTACTATCAATGGTGGTAGCGGTAACGATACCGTCAATTATGCCAGCGCCACTGCGGGTGTCACGGTGACGGTCAATGGCGCCAGCCAGGCTACTGGCGGGTCAGGAATCGACACGCTGATCAACATTGAAAATCTGTCAGGCAGCAAATTTGGTGACAGCCTTACAGGTGACGGCAATGCCAATATCCTGCGTGGCGGTGATGGCAATGACATCCTCGTTGGCGGCGCAGGCAGTGACCAGCTCTTCGGCGATGCGGGCAATGATCGTTTAACCGACTCGATCGGCGATGACACGCTGAGCGGTGGTGCAGGCAACGATACCTACGTCGTTAGCGGCACCACTGGATCTATCCTGATTGAAGACACAAGCGGTATTGATACGCTGAACGCTTCGGGCGCTACTGGCGGTGTCACCATCGATCTCACGCCTGGCAGCACCAGCAACATCAATGGACGGATGGTGACGCTTTCCTCCGGAGGCACGGTCGACGTGCCGCTCGACGTGCTCTTCCTCCAGGACGCCTCCGGCTCGTTTGGCGACGACGTTGCAAAAGTGAAGACTCTAGTGCCCCAAGTGGTATCCGCCCTGTCCTCGGTTCAGGCTGACAATCGTTTCGGCCTGGCCTCCTTCATCGACAAAGGCGAATACGTCTATCGCACTGATCTGGCGATGACCGCCAATCAGACCAGCCTGGTCAATGCACTCAATACGCTGACCATCGGCAGTGGCGGCGACTCGCCAGAGGCGCAAATCGAAGCGCTGATGCAGGCCGCCTTGCGCCAGACAGAACTCGGTTTTCGCGCCGAATCCTTCCGGGTTGCGGTAGTGATGACTGATGCTGACTATCACAAGGCAGGCGACACGTCTTACGTCGCCAATGACGGTGATGCGGTGCTGGAGCTCGAAGACTATCCGACGGTTGCACTGCTCAAAACCAAGCTGTTGGCCAGTGGAATCGTACCGGTTTTTGCAGTAACCGCCGGCAACGAAACCTATTACAACAACCTTGTCGATCAGCTAGGCTTCGGAACAGTCGTGACGTTGGCAGCGGACAGCTCCAATCTGGTTGATGCCTTGACTGATGGCATGACTCAGATTACCGAGGCACGGATCGAGAACGCCATAGGTAGTATCTACAACGATACCCTGATCGGTAACGGATTGGACAATCGCTTGGAAGGCCTAGCTGGCAACGATACCTACTACGTTCAGGATAGTGGGGACGTGGTGGTTGAAGCGAATTTGGGCGGAACCGATCTGGTCATCAGTTCAGGGAGCTACGCGCTGTCGGACAACGTTGAAAACCTGACGCTTTCCGGTACCGCGAACATCGACGCTACGGGTAACACCCTGGACAACCAGCTCGTCGGCAATAGCGGTGCTAACTTCATTTCCGGCGGCGTCGGTGCTGACAGGATGCTGGGTGGTCGAGGCAACGACACCTACGTGGTTGATAATGCCGGCGATCTGGTGATCGAGTACTCCGGCGCCGGCAACGACACCATCAAGACCTCGATCAGTTATGGGCTGAGCGCCAATGTCGAGAATCTGGTGCTGACTGGCACGGCGGCCATCAATGGCACCGGCAATACCCTGGGCAACACACTGACCGGCAACTCCGTTGCCAACCTACTTAATGGTGGTGCAGGCAACGACATACTTATTGGCGGTGCGGGCAACGATACGCTGACCGGTGGTGCAGGCAACGACACATTCATCTTCACTTCGCTGTCGGACATGGGAAAGACCGGTGCAAGCACTGACGTCATCACTGACTTCATCCGCGGGCAGGACAAAATCGATCTGGGGACACTGGATGCCATAACGAACACAAGCTACAACGAGGCTTTTTCGTTCATCGGCAATGCTGTTGCCTTTACCGGAGCCGGGCAACTGAGGTTTCAGGATGGTGTGCTGTACGGCAACACCGATACAAACAACGAAACCGATTTCGCCATTAAGCTCATCGGCGTCACTACCCTGGCGGCTACAGACATCATTCTTTGATCTAGCGCTTGAAGCTGTATCTACCTTTCGTTACTAGCAACCCCGACAAGACTTGGTGCTTGTCGGGGTTTTCTCTCTGTTGATGCTCAACAACAGGCTATCAATTTACCTTCCAGTAGCCTCCCGCACATATGCCTCGCGAGCGCGATCATTCCTTGTTCACGGCGTCATCACGGCATCAGTTGAAAGTCGTCGAGAAATAGACGGTGTTTTTTAGTTGCGGATTAGGGCTCGCTGAGTGCTCAGTGGGTGCTTATAAGGGTTGGGTGAGTGTGGTGTGGGACGTTCCTGGGTTTATACGGAGTGCTCATAAAAGCCTATCGACTACAAATTCCGGCTACACATTTTGTCGCCCGTTAGTGTCTGAATAAAGCAGGTTTTAGCGATATTAATATAGCTATCTATATAGATTGATTGATATCTATCATGAGAATTGGATATCGCCCTGAACCCCGCTTTTTACGTCGCTTTCAGGTGTTCTTTATCGACACACAGGTCATACAGGCAGGCTCAGGTACGCGCGTTGAAGGGGTCGATGCAGGAAATAAAGCAGAGTGTGTTCGAAGGGGAAAAGGGCTATCGACTACAAATTCTGGCTATAGGCCAAGTCAGTGTTATCGCCAGAGCAGCGATTGACCCAGTTACCGAAATTTAACTAACCCAGGCTCCTACCTTGTGAACCATCTCCAGTGCTGGATTTTTGCCGATTGGTGTTGGGTCAATGTGGTATCGGCCACTGGGTTAATTCGGCGTCAGCGCCAGCACACATCGTCCGCCGAGCGAAACAACAGCGCCGCCTGCTCCACCAGGTCACGCACCTGCTCGCGCAATTCCAGTGCCTTGGGCGTGGGCACCAACCCACGACCAGCGCGCACCAGGATCGGGTCGCCAAGCGCCTCGCGCACCCGGGTCAGGG
>Ga0302168_1000075_pt1 | contig 23994 bp, 18 predicted proteins | sample I_Fen_N1_2_FD_193494 | JGI IMG/M metagenome (GOLD analysis project Ga0302168, IMG submission 193494) | Peat permafrost microbial communities from Stordalen Mire near Abisko, Sweden - I_Fen_N1_2 | ecosystem: Environmental > Terrestrial > Soil > Wetlands > Permafrost | place: Sweden: Abisko...
GCCGGCAGCTGCGCGCTCTGGAGCGAAAAGCGCGCAAGCTAGGCATGCAACTGGTCAAAGCAGCATGATTTTTCAAGAGCAAAAACAATGAGTTATTTTTTGTTTGATAAGAGCTTGCTCCCTTGCCAAAGCACCCCTGGCGTTTTCTGGAATCACGTGTTGAACCCGTTTCGTCCGTCGACATGACTGGATGGGCAATTACCCATCTGGTTACACTACGCCGCCGCTGCTCGGGGAGCCGGCTGACGACTACGGGGTGACATGACAATGGCCGCTCGACCGCCCAACCGTTCGCGACTGACACCACGCTTGCCTTCCTTGCGCAACCTTTTCGGCAAGGCGCTTGCCTCGCCTGCCAGCGGCACGGCAGCCGGCAAAGCCGTCCACGATTACTTCCGCCAGAAAGCCCACGCCCAGGGTTACACCCTCAGTCACAGCCAGCAGCGAGTGATCGACTGCATGGCGCAACACGCCACCGCGCTCCTCGGCGCGTCGACGAAAGCGCTCCCCGGTCTTTATTTGCACGGCGCGGTTGGACGCGGCAAAAGCTGGTTACTCGACGGTTTTTTCCAGGCGATTGCAGTCGAGGAAAAGCAGCGACTGCACTTCCACGAATTCTTTGCCCGATTGCATCAGGGCATGTTCACCCACCGCGATCAACCCGAAGCGCTGGCCTTCACCCTCGATGAACTGCTGTGTGATTGCCGGGTGTTGTGTTTTGACGAGTTTCACGTCCATGACATTGGCGATGCGATGCTCATCACGCAGCTGTTCAAGGCGCTGTTTCGTCGCGGCATTCTGCTGCTGGTAACGTCCAATTATCCGCCGGAAGGTTTATTGCCCAACCCGCTCTATCACGCACGTTTCAAGCCGGTCATCGACCTGATCCACGCCCGTATGCAAGTGATGGAAGTCGGGGGCCCGCATGACTACCGCAGTCAGGTCAGAACCCATGCGCAGCAGGTGTTTACCCAAGGCCGGTATGTCTGGCCGGGCAGCGTGGCGCAGCGTCAGGCGTTGAACCTGCCTGAACGCGTCACCCCGCCGTTGCAACTGGCGGTCGGCACCCGGCACCTTCAAGCGCGTCATTGCGAAGAGCGGACCATCGGCTTCACCTTTGACGATCTGTGCGAACACCCCACGGCCGTCATGGATTACCTGGAATTGTGCCGGCGCTTCGATCACTGGATCATCGACGAACTGCCGAACCTCGCCGACTGTTCGATCGCCGCACAGCAGCGGTTTATCAACTTGATCGACGTTTTATACGATCAGGACAAACAACTGACGCTGCTCGGCCAGCAATCATTGCGCGAAAGCCTCGGCGGCGATGCCATCGATCTGGCGCGCACGCGCAGCCGCTTGGGCCAGTTGCTGGAAGTGCGCGCACCGGCCTGACAGGCGAGCCTCCTTTACCGCTATCATGTCGCCCATTTCCAGGCCACCGCGCCTTTCTCTGATCAATAGCGAACCCGCCCATGGATACCCTCGCCCAACTGCGCGCCGGCCAATTGACTGGCATCACCCGCCTGGACCTGGCCTGCGGCCTGACAGAATTCCCGCGGGAAATTTTCGACCTGGCGGACTCGCTGGAGGTGCTCAACCTCAGCGGCAACGCCTTGCGCAGCCTGCCTGATGACCTGCATCGCCTGACCCGTTTACGCGTGCTGTTCTGCTCGGACAACCTGTTCACCGAACTGCCCGCGTGCCTGGGCCAATGCGCCGCGTTGACGATGATCGGCTTCAGGTCCAATGCCATCGAAACGGTTCCTGCCGCTGCGCTGCCGCCATTGCTGCGCTGGTTGATCCTGACTGACAACCGCATCAGCGACCTGCCCACCGAATTGGGCGACCGCCCGTACCTGCAAAAACTCATGCTCGCCGGCAACCGCCTGCAGCGCCTGCCCCGCAGCTTGAGCCAGTGCCATCGACTCGAACTGATCCGCATCGCCGCCAATCAGTTCAAGGAACTGCCCGAATGGCTGCTGGCCCTGCCCAGCCTGACGTGGCTGGCGTATGCCGGTAATCCGCTGGAAACCGAAGCGGATGCCGCAGCACTGGAAGCCACACCGCGGATTCCCTGGGAGCAATTGCACCTGGAGCAGCAATTGGGCGAAGGCGCTTCGGGGGTGATTCATCGGGCCATTTGGGCGCAACCTGGGCAACCGGCCACGCAGGTTGCGGTCAAGCTCTACAAGGGCGAAATGACCAGCGATGGTTCGCCCCTGCACGAAATGAACGCCTGCATCACCGCCGGCCTTCACCCGAACCTGATCCGCGTCGAAGGCCGAATCGTCGGTCATCCCGAGCAACAGGCCGGGCTGGTGATGCAACTGATCGATCCGAGTTATCGCAACCTGGCCGCGCTGCCGAGCCTGGCGTCTTGCACGCGGGACGTCTACACCGATGACACCCGCTTCAGCGCGGGCGTGGCAATGCGCATCGCCCATGGCATCGCCTCGGTGGCCAGGCATTTGCACCAGCACGGCATCACCCACGGCGACCTTTACGGCCACAACATCCTGTGGAACGAGGACGGTGATTGCCTGCTGGGGGATTTTGGCGCGGCGTCTTTCCACGCGACCGTCGACAGCCCTGAAAGCCGGGCGCTGCAACGGATCGAGGTGCGGGCGTTTGGGGTGTTGCTGGGGGAATTGCTGGAGCGTATCGACTCGGGGTTGAGCGATGTTGCGCGTGAGGAGCTGGAGGTGTTGCAGGAACGCTGCTGTCACCCCGAAGTGCTGAAGCGGCCGGGGTTTGGCGAGATTGTGCGGGAGCTGCAAGATAGGTGACCGCTTTGCGGCCATTCGTCGGAACGCCGCCCGGAGACAAGCCCGCTCCCACACTAGATCTATGTCGCACTGAAGATTAAATGTGGGAGCGGGCTTGCTCGCGAAGGCGGCCTGTCAGACGACAAAGCCGCACCTGCTGGAATACTTAACCCGCCAGACCGACAAACATATCCTGCACATCATCATGGTTGTCGAGGCCTTCAAGGAACGCTTCAACCTCAGCCATCTGCTCATCGCTCAAACCGCTGACGGGGTTTTTCGGCTGGTAGCCCAGTTTCGCCGCCAACACCGTGAAACCCTGCTCCGGCAGTGCTTTTTGCACCGCGTCCAGGTCCGCAGGTTCGGTCAGGAACAGGGTAGTGCCCTCTTCTTCACCTGGCTCAAAATCCTGGGCACCGGCTTCAATCGCGGCCATCTCCGGGTCGGCGTCCGGGCTGTCCGGGGACGCTTCGATCATGCCGACATGGTTGAAGTCCCACGCCACGGAGCCGGAAGCGCCCAGTTGGCCCTTGCGGAACGCCACGCGGATTTCCGCCACAGTGCGGTTGATGTTATCGGTCACACATTCAACGATCAGCGGCACCTGATGCGGAGCGAAGCCTTCGTAAGTCACGCGATGGTATTGCACGGTTTCGCCCAACAGGCCCGCGCCTTTCTTGATCGCGCGATCCAGGGTTTCCTTGGGCATCGAGGCTTTCTTGGCCTGTTCAACCACAAGTCGCAGGTGTGCGTTGGTGGCGGTATCGGCGCCGTTGCGCGCAGCAATGGTGATTTCTTTCACCAGTTTGCCGAAAATCTTGCCCTTGGCGTTGGATGCCGCTTCTTTGTGTTTAACCTTCCACTGTGCGCCCATTACTCACTCTCTTGATCTGTGGCGCCGAGACATCTATTGGCCGACGCGTTGCGCAAGTTTATACGGCCTAAAGTTGGCAATCGACCAAAAAATGCGGACGGGTCCGCCGGCTTCACCGATCGACATTTTCGCCAGCACTCGTAGGATGATTCTGAAACAGCGATTTGCGGTGACCATTGAGGGGCGCGGTTTCGTACCCTTCGCGTCCGGAATCCATGGCAGAAGCGCACTCGATGCACAACGACAAGGAAAGTCTCTACACCCTGACCCTCCTCGACAGCGGTTTAAGCCTGCAGGTGTTGCAATTTCGCGGCGCCGAAGGCCTGAACCGGCCCTACCGGTTCGACATTGAAGTGATTGGCCTGGCACCGGCGATGAACCTCGACCCGTTGCTGCAACAACCGGCCCTGCTGACGATGGGCGATCGCACCGCGGTTCACGGCATTCTTCACAGCGCCAGCCGTGAACACCGCGGCCCGCATTGCATCGGCTATCACCTGGTGCTGGTGCCTTACCTGCAAACCCTCGACCGCCACCGCTGCCGTCGGGTGTTTCATCACCTCAGCGTGCCGGCCATCCTGCGTCAATTGTTCCAGGAACATGCGCTGCCCCAGGACAGCTATCGCCTGGAATTGGCCAGCGTGCACTACCCGCCCCGGCCGTTTTGCATTCAATACGAAGAATCCGACCTGACATTGATGCAGCGACTCTGCGAAGAAGAAGGCATCCACTATCACTTTGAACACCGGCGCGACGGGCATGTGCTGGTGCTGGCGGATGACGGTCAGGCATTCCCCCAGGAACCGATCCTGCTGCCCTTTCATGAGGATGCGCTCAGCGGGACTTCTTTACCGGTGATCAGTGCGCTGTCTCAACGGCACAACGCGCGCGCCCTGCCTGCCCGCCGCGTCGCCAACCATCGCGGGTTTCAGGCATTGGGGGACGGCGCCGCCAACCACACCTTTGGCAAAACATCCCCTTTGACCGGTCGCCCCGCCCCTGAACAGGCGCACCGCGAGCAGCTCAGTCGCCGCTCACTGGAGCGTCTGCGCTGCCAGCATCGACAGATTGAAGGGCAAAGCAATCAAGCCGGTTTGCGCAGTGGCAGCATCGTGCAAGTGACGGAACATCCTGTGTCGGGCATCAACGATCAGTGGCTGATCACCGATGTCCAACACGGCGGGCAACAGCCTTCAATCCTCGCCGACCAACGTCCCCGTCGCTACAGCAATCAGTTCACGGCCATTCCCTGGTCAACGGAATTCAGGCCCACGCTCACGCAACCCCGGCCGAGCATTCCGGGCTATCAGAGGGCGTTAGTGCTGGGCGTCGCCGGACAACCGGCAGCGCTGGATGACCAACATCAAATCCACGTGCGGCTGTGGCCCGCACCGCAAGAGGACGCGGATGACTCCGCCGGCCTGTGGCTTCCCGTGGCCTTCGCCACACCGCAAGGCGGGATTGACTCCTCCAGCCTGCCCCTGGCCGGCACCGACGTGCTCATCAACTTTCTCGACAGCGACCCGGATCGCCCGGTGTTGTGCGCCACCGTTTTCAATCCACCCAAGCCCTGCGCCGCCTATCAACCCCGAAGCGATGGGCGATTGCTGCTCGATTGGCTGATCAATCGCTAGCCTGCCGCCGGTGCAGCAGGCTGCGAGGGACAGGATTCAGGTACGCAGTGGTTTGATCGCCATCGCCCGATTGGGCACGAATGGGTAGTTGGTACGCAGGCCAGCCGGGCGGCTGTTCCAGTGGGGGATCAACACCAGGGCCGAGAACAAGGCGCAACCGGCGAAGACAATGAACACCGTGACCGAGTCGAAATACCCCGGCAGCAACCCGCCGAGAATCGCCCCGACCGAACCGCAACCGTTGACGAAACCCGCCGCCGTCGCGCCCGCCTTGGCAGTGCCGAAATCAATCGCTGCCGCGCCGCTGATCATCGAGTCCGGCCCGTACAGGGTCAGGCCCATGACAAACAACAGTATGACCACCAGCAAGACGCTGCCGGTGTGCAGGGCGCCCATGAACAGGCCCAGGGTCACGGTCAGCGCCAACAGACTGAGGACGCAGGCCGGCATGCGTCGGGCCCCGAACACTTTGTCCGACGCCAGACCGAGCAGGATCGGCCCGAGCAACCCGGCCAGTTCAAATGCAGTCGGGATGATCGCCGCGCCGACCTTGCCCACCGTCGGCATTTGTTCAAAGACGATCACCGGGCCCCACAGCAGAATCGCGTAGCGCGCCGGTTTCAGCAGAAAGTACGCCAGGCCCAGCACCAGCACCGTGCGGTTGCGCAGGATTTCCTTCAAGGGTTCCAGAATGCTGATTTTGCTTTGGGCATCAGCCTCTTCAGCGGTCAACTCGGGTTCGATGTCCACCGCCGGCAGGCCGACGTCTTGCGGTGTGTTGCGTTGGAAAATAAAAAACAGCACGGCGACCAGCCCAACCACCGCCGCACTGGAAATGAACGCCGCATGCCAAGTGCCGATCAGCGTATACGCCCACCAGCCCGCAAACGGCGATGCCACCAGCCCACCAAAGGCATAGCAGGAACTCCATAACCCCAGCACCCTGCCTCGCTGCTGCGCGGGGAAGAAACTGCCGAGGTTTTTGCACAGCCCGGACCAGCCGGTGGACTGCGCCAACCCTTGAATCAACATGCAGGTCGCGAAGATCGGCAATGTCGCGTAAGTGCCCATCACCAGCGCTGCCGCCGCCGAAATCAGTAACCCGCCGAGCACCACGACCCGTGGGCCAAAGCGGTCGGCGAGCATGCCCCAGGTGAACTGCCCGAGGGCGTACGCCGCCAGGTAGATCGCGTCGAGGTTGGCCATGGCCATTTTGTCGAGCATGAAGGTGGGGTCTTCAGCGATGCCCAGTTTGGCCACGGAAAATGCTTTGCGGGTGAAGTAGAAAGCGGCGTAGGCGAGCCAGGTGATCGCGAAGATCTGCACGCGCCAGCGCTTGATGGTGCCGATGGGAGTGTTCATTGTGGTTCTGACCTCAGGGTGTGAGTGTGCCGGCAGAATTGGAAGAAAACGCCTGTATTTTTATTGTTGAGCACCGCGGTATTGCCGATTCCCTCTAGCGATACCGGTCAGATGAGTCCTGCTGTTGCACGCACAGGCTCACGGCCACCGCTGCTGTTCGACTGAACAGTCACGGGGGCTGAGGTGGATAGAAACAATTACTGATTAATAAGTGAAATCGATTTATCGTATTTCCAAAACAAGCTCAGCTTGTAACTGGAGATTTCGATGTCGGTTTCCCACGCCCAACTCAAATCCTTCCACGCGGTGGCCGTCCACGGAAGCTTTACCAAAGCCGCCGAGCGGCTATTTCTCACGCAACCGGCGATTTCCGACCAAGTGCGCAAACTTGAAGAGCGCTTCGGTGTGTTGCTGTTCCACCGCAACAAACGCACGGTGCGCCTGACGGATCTGGGCGAGCGCTTGCTCAGCATCACGCAGCGGCTGTTCGTGATCGAGGCCGAAGCACAGGAGTTGTTGCAGGACTCCCAGGCCTTGCAGACCGGCACCCTGATCCTCGCAGTGGATGCGCCGGTGCATGTGCTGCCGCAGATCGCGCGGTTCTGCGAACGCTATCCAGGCATCAGCGTGAAGATTGAAACCGGCAACACCGATGAGTCGTTGTTTCGTCTGTTCAACTATCAGGCCGACCTGGCGTTGCTGGGCCGGGATGTCAGTGATGAGCGGCTGATCTCGCTGCCCCTGCGCAATGACCCGATGGTGGCGTTTGTTTCACGCCATCATCCGTGGGCGGATCGCGAATCGATTTGCCTCGCGGACCTGGATGACACGCCGTTGGTGCTGCGGGAGATCGGTTCGGTGACAAGGCAGACGCTGGAAGAGGAAATGGCCCGGGCGGGGTTTCGCATTCGCCCGGCGATTCAGGTGGAGGGACGGGAAGCGGCGCGCGAGGCGGTGGTGGTCGGGATTGGCGTTGGGGTGGTGTCGGCCGCCGAGTTCGGTGCTGACTCTAGGGTGTGCGCGTTGCCGATTACTGATTGCACACGGCGGCTGACGGAGACGCTGGTGTGCTTGCGCGAACAGAGTTCGCGGCGGGTGGTGGCGACGTTTCTGGAGATGGTGCGCGAGAGTCTTGTGTAGGCAGGTCGGGCCTCATCGCGGGCAAGCCACGCTCCCACACTGGATTTGTGGCGCTCGCATAACCCTGTGGGAGCATGGCTTGCCCGCGATGGCCGCGCCGCGGTCTAACTGATTGGCGCCAACTCAAAAAACGCCTGAATCAAGCGCAAATCCCGCCGCCGCTCCATGCACCCGATCATGTGCCGATTCACCAACCCCTCACCAATAATCGGCACCGCCGCCACCCGTGGGTCATGGCTGACTTCCACCGACGACACCACGCCCACCCCCAACTCTGCCGCCACCGCCTCGGTCACCGCCTCCCGACTGTCCAGCTCCAGCAACACCCGTGGATTGACCTTCGCCTGATCGCAGGCCTGATCGAACGTACGCCGGGTAATCGAACTCGGCTCACGCAACACCATGATCACTTGATCCAGCTCCTTGAGCTTCACGCTGGATGCCTTCGCCCAAGGATGACTTTCGGGCACCAATGCGCAAATCCGCGATTCTCTCAACGCCTGTAAGTGCAGGCCCTTGCGCGGTTCAACCTCGGTCAACACCGCCACGTCGGCGTGCTCGGACAACAACGCCGCCAGGGTTTCCTGGGCATTGCCCAATCGCAGGTTCACGGTGATGCCAGGGTAACGCGCGCGCAGGCTAGCCAGCATCGGCATAACCATGTGCGGCCCGTCCGCCGCCACTTCCAGGCGCCCGGTCAGCAATTGCCGGTTCGCTTCAAGCATCACCTGCGCCTCTTCCGCCAGGCCGAACATGGCCCGGGTGATCGCGGCCAGTTTGGTGCCCTCCTCCGTGAGTTCCACCCGTCGTGCGGTGCGGCGCAACAAGGTGATCTGGTAATGCTCTTCCAGGGCTTTGATGTGCCCGGTCACCGCCGGCTGGCTGATGAACAACCGCGCGGCGGCGCGGGTGAAGCTGCCTTCTCGGGCCACGGCATCAAAGGCCCGAAGCTGGAACAGGTTCATGAATAACTCTCACTGATGGCTGGCATAACAACAAACAATTTGATTGATAGCACGGCAAATTGCAATTTATGTCCCGTAGCTTCATCCCATCGAATGCGAGGACACGAGAATGAGTACTGCCGAACCCATCCTGCTCACCCCCGGCCCACTGACCACATCGGCCCGCACCCGTCAGGCGATGATGGTCGACTGGGGTTCGTGGGATGACCGCTTCAATCAACTTACCGCCAGCCTCTGCGAGCAATTGCTGGCGATCATCAACGGCGGCGCCAGCCACCACTGCGTGCCCCTGCAAGGCAGCGGCACCTTCGCGGTCGAGGCAGCGATCGGCACACTGGTGCCCCGCAACGGCAAAGTATTGGTGCTGATCAACGGCGCCTACGGCAAGCGCCTGGCGAAGATCTGCGAAGTGCTCGGCCGCTCCTTCAGTACGTTCGAAACCGCTGAAGACGAACCGACCACCGCCGCCGACGTCGACCGCCTGCTGCACGCCGACGCCAGCATCACCCACGTCGCACTGATTCACTGCGAAACCAGCACCGGCATCCTCAATCCGCTGCCGGAAATCGCCGATGTGGTTGCGCAACACGGCAAGCGCTTGATTATCGACGCCATGAGCTCTTTCGGCGCGCTGCCGGTGGATGCGCAACAGGTACCGTTCGACGCGCTGATCGCCGCGTCGGGCAAATGCCTGGAGGGCGTACCGGGCATGGGTTTCGTCTTCGCTCGCAAAGAGTCGCTGGCGAATGCCGCCGGCAACTCGCACTCGCTGGCAATGGACCTGTTCGACCAGCACACCTACATGGCCAAGACCGGCCAATGGCGTTTCACCCCGCCGACCCATGTGGTCGCGGCGCTCCACGAAGCCCTGCTGCAATACAACGAAGAAGGTGGCTTGCCGGTGCGGCATCAACGCTATGCCGACAACTGCAAAGTGTTGCTTGAAGACATGGCCAAACTCGGTCTGCGTAGCTTCCTGCCTGCCGCGATTCAGGCGCCGATCATCGTCACGTTCCACGCACCGAAAGATCCGCGCTACCAGTTCAAGGAATTCTACGAACGGGTCAAGGCCAAGGGTTTCATCCTCTACCCCGGCAAATTGACCCAGGTTGAAACCTTCCGCGTCGGCTGCATCGGCCACGTCAACCAGGCCGAGATGCACGCGGCCGTGGCGGCGGTGGCCGAAGTCCTGCGCGAGATGGAAGTGCTCGAAATCTAAGCCACACCAAAAATCCCCTTGTAGGAGTGAGCCTGCTCGCGATGCGGCCATGTCAGTCGACGAAGATGTTGAATGAACAACCGCCATCGCGAGCAGGCTCACTCCTACATTTGAATTGCATTGCAACTCAGGAAATTTATCGACATGAACTACGCAAACCCCAGCAAACTGCAAGCCGCCATCCTCGACTGGGCCGGCACCGTCGTTGACTTCGGCTCCTTCGCTCCCACCCAGATTTTCGTCGAAGCCTTCGCCGAGTTCGACGTCCAGGTCTCCATCGAAGAAGCCCGCGGACCGATGGGCATGGGCAAGTGGGACCACATCCGTACCCTGTGCGATCAGCCACAAGTCGCTGAGCGTTATCGCGCCGTGTTTGGCCGCGCACCGACCGACGATGATGTCACCGCCATCTACAAACGCTTCATGCCGCTGCAAATCGAAAAAATCGCCGAACACTCGGCCCTGATTCCGGGCGCACTGGACACCATCGCCAACCTGCGCCAGCAAGGGATCAAGATCGGCTCGTGCTCCGGTTACCCAAAACAGGTCATGGACAAAGTGGTCGAGCTGGCCGCCACCAACGGTTACGTCGCCGACCACGTGGTCGCCACTGACGAAGTCCCCAACGGGCGCCCATGGCCGGCTCAGGCCTTGGCTAACGTGATTGCGCTGGGTATCGACGATGTTGCGGCCTGCGTGAAGATCGACGACACCGTGCCCGGCATTCTTGAAGGCCGCCGCGCCGGCATGTGGACCGTGGCGCTGATCTGCTCAGGCAACGCGCTGGGCCTGGACTACGAAGGCTATCGCGCCCTCGGCAGCGATAAACTGGACAGCGAACGCAAGCGCATCCACGCGATGTTCGAAAGCTCGCGCCCGCACTACATGATCGACACCATCACTGACCTGCCGCAAGTGATCGCCGACATCAACAAGCGCCTGGCAAATGGCGAAATGCCGCAAAGCAGTTGATCGCGGTTTTCTGAGCATAAAAAAGCGTCAGTTCTATTACGGAACTGGCGTTTTTTTTGATGTCAATCAGCTGAACCAAAGCGTTATACGGCACAATCACTCAAGGCAAATCCGCCAAAGCGGATTACAGTTAAGAAACACCGTCGGTCAAGAACGGTGGCTTCAGACCAGACCTGTGAGGAACACCGTATGCCCTGGAAGAATTCCGAATCACGCTACAGCACCGTATCAATCACGCTGCATTGGTTGATGCTGGTCTTGCTGGCGCTGGTTTACGCCTGTATCGAGTTTCGCGGGATCTTTCCGAAAGGCAGTGGCGGTCGCGCGCTGATCGTTGAATCGCACTACATGCTGGGCCTGACCGTGTTCGTGCTGGTCTGGCTGCGCTTGTTCGCCCGCAGCCTGGGCCCCGCACCGCAGATCTTCCCCGCCTCGCCCAAGTGGCAAACCACGCTGGCGAAACTGATGCACTGGGCGTTGTACATTTTCATGATCTCGATGCCGATTCTTGGTTGGCTGGTCACGAGCGCCAAGGGTAATCAAGTGATGTTTTACGGCTTTGACTTGCCGATGCTGGTTTCGGAAGACAAGGCGTTGGCCAAGCAGATCCAGGGCTGGCATGAACTGGGCGGCACCATCGGCTACTGGCTGATCGGCCTGCACGCTGTGGCCGGGATCTATCACCATTACGTAGTGCGGGATAACACCTTGCTGCGGATGATGCCTAAACGCGGTTGAACACAGCCCGTACTTATTGAAATCCACGGCGGCCTTGCAAGCCGCCGGTGTGGATGAAGATCAAGCGTGTACCCTTTTCTAAATGCCCGGCCTCGACGTGCTGCTTGAGCATCAGCAGCGCCTTGCCGGTGTACAGCGGCTCCAACAGCACACCGCTGGCGTGTTCAGATTGATCGATGAAGTCGAGTAACGGCTGATCGATTTTGGCAAAGCCGCCACGGCTCGCATCCAGCAGTTCGAAGTTACGTTGCGGCGCACCGGCTTCTTGCAGTATCGACTCGACCTGTTGCGCAACGCCGTGATCGTCAGGCACCGCCATCGCGCCATACACGTTGCGCTCACCCGCCTCGGCCAGCACCAGGCCGGCCAGGGTGGTGCCGGTTCCACACGCCAGCCACCAACTGTCGAAATCGCTCCATCCCAAACGATTCAATTGATCGTCGACCATTGCCTTCAACTGTATGCAGCCGCGCGCGCCACGCAGACCGCCGCCCCCTTCGGGCACCGGGTGCAGATCAGGGTATTGCGCCTGCCACGGCTGCCAGAAACCCGGTTCATGCCGCGCCCGGTAGCCGCCGTAGCCCAACCAGTGCAGTTGCATGCCGAACGCCTGCAGGTCCTTCACCGTCGCGGTGTCTTGTGGATGACCGCGTAGTAATCCGATGGTGTTGAAACCGAAGCGTTTACCGGCGGCGGCCAGCGCGTGCAGATGATTGGAGTGAGCACCGCCCAGGCTGATGATGCCGTTGGCACCGGCAAGGTCGGCGGCGTTGAGGTGTTCGATGAGCTTGAACCACTTGTTGCCGCTGATGAGCGGGTCGATTTGGTCGAGGCGCAGGATCGCGACTTCGATACCGGCGGTGGTGAGCCAGTCGAGATGGAGGGGGTCGAGAGGGGCTTGGGGTAGCCAGTCGTTCGGAGGGAGAAACATCGATGCCGGCTCTGGATAAAGAGCCGGCATCTTAACAGCCACCTGTGGCGAGGGGGCTTGCCCACTCACCACAGAGGTTGTGTGAATTACAACTCAGCAGCCAACCGCGAACCCTGATTGATTGCCCGCTTGGCATCCAGCTCCGCCGCCACGTCCGCACCACCAATCAAATGCACGTTCTGCCCGGCCGCGACCAACCCGTCCTGCAATTCACGCAGTGGATCCTGCCCGGCACAGATCACGATATTGTCCACCGGCAACACTTGAGGTTCGCCGGTTTCGCCGATGCGAATGTGCAGGCCTTCGTCATCGATCTTCAGGTATTCGACGCTGTTAAGCATCTGCACTTGCTTGTTCTTCAGTCCGGTACGGTGAATCCAGCCCGTGGTTTTACCGAGGCCGTCGCCGACCTTGGATTTTTTGCGTTGCAGCAGGAACACGTCACGGGCCGGTGCATGCGGCTCAGCTTTGATGCCCGCCACGCCACCGCGCGCTTCCAGGTGAGTATCGATGCCCCACTCCTTCCAGAACGCGTCGCGGTCCTGACTGGTGGCGATGCCCTGGTGCACGAGGAATTCCGATACGTCGAACCCGATACCGCCCGCGCCGATCACCGCAACACGCTTGCCCACCGGTTTACGCTCCAGGATCACGTCCAGGTAGCTCAACACCTTGGCGTTTTCCACGCCGGGAATCGCCGGAGTCCGTGGCGCGATTCCGGTGGCGAGAATGATCTCGTCGTAACCGCCCTCGACTAGTCGAGCCACATCGACGCGGGTGTTCAGGCACACCTCGACGTTGGTGGTCTGCAATTTGCGGTTGAAATAGCGCAGGGTTTCGAAGAACTCTTCCTTGCCCGGCACGCGCTTGGCGATGTTGAACTGACCACCGATTTCGCTGGCCGAATCAAACAGCGTCACTTGATGCCCGCGCTCGGCGGCCACCGTCGCAGCGGACAGCCCGGCAGGACCGGCACCGACCACGGCGATTTTCTTGATCTGCTGCACCGGCAGGTAGTTGAGTTCGGTTTCATGGCAAGCGCGCGGGTTGACCAGGCAACTGGTCAACTTTCCGCCGAAGGTGTGATCCAGGCACGCCTGGTTGCAACCGATGCAGGTGTTGATTTCATCGGCGCGCCCTTCAGCGGCCTTGTTGACGAAGTCCGGGTCGGCGAGGAACGGCCGCGCCATTGACACCATGTCGGCATCGCCTTCGGCCAGAATCTGCTCGGCCACGTCCGGGGTGTTGATGCGGTTGGTGGTGATCAGCGGAATGCTCACCGAGCCACGCAGCTTGGCGGTGACTTTGCTGAAAGCGGCGCGCGGCACTTTGGTGGCGATGGTCGGGATCCGCGCTTCGTGCCAGCCGATACCGGTGTTGATGATCGTTGCACCGGCCTGTTCGATGGCCTTGGCCAAGGTGACGATTTCTTCCCAGCTGCTGCCGCCTTCCACGAGGTCGAGCATCGACAGGCGGAAGATGATGATGAAGTTCGGACCGACCGCTTCACGCACACGACGGACGATTTCCACCGGCAGGCGCATACGGTTTTCGTAGCTGCCGCCCCAACGGTCTGTGCGGTGGTTGGTGTGGGCAGCGAGGAACTGGTTAATGAAATAACCTTCCGAGCCCATGATCTCGACGCCGTCGTATTCGGCGGTTTGCGCCAGAACCGAACAGGTGACGAAATCGCTGATCTGTTTCTCGATGCCTTCCTCGTCCAGCTCTTTAGGCTTGAACGGGTTGATCGGCGCCTGAATGGCGCTTGGCGCGACCTGTTTCGGGCTGTAGGCATACCGGCCGGCGTGGAGGATCTGCATGCAGATCTTGCCGCCCGCCTCGTGCACAGCGCGCGTCACGATCTGGTGCTTGAGCGCTTCTTCTTCGGTGGTCAGCTTGGCTGCACCGGAATACACCCCGCCCTCATCGTTAGGGCCGATGCCGCCAGTGACCATCAGGCCAACGCCGCCGCGCGCACGTTCGGCAAAGTACGCCGCCATGCGTTCGAAACCGCCGGGTTTCTCCTCAAGACCAGTGTGCATCGAGCCCATCAGGGTGCGGTTGCGCAGCGTGGTAAAACCCAGGTCCAGCGGGGCCAACAGGTGCGGGTAGTGAGCGGCGGCCATTTGTAACTCCACATCGAGCGATCACGGAAAAAGTGCAGGGGCTCTTCGGCTCCCGTCAGTCATGTTCGACAGACTAAGAGTCGCATCGCTGTCACTCAATGACCGAAACTGACAACTTATTGATCCAAATGCGCAGCGCCCCTTGGCAAGTGCCAACGGGCGCCCTACCCTAGCCGCAAACCCTGGACACGACCGTTGACTGCTTCCCCATGCGCAAACTTCTGTACCTGACCTTTTCCATGGCGATCATTGCCGCCCTTACCACTTACGCGATGTGGGCCGCGGATCGTCCGGTGGGCCATTACCTGTCGGACCTGCGCATCAACCTGGCCATCGATCAAGGTACACCCGCCGATCGCGGCAACCTGCTGGGCATCCAGCCCGAGCTGTTCCCGACCGATTATCAAAGCCCCGAGCGCCTGCACCGCAAACTCGCGGCCTATTTGCAGAAGGCCCAGGATCAGGGCTTGCTGAACGACAAGACCATCGTTGTGCTGCCCGAACATGTCGGCACCTGGCTGATGGTCAGCGGCGAGAAAGATGAGTTGTACCAGGCCACGACGATCCAGGAAGCGATGAACTGGCTGGCGGCGAGCAATCCGTTGCAGTTCGTTCGCGCGCTGATCAGCGCCAAGGGCGACAGCCGGATCGACGATGCCCATTTGCGAATGAAGGCCAAAGGCATGGCCAAGAATTACCAGGCCCTGTTCGGCGGGCTGGCGAAAGAGTTTCACGTGACGCTGGTGGCGGGCACCATTGTGCTGCCGGAGCCCAGCGTCATCGACGGCACACTGAAAATCGGCCGCGGTGCGCTGTACAACAGCAGTGTCATCTTTGGTCGCGATGGACTGCCGATTGGCCAGCCTCAACGCCAGATGCACCCGGTGTTCGAGGAGCCTGAAGGCATCAAGGCCAATGAACAACAGGCTCTCAACGTCGTCGATACGCCTGCCGGACGCTTGGGCGTGTTGATCGGCAGCGACAGTTGGTACCCGGACAATTACCGCAAACTCGACGATCTGGGCGTGCAACTGGTCGCCGTTCCGGCGTACGTCATCGGCCGTGACACTTGGGACAAACCGTGGCGCGGTTACCGCGGATTACCGACACCGGCCTCTGTCAGCATCAAGCCCGGTGAACTGAGTGAAGGTCAGGCCTGGCATCGCCTGACCCTGACCGCCCAACCGCCCGCGAGCCAGGCCATTGCCGGCATGAGCGTGTTCCTGCGCGGGCAGTTCTGGGACAAGGGCAGCGCCGGGCAAAGTTTTCTCAGCAACAACGGTCAACAGTTCGCCGACGGCAATGCCCGTGGTGCGCGGTTGCTGAACCTCTGGTTGTGACCCATGAAGCCGCTACCGATGCGCCTCGGGGATTTATCGGTGGGTTTCGTCCATAGCCTGGCCGATGCCGTACGCAGCCACGGTGCAGACCCGCAACCGTTGCTCGATCAATACGGGCTGGATGCGGCCCGGTTAGCGGAGCCCGGTGCCCGGCTGTCGATCCCGCGCTATATGCGTTTGGGCCATGGGGCGATTCAACTGACGGACGACCCCGCGTTGGGTTTGCGCATGGGCCAGCTCAGTCGTCTGAGCCAGGCGGGGCTGGCCGGCGTGACGGCTGCGCAGGCGCCGACGGTTCGGGAAGCCGCACGCTGCCTGATTCGTTTCGAAGCTTTGTACGGCTCCAATTATCGCGGTCAGTCGAGCTTTCATGAAGACGCTCAGGGCGCATGGCTGCGCTTCTATTCCATCAGCCCCTACAACGCCTACAACCGTTTTGTGGTGGATTCGATCATCGCCGGCTGGTTGCACCAGTTGTCGAGCATCAGCCCTGTCCCGCTGCGCGCAGAGCGCATCGAGATCGAATTCGACGCGCCGGATTACCGCGAGGTCTATGCCCTGCTGGGCGATTGCCCGATACAGTTTGGTGCCGAGCACAATCAACTGCGCCTGAGCCTGGCCAGCCTCGCTCAACGCAACCCGGAACACTGTCCAAGCACCTGGCGACATCTGCTGCAACTCTGTGAACGGGAACTAGAACAGCTGACACGCACCCGCAGCCTGCGTGAACGCATCACTCAGTTACTGGGGCCGTTGCTCAATGGTGGCCGGGAACCCGACCTGGAAGAAGTGGCGGCACGCCTGAAGCTGCCCACCTGGACCTTGCGCCGCAAACTGGCCGAAGAGGGCACGCAATTTCGCGCGATTCTCAACGACACCCGTCGCGACCTGGCCATGACCTACATCCGCGATACCGAACTGGCGTTCGGAGAAATCGCCTATCTGTTGGGTTTCGCTTCAGCAGAAGCCTTCCAACGGGCCTTCAAACGCTGGAATGGCCAGACACCCGGCGAGTTTCGCCGCAGCCATCGCCAATCCGCTTGACGCTTACAGCTCGGTAGCGTCTTCAGCGGGTTCCAGCGGGTCCAGTTCAAACGCCTGGTACTCGAGCAGCTCTTCTTGATAATCGTCCATTTTTGAATCCCCCAGCGCTCGTTTAAAAAATGCCTGAATAAATGACCAACGCCTTGAGCATAAAGTGCCCCTGTGAAAGAAAAATGACGCAGGCGCACCGCTCAGCGGCTACTTGATAAAACGTAGCAGGCGGTCAGGAATTTATCACAGGTTTTTTTCGATACAGGCTGTAGGACTACGGCCTGGCTGATGCAGATCAACGGTAAGCGCCTACGGGATCGGTGTCGTCTGACCCGACCCCGTAGATAAACGATTACTGACCCGAGATTGGCATGGCAGGAATCGGCTCGCTCGGTGGCGGCAGGTCCGACGGTGGTGGCGGCGTGACCGCTTCTGTGGTCGATGCCGGTTCGCTGTTTTGTTCAGGGGTGATCGGAGCAGTCTCAGCCGGCGGAGCAACCGGTTCGGAGGCGACCGGGGCTGGCGCAGGCTCGGCGACCGGGGTTGGGGCTGGCGTTGGCTCTGCCGCCGGTGCCGGAGTGGGTGCCAACGCCGCAGGCGCTGCCTTGGGCTCAGGTACGCCGAGGTCGGTCTTCGGTTTCTCGACGATGTGTGCGGCTTTCTTCGCTTCCGGTGGCAGGAACAATTCGACCAGGGTGAAAAAGCGCTCGTAGAACTTGGCCGACGAAACGGTTTCGCTGGCGACCTTGACCATCGAGTCGTCGGATGAGCCGATCGGCATCGACACCGAGCCCAACACACCGACGCCGAGGCTGGCTGAGTTGTTGGTTTTCTTCAGCGCATAGCGGTCCTGCAAGGCGTTGGCGAACATGGTCGCGTGGTGCCCTTCGCTGCCGTCATCGGTACAGACCACACTGAAGCTGATCTCCATGTGCGTGTCGCCGGTCTGCTGGAAACTCTTGTGTCCACTGATCAGCTTGGGGTCGCTGCTGGTAATGATGTAACCCTGGCTGAGCAAGGCGCGGCGGGCGGCCTCGCAGGTCTGCGCATCGCTCACGGGGTAGTTGCGCGAAAAGGTGCCGGAGTCGGAGAAGTTCTCATGCTCATAAATCGCGGCTTTCTTGGAGGAGCAGCCGGCAGCAGCGAGCACCAGTGCCAACCCGACGAGACGCATGGGAATTGATTTAAACATTGAACATCCTGAGGAAAACGGTCCGGGGCGTATTGTGCAACAGATCGATGCTTAGCGGAGCATCGATTAGTGTCTTAAAACAGATACAAGTGTAAAGACTCCCAATGACGGGAAAAGGTCGCTCCCCACCCGCCTCCGGCGACGGGTAACCGTTTCACTTTCCTTTCAGTCATAAAAAACCCCGGCCTTTCGGCCGGGGTCTTTGTGTAGCGAGACGCTCAATCAGGCATCAATAACGCTTGATGTCCGCTTCGCTTTCCAGCTGCTTGCGGTAAGCCGCGAAGTCTTGCTGGCCAATGCGCGAGGCGAGGAAGCGGCGGTATTGAGCCTTCTCTTCTTCGGTCGGCGCGGCCGCTTCGTTCACATTATTCAGACGCACGATCACCAGGCTACCATCGGCCAGGGTCACGTTGCTGAAGGTCGGCTTGTCCTTGGCGGCAGGCTTGGGCATCCGGAACAGCGCCTGCAACACAGTCGGGTCAACCCCTTCCTGAGCGCGGGTAGCCGCTTCGGTCACTTTCCAGCTCTGGCCGTCGATTGCCTTGTCCAGCGGCGTCTTGCCGTCTCGCAGGCTGGCAATCAGCTGTTCAGCCTTGGTCTTGGCGGCAGAGCTGGCGTGCTCTTTGGCCAATTGCGTGCGGATGGCCGTGTTCACCGCTTCCAGCGGCAGCTGTGCTGGTTTCAGGTGTTCCTTGGCGCGTAACACGATCACGGTTTCCGGATCGAGTTCGATGGCGGTGCTGTTGGCACCCTCATCCAGCACTTCAGGACTGAACGCAGCGGTCACCACAGCACGGTTCGCCGCAATGCCCTCACCACCTTCACGACCAAATGGCTTGGAGGTGTGGATGGTCAGTTTCAGGTCTTGCGCCGGCTGGGCCAGATCGGACGCTTCGAACGAGGCGTCTTCCAGTTGCTTGGTTGCCTCGACGAAACGCTGCTCGACTTGCTGGGTTTTCAGCTCGCGGGTCAGCTTGTCTTTCAGGCTGGCAAACGTCGGCACTTCAGGTGCTTCCACACCTAACAGCTTGATCAGGTGGAAACCGAAGTCGGTACGTACCGGCTCGGAGACTTGATCTTTGGCCAGCGAATACAGGGCCTTTTCGAAGGCCGGGTCGTAGACGCCAGGACCAGCGTAACCGAGGTCACCACCATTGTTGGCCGAACCCGGGTCCTGGGAGAACTCTTTGGCCAGGGCCTCGAATTTCTCGCCTTTGGCCAGACGCGCCTGCACGTCTTCGATCTTGGCCTTGGCTTGCGCCTCGGTCACTTTGTCATTCACTTCGATCAGAATGTGCGCGGCCCGACGTTGCTCGGACAGGTTCGCGATTTCTTTCTGATACGCCGCTTGCAGGTCTTCGTCCTTGACGGCGACCTGATCAAAGAAGGAAGACTTCTTCAATTCCAGGTAATCGATGATCACCTGATCCGGCGTCATGAATTCCTTGGCGTGTTCGTCGTAGTAAGCCTTGACCTCATCGTCGGTCAGCTTCACCGCTGCCGGGTCAACCTTGACGTTCAGGGAAGCGAAATCGCGGGTCTGTTTTTCCAGACGGGCGAACGCCAGAACCTGTGCGTCGGTGACGAAACCGCTACCCGCCAGACCAGCGCGCAGCTGACCGATCAGCATTTCCTGAGCCAGCATCTGGCGGAACTGCATACGGCTGTAACCGAGCTGACGGATCACCTGGTCGAAACGCTCCGAGCTGAACTTGCCGTCGACCTGGAATTCAGGCGTCTGCAGGATCACTTGGTCCAGGGCAGCTTCGGAGAAAGCGAACTTCGAGTTCTGCGCGCCTTGCAGCAGCAATTTGCGATCGATCAAGCCTTTGAGGGCCGATTCACGCAGCATTTTTTCATCGAGCAAGGAAGCATCGAAATCCTTGCCCAGCTGTTGCATGAGCTGACGGCGTTGCATATCAACCGCCTGGCTCAGCTCGTTCTGGCTGATTTCTTCGCCATTGACCTTGGCCGCATCATTGCGGTGCGTAGTGGCCTTGAAAATGGCATCGAAACCGGTCAAAGCCATCAGTGCAACGATGACCCCGATAATGGTCTTGGCAATCCAGCCTTGTGAATTGTCCCTGATATTCTGCAGCATGCGTCCCCCAGAAACGGTTGAACTTCAAAATTAGGCAACCGTGGAGCGTGGGTAGAATCCGGATAGAAGAAAGGCGCATCCGGGGATGCGCCTTCTCGTAACTGGCGGAGCGGACCGAGGGATCGAACATGCGACCCTCAGTGTCTCGGACCGGCAACTTGCCGACTGGACTACCGCTCCGCTGCCAGGTCAGGCATGACCCCGACCCGGATAGGCAAAAACCTGAATCGAACTTAGTTGACAGCTTCTTTCAGTGCTTTACCGGCTTTGAAACCTGGTTTTTTGGCTGCTGCGATTTCCAGCGTCTTACCGGTTTGTGGGTTACGACCGATGCGAGCCGGACGATCAGTTACGGAGAAAGTACCGAAACCAACCAGAACAACGGAGTCGCCAGCCTTGAGAGCGCCAGTGACGGATTCGATTACTGCATCCAGGGCTTTACCAGCGCTGGCTTTGGAGATGTCCGCAGATACGGCGATAGCATCAATCAGTTCCGACTTGTTCACTCTAAGTCCCCTTATATCTATTTGAGTATGATTCTAAGTTTTTTTGGTGAAAACAAAAACGAGTGCTGAATGGCCTACAGACACTTAAGAGCCGCTTTATAACAAGGGCTCTAAAAAGCTGTCAAGGAAGCCACCCGGCCAAATGCTACTAATGCGTGCTAATTCTTTCCTTAGAGTCAGACTCGCGTTTTTCATCCTTTGCAACGATCTCTGGAGCCACATCAGGCAGGGGCTCCGGCGCGTATTGCAGCGCAATTTGCAGGACCTCGTCAATCCATTTAACCGGTTTAATCTGCAGATCTTGCTTGATATTGTCAGGAATTTCCTTCAGATCGCGTACGTTCTCTTCAGGAATGATCACTGTCTTGATCCCGCCACGATGAGCGGCGAGCAGTTTTTCCTTCAATCCGCCAATCGCCAGCACTTGGCCACGCAGGGTAATTTCACCCGTCATCGCGACGTCTGCACGCACTGGAATCCCGGTCAGTGCCGACACCAGGGCTGTGCACATGCCCACACCGGCGCTAGGGCCGTCCTTAGGGGTCGCCCCTTCCGGCATGTGGATATGCGTGTCGCGCTTCTCGTGGAAGTCCAGGGGGATCCCCAGGCTCTTCGCACGGCTGCGAACCACGGTCAGTGCTGCGGTGATCGATTCGACCATCACATCACCCAGAGACCCGGTCTTGATCAACTGGCCCTTGCCCGGTACCACCGCAGCTTCGATGGTCAGCAATTCGCCGCCCACTTGCGTCCACGCCAGCCCGGTCACCTGACCGATCTGGTCCTGCGATTCAGCGAGGCCGTAGCGGAATTTGCGCACGCCCAGGAAGTGTTCGAGCATTTCGGCAGTGACTTTCACCGAGAAGCGTTTTTCCATCGCATGCTCTTTGACCGCCTTGCGGCAGACCTTGGCAATCTGGCGCTCCAGCCCACGCACACCGGCTTCGCGGGTGTAGTAGCGGATGATGTCGCGGATCGCTTCGGCGTCGAATTCCAGCTCGCCTTTCTTCAAGCCGTTGGCAGTAATCTGCTTCGGCGAGAGGTATTTAACGGCGATGTTGATCTTCTCGTCTTCGGTGTAGCCCGGCAGGCGAATCACTTCCATCCGGTCCAGCAATGCCGGCGGGATATTCATGGAGTTCGAGGTGCACAGGAACATCACATCGGACAGGTCGTAGTCGACTTCCAGGTAGTGATCGTTGAAATTGTGGTTCTGCTCGGGGTCGAGCACTTCCAGCAACGCCGACGCCGGATCGCCACGCATGTCGCTGCCCATTTTGTCGATTTCATCGAGCAGGAACAGCGGGTTGCGAACACCCACCTTTGTCATCTTTTGAATCAATCTTCCTGGCATCGAACCGATGTAAGTACGGCGATGACCACGGATTTCAGCTTCGTCACGCACGCCACCGAGGGCCATACGCACGAATTTGCGGTTGGTGGCGTGGGCAATCGACTCCGCCAGCGAGGTTTTACCCACACCAGGAGGACCGACCAGGCACAACACCGGGCCACGAATTTTCTTCACGCGCTTTTGTACGGCGAGGTATTCGAGGATCCGCTCTTTGACTTCTTCCAGACCGTAGTGGTCTGCGTCGAGAATGTCTTCGGCGCGCGCAAGGTCCAGGCGTACTTTGCTCTGCGCCTTCCACGGCACCTGAACCAGCCAGTCGATGTACGAACGCACCACGGTTGCTTCCGCGGACATTGGCGACATTTGTTTCAGCTTGTTCAGCTCACCCTGGGCTTTGGCCAAGGCATCTTTGGGCAGGCCAGCGGCATCGATGCGCTTTTTCAGCTCTTCGATTTCGTTGTGGCCTTCGTCGCTGTCGCCGAGCTCCTTTTGAATGGCCTTCATCTGCTCATTCAGGTAGTACTCGCGCTGACTGCGCTCCATTTGTTTTTTGACGCGACCACGAATGCGTTTTTCGACTTGCAACAGGTCGATTTCGGCATCCAGCAGGGCCAGAACGTGCTCGACCCGGGCCGACAAATCGATGATTTCGAGGATTTCCTGCTTCTGCTCGATTTTCAGGGCCATGTGCGCGGCCATGGTGTCGACCAGGCGGCCTGGCTCATCGATGCTGTTGAGCGACGACAGGACTTCAGCCGGGACTTTCTTGCCCAGCTGTACATATTGTTCGAACTGAGCCAGCAGGCTGCGCACGAATACTTCCGACTCGCGCTCTGGCGCGTCGACTTCGTCGATCAATGAGACTTCGGCACGGCAGTGGCCGTCCACTTCGCTGAAGCGCTCCACGGCGCCCCGCTGCTCGCCTTCGACCAGAACCTTAACGGTGCCGTCAGGCAGCTTGAGCAGCTGCAGAACGGTCGCAATCGTACCTACGCGATAAAGTGCATCTTCACCGGGATCATCGTCAGCAGGGTTTCTCTGAGCCAGCAGAAGGATCTGCTTGTCGCCCGTCATCGCGGCCTCGAGGGCTTCGATGGATTTCTCGCGCCCCACGAACAGCGGGATAACCATGTGCGGATAAACCACAACATCACGCAATGGCAGGAGAGGCAATTCGATGGTTGTCTTCATGATTTCGCCTCTACGGCGGCCATAAGGCCGGAAACAGATGGAAGTAAGCTTGAAACCAAGATGGGGGCTGCCTTCAAAAAAAACAAGCGCAAAGACAGTGATAAAACGCAGTAAAAGCAAAGGGGCCCGAAGGCCCCTTCTTTGTACCAGCTGCGTGACGCTTAAGCGTCTGGCGCGGCCTTGGCAGCGGGCTCACTGTTTTCGTAGATATACAGTGGCTTGGACTTGCCTTCTATAACGCTTTCGTCGATCACTACTTTACTCACCTCGGATTGCGAGGGGATTTCATACATAGTGTCGAGCAATACACCTTCGAGAATCGAACGCAGTCCACGGGCACCGGTCTTGCGTTCCAGAGCACGTTTGGCGACCGATTTCAGTGCATCGGCCCGGAATTCCAGGTCCACGCCTTCCATCTCGAACAACTTGGCATACTGCTTGGTCAGAGCATTTTTCGGCTCGGTGAGAATCTGCATCAGCGCAGCCTCATCAAGCTCGTCCAGCGTGGCAAGTACCGGCAGACGACCGACGAATTCCGGGATC
>Ga0302168_1000077_pt1 | contig 23624 bp, 18 predicted proteins | sample I_Fen_N1_2_FD_193494 | JGI IMG/M metagenome (GOLD analysis project Ga0302168, IMG submission 193494) | Peat permafrost microbial communities from Stordalen Mire near Abisko, Sweden - I_Fen_N1_2 | ecosystem: Environmental > Terrestrial > Soil > Wetlands > Permafrost | place: Sweden: Abisko...
ACGCCGTCCATTGCTCCGCAAATTCTTGCGGGCAGTTTGTGTCTCAGTAGCTCAATTGGATAGAGCATCCCCCTCCTAAGGGGAAGGTTGGCAGTTCGAACCTGCCCTGGGACACCATTATAATCAGCTGGTTAGCCGGATTTCCCGATAGCTCCTCGATTGAGTTTTCTCTCAAGTCCCCACTTTGGTCCCCACTTCTCTGAGCGTTCGGGCGGATTTTCGAAATTGATGCCTAGGCCGTTCTCTCTACCTGTGTAATTGAATCCCAATTGAAAAGTCATTGTGCATTTCAACTGATCCCCTGCGTCGGATTTGGCCCGCGCGCTTCGTAAAAATGATGAATGTTGCCTGTAGTGGCGACAGGCTGAAATCGGCAAAAATCGGGCACGACAGTTCGGCAATCCTGAGCGGGGCTCGACTGATTTTGTCCTTATGTCTAAGTGGTTAAGGTCATGGAAGCAATAAGGGGGCGTGCTACCATATCGCCATCCTCTCCCCCAGAAGTCTTTTCTGCCTCCAGGTAATCGCCATGGACGATGTAGTCATAACGCATTTGGATGTGTACCAGAGCTGGCAAAACCATCTCTTCAATTTCAGTCTCGACGATCCCAAGACGAACGCACCCGGGCTGCGCAAGCCGCAACTGGCTGCGCTTTATGCCACTCTGGGGCACCTGGTGGTTGATCCCTCTTCGACCGCCACAGTGGTCATGCCGACCGGTACAGGGAAGACCGACACCATGCTCGCGCTGATCATCGCAGCGAGGATGGCCAGAACCTTGATCCTGGTTCCCTCGGACGCCCTCAGGACGCAGTTGGTGGGCAAGTGCACGGAGATGAAGACGCTCCGCACCGTGGGGGCGGTATCGGACACGGCGCGTAACCCCATTGTTGCAGCCATCGATTCGAAGCTGTCTGAGGCGCAGGTTGCAGAATTAGCTACTGCCAACATTATTGTGGCCACTCCCCAGGCCCTGCTGCTATTCGAAGACGCCGCCTTGGGGGCGCTGGTGAACATGTGCAGCCACCTGATGATCGATGAGGCTCACCATGTCGTGGCAGCGAGTTGGAACCGAATCAAAACCGCCTTCAGGGGCAAACCTTGTATTCAGTTCACAGCGACGCCATTCCGGGAGGATGGTCTGGCTCTGGCCGGCAAGATCATCTACAACTACCCGCTCCGGGATGCGCAGCTTGATGGCTATTTCAAAGGCATCGAGTTCCATCCGGTACGAGAATACAACCTCAAGCTGTCCGACCAGGCCATCGCAGACAAGGCTGTTGAGCTGCTCCGGGCTGACCTCAAGGCTGGGTACAACCATTTGATGATGGTGCGGGCCAAGTCGCACAAGCGGGCGACAGACCTGTTTGAGATTTACAAGCAGCACGCCGACCTAACACCAGTCCTGATTCACAGCAAGGTGCCGAACCAAGCCAGGGTGATGGGGGAGATCGTCAAGAAGAAGCACCGGATCATCGTCTGCGTCGACATGCTTGGGGAAGGCTTCGATCTGCCTGAGCTCAAAATCGCTGCAATTCATGATCAACATCAAAGCCCTGCGGTGACGCTCCAGTTCATTGGCCGGCTGACGAGGGTTGATGCCGCCCTTGGTGATGCCAAGTTCGTGGCGAACATCGCTAACCAGAAAACTGACCACCAGATGGCAGACCTCTACAAGGAGAGTGCTGACTGGGGTGCAGTCATTCGCAACGTGAGCGAGCAAAAGGTAGGCCGGGAAATTGAGAAGGCGGACTTCAACGAGCAGTTTGCTGACGGTGACGATGCCCAAGTGATTTTTGGGCTGAACCCGAACCCTAAAATCAGCGCCGTGGCGTATCACGTCTCTCCCAAAGACTGGACACCACAGCGTGCGCAGGGTCTGGATGGACGCAGAGAAACACTGCAGTACATCTCGATCAATGATCAGGCCGATACCGTCATTGCCGTGACTCGGCGAGAGACGCTGGTTGGGTGGGCTCAGACCGAAGAAATCGTCGATACCAACTGGAATCTGTACATCGCTTTCTATAACAAGGCGCAGAAAACCCTGTTCATTCACACCTCAGGTGACGACACCCAGGCAACTCGCTTTATTAACCTGGTAGCTAAAGACCCTCGTCGCATCAATGGTGAGCCGACCTTCCGTACGCTCCACGACATTAAGCTGATGAAGCTGCAGAACGTTGGCCTGTCCCGCGCCCGGAAAGACCTCCGGTTCACGATGCACGTGGGGCGCGATATCAACCAGGTGATCAGCGACATCGAGAAAGGCAATGCGACAAAGTCCAACATCTTCGCCACCGGTTTTGAGGATGGAGAACGAACCACCGTGGGCTGCTCGCACAAGGGCAAGATCTGGGAGATGAACTCCTCTCCAATCAACTACTGGGTCGAGTGGTGCAAGCGCATGTCGGTCAAACTCAACGACAACACCATCGACCCTGCTGACGTACTCAAAAATGTCATGCGTGTTGACCAAATCAAGGACAGATGGCCAGAAGGCCTGTTCTACGCCGACTGGCCTGTGTCGATCGCGATCGAAAACGAGCAAAGGATCTCGCTATATTTTCAGGGAGAGACTTTCAACCTTCTCGACGTCGAGCTTGGTAAGCCTGAGTACAGTGGCGCGCGGACGCTGGAGATCCCCGTCCTTGTCGCGCGTAACGACGGCGAAGAGCGTCGCCTCACTACCATCGCCATCAAGTTGTTGGAGGACGGATACAAGACCTCCTGCCCAGGTGTGAAGATCCTTTACCCCCACGAAATGCCACTGGACTCCTACCTAGATGCAGAGCCGCTAGTATTGCTCAAGGTCGACGGTTCCATGGTGCAAGGCAACTACCGTCAGTACTCGCTCAACAGCATGGATGTAAAACTGCCTGCCGGTTTGCTCGAACCCTGGGATTGGGGAGCGACGAAAATCCATCAGGAGTCCATGCGTGCAGAGCGACGTAAGGACTCAGTACAAGGCTTCACCTTTGACAAGATCGCTGATGACTACTCCATCGTCTTCAACGATGACGGCAAAGGCGAAATTGCTGATCTGGTGGCAATTCGGGAAAACAAGGACGCCATCTACGTCGACCTTTACCACTGCAAATTCTGCCCTATGACGGATGGCGTGGCCGCGCCCGGGGCGCGCGTCGCCGATGTCTATGAGGTATGCGGTCAGGCGTCGAGATCGGTGAAATGGCTGTACACGGGCGATAAGTTCTTCAACCGACTAATGGATCGTTACCAGCAATCACTGCTGAAGGACTTCGACAGAATCCTGAAAGGCACGCCTCAGCAGCTTGAGATACTGCGCAACAAATGCCACGACCATGAGCTGATCTTCAAATTTGTGATCGTCCAACCCGCGATATCTGCGAAGAAGGTGTCGAAGGAGCAGTTGGCCGTCTTGGGAACGAGCTACTCATACATCAAGAGTATCTCGGGCTCGGACATCAAGGTCATTGTCAGCCCTTAATTGACTTGCACCAGCGGAATTGCAGCTGATTCCGCTGATGTGCTGTGATCCGCGCCTCCGATACCGACTTTGCTTTTGCCATCACAAGCATAGGCAGCCTGAAGGGTCCTAAATTGCGTATCGAAGCGATGAGCACCCTGCGAAAGGTGCAGAATTTTGAAACCGTTGCTCCGACAGCACCGACAACAAGGCTGGTTGCCCAGCCGGAAACCCAGCCTTCGCATGACGAAGATGAAGCAACTCAAAGTCACGGGAGATCGATCTAATGGCTCGGAATTCCGAAAAAGTACTCTGTCAGATCCAAACTCTTGCAAAGCAGATGCGTGTTTTAGAAATCTCCAATCTGGCGACCCAGCTTGAACAGCTTCGCGCTTCGTTTTCTAACGAAAACGCTGGTCCTTTCGTACTCATGATGGCTATTGCTCAGCAGGTGTTGCCGATTGAAGAGGCGTATGCCGTTCCACATCCGCTGTCTGATAAGACATGCAGGGACGGAAGTGGTGGTTGGTACCTTGTGCTATTTTCGGAAAATGCCCCAGATGAGATCGGTTTACTCAATCTTCGTAATCGCCTGTTCGACGACGGCCCCCGCTCGGTAGCCAACCGAGTCGAAGTGTTCAGTTACATCAATCATGCCGAGCATCTAGGACAAGCGATGGCCATCGGCATCCAGATCCCTCTGTTGGAGTTACATCATGACTAAACGCTTGAGCTTCAGCCTAGACCTGAACGCAAATGACTTTGATGCTCTGCAGACCGTGCTGGCAAACCCGAGGGTAGTCGCGTCGGCTGTTGTACTGAATGATCCGTGGGAGCATGCGCGCATTGTCGACGTCTTAATTGAAATTGCGGAGTGTATGACCGCTGTCATGAAACCCGTGGCGGCTGGCGAATGCAAGCAATCAGATTGAACTACGTAGCAGGGTGGCTGCTTAGGTAAAGGCATCGGGTTGGGGGGGGACCTATGCACCGTGCATAGGTCTCGAATGAGTTCTTACGTACCGATATGCTCCGTACCTATCCATACACTGAATTTCCCCGTCTCGACTCTACACAGTGCGGCTGGTCAAGAGCTAAAGGTCATGAATTCTATATTGAGCCGGCTTCGTGCGCAGCACGCCAACACCACCATCCAATCTGCATCTCCGTGTGGTCACTCGTGAGCATGGTGTCGATGCGAACCTTGATATCTCGGCAACTGGGTCAGCTTTCAATCAGCGCCGACAGTCGATTGCATATCTGTGCATCACAGTCAGTCAGGGGGGGCAAACGCCACGACGGGCTACTCCCTGTCGTGGCTGAGGAAAATTTTGTGCGGTGACTGAGGTTGACCAGCTTCTACATACCCGTTTTTGTGCATTCAACCTTAAAGGTTTTTAGGGCGAAAGCTAGTTCTCGAGTGTCTCCATTACCTGGGGTACGGGCATTTGGAGCTATTAGTTCGATGTTCATTGTGTGCGTGCCAGGGCTGAGTTTTGACTTGCTGTGCATTGCCAAGTTCACATCGCCGCTTAGGTTTTCAAGGAATATAGTCGAGCCGTCAACTAGGAATTCAATATGTTGCTCGCCTAAAATAAAGCCAGAAATATTGAAGGAAGGGATACATTCGTCATAAATATTTAATGTGACTTTCATGGACGATTTTTTGTCATTAGTCCAACGAAACCCTTCCTCCTCAGGCGCCCATCCATTAGAAAACTCTATGTTTTTTGAGTTGTAGGAATAAGTGAGTCCTTGTTCCGTTAAAGGCTGGCGGCTAGGTGCTTCAAATATTGGGGGTTGATCACCGGCATCACCGAAGGTGCAAAGCTGTGGGAAACCCATGTTGGTTGAAACAGGCTGGCACCAATAGTGTTTGCCATTAAAGAATTTTTGAAAGTAGATGCTCTTAGCCCTTGGGTCCTGGTTAGAGAACTGAAGGAAGTATATTTTTTTGAAGTTTGATAAAACTATGTGGTTAGGGTCGGTTGAATTGTCCGTGGTGATGAACTCACCCGTACCGCCATCCCACCATCGTTGAGAATAAAGGTTCGCAAATTGTATTTTTTCTTTATAAAGCTCGGGGGCTAGAAAAGTAAGGCGTGGACCAACGAAGAAAACAATGGAGCCTTCCTTCTTTCTGATGAGTTTGGTTAAATTGCTATTTATGAAAGTTTCAGACCACTCTCTGCGCCCCCAGTCTGGATAAACAGTAACTTGCCACAGAAATACTAAAGAGCCAATGGCTATCAAAATACTGGCAAATTTACTTTTCGTCTCGAAGGCCTTTTTTAGTCCAATGACAAACAGTATTCCGGAAAGCATTTCCAATGCAATAAGATATCTATAAATTCGGAATACCAAAACCCAGGCGATGAACGATGTTAGGAAAAATACGGTTAGGGTAAGTTCCAATTTTCCAATTTTCCGATTGATGGCAGCGCTCATTGCTATCAATCCGATGCCGATATAGGCAAGAAAGAAACGTCCATCTCTTATTGTGGGGTTCTCAGAGAAGTCGCCAGAGCTTATCCAGGTAATAGGAAGTGAAAAGTAATAGGGGATTTTTGATAGCTCAAAATGGCTAAAAGATTTCCAGGTTTCCGGAAAGTATGGGGACTTAAATATGTTATTGGCAAAAGGAAATATTGGATTGGCAACAGCCTCCCAGCGTAAATACATGAAAGGGCCATCGGTTATGAGGAAGCCTATCAAGAAACCAGTACACAGCGCAGCCATTATTTTAAAGTTAAATTTTGTACTTACGGCTGCTGTAATGAAGGCGCCTGCTAAGTAGTGCGCGGAAGTCAGTTTTAAGCCGAGAGCAATGCCGAAAGTGAGCCCGGAAATAAAAATCAAATAGAAGAGTTTGTCGTTGATCCCGCGCAATAAAAAATATAGGCCAGCAAGAATAAATACGGCGTTGATGTTTTCATTGGTCCAGAAGCCTAGCAAGGAGACTGTCAGTGCTCCGGTTGAGCTAATAACTATACCCGTAATTAGTAGGGCTCTGTCTGTCGCGCTCTCGCTGAAAAAAAATTGTGATATTTTGAAGGTGATGTAGGCGGCCAGGCCAAAAAACATAGAGTGTACGGCTGCTCCTAAAAATGGATGTATTGAAAATGTTACGTAATTCATTACGTCGATTAGTGGGTTTAGATAGGTGTGGTACTGTGCCGCTGGGCCAAAATTGTAACCTAAAAGATGTGATGTGGCCCAGCCAATGTATACGTGGTAGTTTGACGTGTCCCAAGAGCCGTCCATGCCTAAGTGTTTATGCAGGAAATATGAAAACACAATGGTACAAAAAAATACTATTGGGGCGTAGAAGCTTTGAAGGGGGATGGCTGTTATGAGATTTTTAGCTTTCATTGTATCTGCCGCTGCAGGACTTTAATAAAATAACTAGAACGGAAAGGTTTCCTTTGAAGCTGCTGATTTTTGTTGGGACGTCGCCTTTCGGGTATCTTCTAGTTGTGGATAGCTCTAGGCATTTAAAGGAAAGCTTAGGGGCTCGATATGATAGGTATGCAAGCAATTCGTAGGTCTGGAATATGTCGCGAAATGGTGCAATTTTTTGATCAAGCAGCATTTTTCTGCTATAGGCGCGAAAGCCTTGGGTGGTGTCGGTCCACTTATAGCCGGAGAAAAAACTCAGCATCGGTGCATGGATAAAACGAATCGCCAAATCTCTCGATCTAGGGGTGTTCTCCGCCACACCTCCCGCTACAAAGCGTGAGGCTTGAACAAAGTCAACACCCTGTTTGAGTGCGTTAATAAAATGCGGTATGGCTTGAGGATCATCTTTGTCGTTGCCATCAATGGTAACGATACCTTCATAGCCCTGATCGAGTGCAAAGGAATAAGCGCAACGAAGTTGGGCACTTAACTTCCCTGCTCCCGTCTTGATCAGCAGCCCTCGTACGCCTATGTGTTTTAGTGCTTCCAGCTCCAGCGATCCATCCGTTGTACCACCGTCGACAATGATAATGTCGGCAATGTTAGCGATTTTGAGAGCTGCCATTCTGGCCAGCAAGTTCTTGATTCGTTCACCCTCATTGATAACCGGGATCACAACGCACCAAGGGTGCTGACGGCCAAGCCAGAGTTGCGTATCAAAGGGGGGCACCTGCCATGCCGCACGGGCAGCAGGATTAATATTAGAAGAAGTCATGATGCTTACCTTCAGGCCACGCGGGCTGTAATTAGCCCTACGCCGGCAATTACCAGTACGATTCCAGCCCCTGTGGTCCAGTGGAAGGATTCACGGAAAAACACAACTGAAAACAAAGCTACAGTCGCCACTGCCCCAGCAGTCAGGACTGGGTGGGCCACATTCAGTGGTAGGCGCGCCAAGGCAGCGGCATAGAGCAGAAAAGCTGCACCATATAGCCCGAGTCCCAGCCAAAACGGCCAATTACTCAGCGCAGCGATTGGGTCGTTGAGAGAGGGGAACTTGCGAGGGGGCATCATAGCCATTTTCACTAGAGCACTAGCAGATGCATTGGATAGAATACCGAGAATTAGGATAAGCCACTTCATGGTCATACGCTTACCTCGTTACAAGTCTCGCGGTAATATCGCGTCGCCACACGAAGGGCCCTTTCAATTGACACCGCATGCGGTTCATCCTTTGTCGCCACCATTTCAATAGAGACGATATGAGTAGGCAGGTACTGCGACAATGCGGCGGCCATTTTTCCATGCTCCGTTCCACCATCACCCAAAGGCAATAGGTCGGGCTCGCTGGCATGTACATGTCCAATCAGAGCAGCACAGTCGTGTAAAACGATCAGTGGGTTTTCGCAGTTGATCGTCAGTGCGCCGATGTCTAACTGCATCTGTATGGCGGAATGTGCAACGGACTTTACTACTTCAGCGGTCTCAGGGCTGGAAGTCATAAAGTTAGCGCCGTAACAGGTCGGATTAGGTTCAAGGCATATAGTCGCACCGCAGGCCTGTGCCGTATCTCCTAATTTCCGGAAAAAAGGGATAGCCATATCCAGAGCTTCTTGATCATTCAATTTGCGGCGATCACGATTCTTCGGTGAGCCAAAGACCACCCGAGTTGCCCCTAGACCAGCGCTGATACGGCATATGGCTGCCAAATGCTTCTGCAGTGCCGACTGGCTTTCTGCGGAGCCAAAGACATTCATTCCAGTGGTTCCGAATAAAAGAGCCTGCATGCCGGTGATCTCAATCCCACGGTCAGTCCACCAGTCTTTGACTCGAACAATATCCTGATTAGTAGCTTTGGCCGGTTCCGGAAAGTATTTACCAGGTGCAATATCTATGGCATCAATAGCATAGCGTTGCAGCAGCCTAGCAATTTCTTCATCTTCGGCAATATCCCAAGCAATATTGGAAAGCGCCAGCCTCATGTGTTCATCCCCGTAGCAGCGCTAGTCGTGAGTGGTTCAGATTGCGCGTAGGCCCGAACAGCCAAAATTGTTTCGCGGGTACTGTATTGATAGCTACCTGATGCACCAAATACTCGAGCGTACTTTGTTCGTATATCATAGGTTGCTGCGGGGTTTGCCAAGGCACGGGTGAAGGGCTTACCGAAACCCTGTTGAGACACTTCCTCGACACTAATGGGTTCCGCCGTGAGGTGAATCAGTTTCAAACCTGCATTGAGCGCCGTCTGAATATCATACCAAAGGTTGACCATAGGATAGAATTGAAACACCCCTCGGCTATCAATGGCATCGAGGTTGTTATTATTCAAAAAATCAAAGATCACGTTTTTGCGCAAGCCAGGGCCAACCAGCGCTGGCAGGCGAACGATTAGAAAGTTTGGGAAATTATCTTCGACGAACTTCTCTAACAAACGGCGGTGCAGGCCATAGGCATGCAGGCCCGACTCATCGATATGGGTGTCCTCATCAACGGCTATAGGGCTTTGAAAAACATCTACTGTGCTGATTAATACAAAGGTGTTGCACTTGACGGTTTTTAAGTGCGAGATCAGATTATCTATTTTTTCTAGATCTGTTTTTGGATCGCGGTTGGCTATCCATTTTTGTGCCGGGGCGCCGGCACAAACAACTGTATCAAACGACTTATAGTCTATATCTCCAATATTTGTGGAGCGATAAAGCGATGTAAAGTTTTCTTGCTTTAATAGCGTGTTACCCACATAGCCTGAAAAGCCAATAAGCGAATTAAACATTCACGACTCCAGATGAAGGCTTTTCTTGGCCGTCAATACTGATAAATTTTTCGGATTCCAGCGTTTCGAGGACGTCATAGATATTATCTATTTTGCCGCCAAGTACAGAGTAACATCCTGGTAGACTTCGGTATTTTTCAAAGAGGATTGGTCTTCCGTCATCGACTTCGTTTTTCACCAGAATGGTCTTGATCTCGAATAATGATTCTATATATTTGGCTTTCAATACTTCAGGTATATAGCGCCCCACATCCCGACGCATTCTGTCGACGCGGGAGTCACGTTCGTAGTGACGCAGCTTTTCGTAAGGGTTTATACCTTTCTGATCATTCCAATGCAGGTGCGGTGTGTAGCGTACATGCGATAACGTATGCAGGCCCTTAGCCGGAAAAGGCATCATTGAGAAGAATGGGCCGTCCATAACTGTAATGCCCAAACTGTTGAGTGATGCGGGCAGCTGCATCAGGGCCATTTCAGTAATTTCTTGTTTCAGGTCGGTGCTAACACCGGGGAAATCTCCGCCTAACTGATTAAGGCCGCTATAGGTGCAGTTGAATACATAGCGACATGGGATTACTTCTTGATTCTCTCGGTTTTTCTTGGTCACAACTTTCAAGGGCGTCTGCGTACCTCTCAGTATCGCGGTTGCCTGAGTTTGATAGTGGACCTTCACACCGCTTTCTTGGAGTTCGCGCTCTGCCCAGATAGATAGTTGTCGGGTATCGAACGCATATTCCTCGACTTCATATACATCTTCGATCAGGCGGGGTTCGAACAAGGCCCGCAAATCGGGATCTGCCGGTTGGAAATCTGCTCCAATTTCTCGGCAAAAGCGTTCAAATTGTTTGGCTGTGACTTTCGAATTTCGCCGGGCAATAGCATAGAGTTTAGTGAGATTTTGCTTTACCGCGAGCGGCCAGTCTCGTACAAATTTCGGTAGATTTACCCGGCTCCGATAAGCGGTTGTGAAACTGCGCGGATAGTGATAACCGTTGTGCACGCGCGCCTGATTGTTGAAGGAGGCGCGGGTCAGCAGTGCCGGTTCTTGCTCAATCAACACAATACGCTTGAGGCCTCGTTGCTTGGCCAAGTAAACAGCAATGGCTGCGCCGTAAAATCCTCCGCCAACTATTACAGCATCCTGGTTGGGAGTGCTTGGGTCGAGGCGCACCATCAAGAATGAAGTTCTACGGGAGGTTTTTTTGATTTGGCTGGTTCTGGCACGACATTTTCGATGTTCAATTTTTCTAGTCGAGTCATGCGGGCACTGGTGAACTCTTGTCCTATATGATAAAGCGGTCCTTCATTCGAGAGGCTGACCATGTTCAGAATGTACTCGCCTAAGACCAGCAGAACGAGTGAGGTAAGAAAAAACATACCCGACTGTTGCAGAGAGATACTCATCCAGCCCGGCGTAACATCGGTTTTTAAAATGCCAACAGCGAGTACGTAGATGAAATAGATGAGATTGGCAAAGGCACCGAACAAGGAGAGTGAGGTTACCAAGCGCATTGGTGCGCGTGTGGTAGAGACCAACAGTCGCATGCCTCGGTCAATGCTCCCCCCCAACTTTTTGGGTCGAGACTCCTGTGGTGCGGAGCTGTAGTTTAGGTAGGTACGTACGAAACCACCCGTTGCGGGAAGGTGTCTGTAGGTCATCGTGGGCTGTGGGTGCTGTAAGATGAAATTGATCACTCGCTTGCTTAAAATGCGATATTGTGGTGCTTCATTGGCCAGATGTACGCCACTGAAGTGGTTGTAGAGTCTGGAAAATACGGCGTGAGCAACTCGATAAGCAAGGCTTTGTGCGGGCTTCTGCGCATTTTTGGCAAAAACGACGTCAGCACCACTTACCGCCTGATCGAGCATCTCAGGTATAAAACTAATGTCATCGCTCAACGGATCAACAACGACAACAAAATCGCCAAGTGCATTATCCAGTCCAACCCACGAGGCGGTATCTGCATCTACCTCTTTAGTCAAGGCATACACTTGCACGTTTGCCAGCCCGTTCTCAGCGGTCAGCCGTTTCAACACTGAAACAGTATTGTCACTCGACGCGTTGTCCACCACAATCAACTCAAAGTCAGTGGCGGTGGCAGCAATGACAGTTGTCGCATCAGATAAGATCTTTTCAATACTGGCTGACTGGTCTCTTATCACAATCACTGCAGATAAAAAACAGGGAGAAATTGGCATTTTTGTACTCTTAAATGCGTTGCAAATAAATTGCCTATTAAAACAGAAAAACGAGCCGGTTGGGGTCAGGAAAAGCGATTTGTTGCATGGGTGCGGCTGATAATACCACTGCTGTTACCTGGGGAGGTTTATAGTACACGCCTCTCGGAGCTCAATAGGAAACCAATTTGGAGGCTCGGCCGTTGGGTAGCCTGAAAAAAACGCAGCTGACCCTGTGCGCTACTCACCTGAATACAGAGCTTTAGTATGATGGTCCAATTAAACTGAGCGCCCATTTAGGCTAGAATGCTCGCCATGGAGAGGCCTCTACTGAGCAAACAACGCCTTACCTTTACGCCCGAGTTCAGGCGGGAGGCCGCTAGCCTGGTGCTCGACCAAGGCTGCAGTCACATCGAATCTGCTCATTCGCCTGGACCGGTTGAGTCGCCTTGCGTCGGCATTAGGAGTCAGATTTCACGTAGCAGCATGCAAACAAGGCGTTTTCATCAATCAGTCTTATGGTAGTTTGAAAAAAACGACTTTTTAAACAGAGTCGGTCGCTGTCGGTCGTTACTACGGCGCCTGTTGGTCAAGTCGAATCGCAGCGTCAGATTTTTGTGATCTCCTGAGGCCGCTTTCGGCTGAGCAAAATAACCTTGCCTTGATCCCACTCTTTCTCCGCATACAAACAGTCTAGGTATCTACCCCATAACTCCAGAGCAGCCTTTTTCTCTGGTAGATAGCTGTATCGATCGTAGTGAATCGATTGCACATCGTTGCGTCCGTGAGATAACAGCCAGCTACGGATTTCCTTTGTAATTCCAAGTGCAGCCATCAGCGTTTCAGCACTTACCCGGACGTTCGCGTAACTGAAATATCGCGTTTTACCGGAGCCACTCAAAGCTTTTCCAGCATCACTGAATCGCTTGCCCGCTGTATCCGGACGAATACAGCGCCGGCCAATACAAAACGGGCCAGGCCCAATCTTGCTCTCAAACAAAGGTGTCAGGATTTGTTTAATCCGGGCGGTCAGGGGTAACAGGTGATCCCATGTTTGAGTCTTTTGCCCTTTTCCGTCAGTAAGGTGCAGAAGGTCATCGGACGTATCCTGCCAGGTCACACGGAGCAGTTGCTCCATTCGTTGGCCGCCCAGGTAGATTAAACCTTTGCAGATCGCCATCTCTCGGGGAGGCAGGGTATCCAAGTGACGTAAAAGCTCACCAAGCTCTTCTGGCGCCAGGGATTCAGTCTGACCGCCGCGTGTATTAGCAAGGGTAGGGACCTTGGTAGCTGGATTGACCCCGATGTCGAAAACTTTCGAATCACTTACATCTCGATCCAAGGAGAGGTGTGCCTTCCCTCCATAGTTGAATGCAGCCTTTAGATATCGGTGGACGCTGGCGGCTGTTGATCGCATGTCAGTATTGGCCGTTTTTGCTTTGTTCCCGATACCTCGACCTTTAGGCTTGCGTGCGAGTAGCGCGCTCATCACTAAATGATTGTCTTCGCCCGTGATGGACTTTGCTGGACGCGTCATCAGATCTGGGTGGTGCTGGATTACGTGTGTCTGAAATAGGCGCTCGACTTCTTTCGCCTTGACCTTGCCGCGAGCGGTCAAATCTTTGATGTATGCATTTAGCAGTTCTTCGAAGCTACCTTGTCGGGTCTCAAGCTGCTGCGCGAGCACTACGGCCTGTCTTTGTGTGTTCTCTGCGGCGGCTCTGGCCGCCAAGTACACCTTAACGTCGCCGTGCTCGGAAGCAATTAACGCCATCTCTGCCGCTTTGTCGCGTAGCTCAGACAGCGCCAGTCCCGGCGCTCTGGCGCTCAAGCGATACTGGCCCAGAGAGATCATCGTGTCCTTTGCGTTGAGCCGGTAGCGGAAGTAGGCGCTGATCGCACCACTTTGGCTACGCTTGAACAAAAGGCTGCCCCGGGAGCGGCCACGCAAACTTTCCGTCAACTTGGATGCTGGCGGCATGCCCTTGAGCTTTTGATCGTTCACACTTTTGTCAGCAGTGTTGGTGGCCAATTCTAGTCACCACTTCGGTCCCCACTTCTTATGATGCTGAACGCTACAAGGAGAAACCTCAAGACACAAGCAGATTAGGTAGGCCCTTTAAAAACAGAGGTTTGTGGTATTTCAGGAAGCAAGCGGAATCAAGCTGACTCACCAAAGCATCCCCCTCCTAAGGGGAAGGTTGGCAGTTCGAACCTGCCCTGGGACACCATATATCCAGCCACTCTCTCATTTTTCAGCTATTGCAGTTGACCGCTCTCGGTGTCTGCTTCGGTCACTACGCCCATCGCACTGCCTATCCCTCCTTATAGCCACCAGTCCTGGATTGCCGGGTATTTGCATTAATGCGCGTCGACCAGCGCCCCGGCGGTGTGTCTGGACGCCTGAATCGATGCCGGATTACCCCATATCAGGACCTGTTGCGGGGGCCGAGGCTGGCTCCGCCAAATCGGCGCCGGTAAAGCGTGACGTTCAGCGCAGGTCGTTCAACGTTGCATCCAGTCGTTCGAGCAGCAGGTCCGCATGCTCGCGGGCAAATACCAAGGGTGGGCGAATCTTGAGGATGTTGGCCATGGGGCCGGTCGAGCTGATCAGCACCTGACGGCGGCGCATGCCGTTGACGACCGCCGCCGCGGCAACTGTTGCCGGGGCTTGCGTCTCGCGGTCTGCAACCAGTTCGACACCAATGAACAGCCCCTCGCCGCGTACATCGCCAATGACTTCATGGCGCTCGGCCAGTTTGCGCAACCCCTCCTTGAGATAGCTGCCGACATCGCGGGCATTGGCTTGCAGGTTTTCTTCGCGCAGTACCCGCAGTACCGCGTGCGCAGCCTTGCAGGACACCGGGTTACCCCCGTACGTATTGAAATAACGTTGTTGGTGACCGAATTGATCGAACAGCGCCGAGCGCCCGACCACCGCGGCAACTGGATGGCCGTTACCCATGGGTTTGCCCAGCGTGACCAGATCCGGAATCACTGATTCACGAGCAAACCCCCAGCGCTGCTCACCGGTGCGGCCGAACCCTGGCTGCACCTCATCGGCGATATACAGTCCGCCGGCGTCTCGCACGCATTGCGCGGCAGCGGCCAGTTCGCCGTTCGCGGGGCTGAACACACCATCGCTGGAGAAAATGCTGTCGACCAGCAGCGCCGCAGGTTTGATGCCTTGCGCCTGCATGTCTTGCACGGCCGCTTTGACGCTGGCAACGAAATCGGCGGTTCGGCGGTAGGAATCCGGGGCCTCCACCAGGCGCACATGGCTGGCGGTGGGGAGGCCCGTGGCCAGCGATGGCGATACCTCGGCCAATGCGCTGGTCACGCCGTGGTAGGCCCAGCGGGTGACAATGATGCCCGTTCCGCCGCTGTGGCATCGTGCGATGCGCAACGCCAGATCGTTGGCCTCGCTGCCGGTGCAGGTCATGGTCATGTTATCGAGCTGCGGGGGAAACTCGCTGAGCAGGTCTTCTGCGTATTCCACGATCGATGGGTGCAGATAGCGCGTGTGGGTATTGAGCAGGGCGCTTTGCTCGGAAATGGCTGCGACCACGGCGGGGTGGCAGTGACCGATGGACGCCACGTTGTTATAGGCATCCAGGTAGGCGGCATTGTTTTTGTCGTACAGCCACACGCCTTCACCCCGCACCGGCGCGAAGGGTTCCTCGTAAAACAATCGATAGCTGGCGCCCAGTGCGCGTTGGCGACGGGCGATCAGTTCAGCGGCGGTGGATGAACTCATGGAGCCTCCGGTGTGCAGGCGTTGATCAGGCTTTGGGTCAGCAACCCCTCGGGCAAGGCGGTGAGGCATTGCAGATTGCGCCAGGTGGTGCGCAGGTTACGCAGGACGTAGGTGCGGTTTTCCGGATACAGGCTGGCGCGCCACTGGGCGATGGTAATGGCCATGGCCATGCGCATGGCGATGAGTTCGCCGAGTACAGCCAGCTCCTCGCGCTGCAACGGGATCTTTGCGTGGTAGGCGGCGACAAAGGCCTTGATCTGCCAGAGTGGGTCGGTGGCGTCGGCGTCGAACTGATATGAGAGAGCCGTTCCCAATTCGTTGATTAGCGGGGCGTGGAGGGCATCGCCGAAGTCGATGATGGCCGCAACGCGGCTGGCGGTTTCGCAGTCGAGCATGACGTTGTGCGGGTTTAGATCGTTATGAATCACCTGCGCACGCAGTTTGGCCAGACGCGGTTTTACCGAAGTTTCGTAGCTGTCCAGCAGGGCGCAAACCAATGGCAGTTGATCGACGTCCAGGTTATCCAGATACGGCCTGATTCGCTCCGCGTGGCCGACATCCCAGAGCAGATCGCGATGAGCGGCAGGGTGCTGGAAGTCATTGAGGGCCAGGTTGATTTCGGCCAGGGAGGTACCGAGTTCGCGCATCAGCGCAACGCTGGGCTTGCCCAGATTCTGCGAAATACCGTCCAGGTAGCTGACGGTGCGCAGTGTCAGTGTTTGCTCGCTCACCAGCACTTTCGGTTCAACCTCCCCACTGAGTGCAGGCAGCACACGCGGAACCGGCAGGTGCGCACCGTGCCGCTCGATGTGCAGCAACGCCTGGGTCTGGAAGCTGATGACGCCGGGATCTTCGGCTGGGTTGATGAATTTCAGGACGAAGGCGCCGCGGTTGGACCGGATGAGAAAGTTGGCATCGCGTTCGCCATTGAGCAGCTTCAGCGTGCCTTTGAGGCCGTATACCCGATCAGCGATTTCCAGTGCTTCGCCAGGCGACACGTTTGGCGCCTGGGTGGTCATCAATTCGGTGCAACACCCCTGGACCATGATGGCATCAGACATGCTGGCCACCATTGACGTGAATTTCCGCTCCGTTCACGTAAGAAGCGCCGCTGGTGCAGAGGAAGTAGATCAGCGAGGCGACTTCCTCCGGTTTGCCCAAGCGATTCATGGGTACCAGTCGCTCGACGATGTCGGTGGTGCCCGGAGACAGGATGGCGGTGTCGATTTCGCCGGGGGCAATGGCGTTGACCCGCACCCCATGCGGGCCGAAATCATAGGCCATTTCCCGAGTCAGAGCCGAGAGCGCCGCCTTGGAAGTGGCGTAGGCAACGCCAGCAAAAGGGTGCACCTTGGAACCCGCAATGGACGTGACATTGATGATGCTGCCCTGGGCGGCTTTCAGTTCATCGAACAGGCCGCGAGCGAGGAGGGCGGTAGAGAACAGGTTGACGTTGAACACCTTCAACCACGTGGCGTAATCGGTTTCCAGCACGCCAAGTCGACCACCTTCCGGACTTTTTGGTGACACGCCAGCGTTGTCTACCAGCGCATCAAGCCGTCCCCCGAGTTTTTCCTTAATGGTCGCCAGGCTGGCGCTGACACTGTCGATGTCCTCAAGATCCAGATGGATATGGTTGAGCAAGCCTTCCGCCCAAGGGCATTCAGCGACCCAGCTTTGCCGGGAGGCGGTGAATACTTCCCAGCCAGCCGCATTGAAATGCTTGACCGTCGCATGGCCAATGCCGCGGCTGGCGCCGGTTAACAGTAGCTTTTTTTTCTCGCTCATGAGCACGGCTCTTCGTAATTGAAGTTTGATGCATCATGTTTTCAGGCGTGCAAGTAGTCAATAGGGGCATCAGGGATCGCTTCGTCAGGAAGCCGCTTCCTGACTGACGGCTATGAACTCCAGCATTTTTTGATTGCCGTCGAGAATGTCCGCCTGGATTGCGTGTTTGGCGGCTGCCGCATCCTGCTGACGCAGGGCATTGAGTACTTCGATATGGTGTTCAATGGCCATGGTCAGGGAGAAATGCGCATACGCCTGTGCGATCAGCGGTCCTGCGCGCATCCACAGACTGTCCAGATAGCTGCGCAGCAAAGGCATGCGTGCAGCTTCCGCGATCAAAAAGTGAAACTCGCTATTCAGGCGTAACGCTTCAGGAAGGTCGCTATTGTTGATGGCTTCGAGGTTGAGCTGAATGTTGGCGTCGATGCGTTTAAGGTCGTTTGAGGTTGCAAGCCGCGCGGCGGTTTCGGCACCAAGGCCTTCAAGATTCAACCTTAGCGTGCGGATTTCCAGATAGGCCGCACTGTCGAGCACCGGTACTCGAATGTCCTTGGGGGTCTTGAGCACCAGCGCTTTCTCTTTCGCCAGTTGCAGAATGGCGTCTCGCACGGGGGTGACGCTTGTTCCCAGCTGGCTGGCCAGCTCCCGGATGCGCAGTCGATCATCAGGCTTGAGGCTGCCCGTGATCAAGGCGTTGCGCAGTTGGGAGTAAACGTTGCTGCCCAGATAGGTGTGAGTGATCGCGTCGAAGGGGTAAGGCATGAATCACCGGATGCAGTTTGGCCAAAGACTATACAACATGATGCATTAAGTCTTTTGCGGAAACCGGCGTAGCAATATGGATAAGAGGCTGGGCCGGGGGGAGGGCGGTGCTTGGTGGCGGCGATAACGGGGCAGCGATTGATTCAGACCAGCAGAGCTCACTGAACCGTCCGAAAAGAGACTGAGGGCTATTTCTTTTGGCGCGCCACGTCTCGGTAGTTCTTGGGTAGCTCGCCGGTCCATTGCCGAAACGCTCGGGTGAACGCGGACGGCTCGGAAAAACCCAGCATTTGGGAAATGAGGCTGATCGACATCGACGTCTGGCTCAGGTAGTGGATCGCCATGTCGCGACGCACTCCGTCCTTGAGTCGTTGAAATTGGCTGCCTTCGGCCGCGAGTTTTCGCCTGAGCGTTCTCTCGGTGAGGTGCAATTCAAGGGCGGCACTCTGAATGGTTGTTTCAGCCAGGTCCTCGGAACGCTCCAGATGATCCAGTACCCGCCGTGTATAAACCGGGTAATAGGCAGGGCGAGTGAACCAGTCGAATGGTGCCCGCTTCAAGTGATGGCCGAGGGTCTCGGGCGTTTGCACCAACGGTGCCGTGAGTATCGCGGCATCGAACACCAGGCAGGTCACGGCCTGGTCGAACTTCGCCGGGCAAGGAAACATCAAGCGGTATTCGGTCAGGTGTTTGGGTGCAGGATGGTCAAACGCGACATGTTTCAGGGGGATCCGCTGGCCAATCAACCAGCTGGGAAATCGATGCCACAGCAGCAACAGGAAACCTCTCAACAAGTAATCCTGGTCTTTGGCCGGGTCCTTGAGCGCCATCGAAAAAAACGCCTCATCGCCAACGATGTCGAGTGACAGATGCAGGGAGTCATTGATCACGTTGTAGAAGTGGCTGAGCTTGTAATACACCGAATGCAGGTTGTGCGAATGAATGACCTGTTTGGCCATGATGGCAAAGACACCCTGTGGACAGCGTTGCGAGCCCATGCCAAGAAACTCGTCGTCAGCCAGGCGCCAGACGGCCCGCATCAGGCGGCTGAATTGGTCAGGCGTGATCCGCAGATGGGCATTTTCCAGCATGCGCTGGTTAAGGCCTGCTTCCTTGAGCAGCACCGCTTCGTCGAGCTGAAGACGGTGGCCGGCATTCATCAGCATTCGGGCGAAATGGATAGAGATTGAATAGCGTTCGATGCCCATCGGAGGCAGATTCCTGCTGTGTGTACGTTCAGTTTATCGCCTAAGTGCTGTCCGATAATGTCTATTTTTAGACTGGTTTCGTTATTGTCGCCGAGGGGCCTCCCGATAGAAGCTAGCCGCCACCTGTAGACGCCTGTCTGACCCGGTCAGAGCGCTGTTATTGCCTCCAAGGAAGCCCGTCCGTGCACGTGCAAGTAGTCGACGCGGTTACCGTCCGCCAGAACGTGACGGCATCCGAAACAGATGCATCCCGCCTGAAAAACCGCACGCTAGACAAGTCGGCGCGCCACCGTTGCGGTGTGTACGTACGCCGCTGCGACGCACAGCCTTCCCGATACGCGCCAATTGCCGCGCCGGGCACGGCACCAATGAACGTCTTTGCATCTGCGACGCCGTGGTCATTACCGGCGCCACCTCGTGCGTAACGTTTGAAGCAAGAGGTCCGTGAACATGGCCAATTTAGTCGATTACCGAGTGCTATCAGCCAAGGCCTGACGTGACTCAGGTCGGCACTGAAGCACGCCCGTTATTACCCAGTCGTTTGCCCCGCTGTGGCTGACACAGGCGGTCTGCCTAACGCATCGTTTTAGTGAGGAAACAAAAATGAGTGATTACACCCACCCCTACCGCGACACCACGTTCGTGCTCAAAGAACTGGTCGAGTTTGAAGCCTTGTGCGCGTCGGCCCATCTGGACGACGTCAACGATGAGCTGGTTTCCGCGATTCTGGCCGAAGCCGGTCGACTGGGCTCCGGGGTATTGGCACCACTCAATCGGATTGGCGACACCCAAGGCTCGCGCCTGAATGAGCAAGGCGTGCAGGAAGCTCCCGGGTTCGCCGACGCCTACCACCAATTCCAGGCTGGCGGCTGGCCTTCATTGACCGCCGCTGAAGCCTGGGGCGGCCAAAACCTCCCCAACGTGATTGGCACCGCTGTCAGTGAGATCTGGCACTCGGCCAATATGGCCTTCGCCCTCTGTCCGATGCTGACCCAAGGCTCGATTGAAGCGATCGCGCACCATGGCTCGCCCGCCCTGCGCGAGGCTTACCTGTCCAAACTGGTCAGCGGCGAATGGACTGGCACCATGAACCTCACCGAACCCGATGCCGGTTCGGATTTGGCCGCCATCAAGAGCCGCGCCATTCCTCAGGGTGACCACTACCTCATCAGCGGGCAAAAAATCTTTATCACCTGGGGCGACCACCAGATGACGGACAACGTTGTCCATCTGGTACTGGCCCGGCTGCCGGATGCACCGGCCGGCGTCAAAGGGATTTCCCTGTTCCTGGTGCCTAAATTCTTGCTGGATGCCAAAGGCGAGCCCGGCGCACGTAACGATGCCCGCTGCATCTCCCTGGAACATAAACTGGGCATCCACGGCAGCCCGACCTGCGTCATGAGCTTTGGCGACAACGGCGGAGCCATCGGTTATCTGGTGGGCGAACCGCACCAAGGGTTGGCCTGCATGTTCACCATGATGAACCACGCCCGTCAAAGCGTTGGCCTGCAAGGGCTGGCCATCTCGGAGCGGGCTTATCAGCAGGCGCGTCAGTACGCAAAAGATCGTCTGCAAGGCACTCGCAAGGATGGCAGCCGTTTCTCTATCATCCATTTCCCCGATGTCCGTCGCATGCTGCTTCAGATGAAGTCGTCCATCGAAGCGATGCGGGCCCTGGCGTTGGTGGCCGCTGCCGAAGTGGACCGCACTGCTCACGCGCCTGACGCCGACACGGCGAAGGTCCATCAAGGTCGCGTCGACCTGCTCACACCAATCGTTAAAGGGTGGCTGACAGAAATGGCGCAAGAGGTGACCTCGCTCGGTGTGCAAATTCACGGCGGCATGGGGTTTATCGAAGAAACCGGCGCAGCCCAGCACTACCGTGATGCCCGTATCCTGACCATTTATGAAGGCACCACCGGCATCCAGGCACTGGACTTGGTCGGGCGCAAGACCCTGCTCAACCAAGGCGAACTGCTCACCCGTTTACTGGACGAAATCGGTGAAACCGTCGCCCTGCTACAAGGTTCGGCCACATTGGTCCATCAGGCCAAGGCACTGGACGATGCCTTGTGCGCAGGTCGCGCCGCTCTGCGCGTGCTCCTCGACAATGCCCAAAACGACGCCCACCTGGCGGGCAGCATCAGCGTCAATTTCATGATGCTGTTCGGCTACCTGAGTGGCGGCTGGTTGATGGCCCGCTCGGCACTCAGTGCTCAAGCTCTGCTGGACTCGGGCAATGGTGATCCGCAGTTCCTGGGTGCCAAGCTGATTACTGCCAATTTCTATGCCGAGCAACTGCTGCCTCGCGTACACGCGCTGCTGGCGGCGATTGGCGGTGGCAGTAAAAGCATCATGGCGCTGGACGATGAGCAGTTCTGACCCTGCGCGGGCCTGAGCGATCCAGGTGATGGCTTTCGCCACACGCCTTGGCGACGCCTGCCTTAATCGTCTCGGCCTTCGCTTGTGCCCAGACTAACGAACAATCCGACGAGCAGTGCCTCTCAGTGGCACTGCCCGGAATGGGCGTGATTACCGGTTGAGTGGCAGATGTCCGGTGACCCGCCTGCTATTCCCTACCTTCGAGGTTTTTTCCATGCACGCTGCGCGTATCCGGCTGGCTTCCCTGCACGACAAAATCATGAGTGCACCACAGGCCGCCCTGCTCATTAAAGACGGCATGACCATCGGCATCAGTGGTTTTGGCGGTGCCGGAGACGCCACGGCAGTCTCCCTGGCCTTGATCGAACAGGCCAGGCGCGACCCGCTGAAAATCAACCTGATCACCGGCGCCAGCCTTGGCCATGGTCTGGACGGGATGATGGCCGAAGCGGGTCTGTTAGCCCGGCGCATGCCTTTTCAGGGCGACCCTGTGTTGCGCAAGGCAATCAACGAAGGGAAGGTGATGTTTATCGACCAGCACCTCTCGGAAGTGGTCGAGCAGTTGCGCGGTGGCTACCTGCCGACCCCGGATATCGCGGTTATCGAGGCAGTGTGCATCACTGAGCAGGGGCATATCGTGCCCACCTCGTCGGTGGGCAACTCGGCCAGCCTGGCACTGGCCGCCAAGCAGGTCATCGTTGAACTCAACCTGGCGAGCAGTCCTCATTTTGAAGGGCTGCATGACATCTACCAACCCCAGAACCGTCCACACCGTGGCGCGATTCCTGTTCTCCAGTCAAACAGCCGCATTGGCAGCCATGCCATCGAGATCGACCCGTCACGCATCGCCGCCATCGTTATCAGCAACACAGCTGAGGCGGCCGTTCCCATGTTGCCGCCTGACAACGACACTCAGGCCATTGCCAATCATCTGGTTCGGTTTTTCGAGAATGAGGTGGAAATGGGGCGCCTGCCGAGAAACCTGGCGCCGCTGCAAGTGGGGGTGGGTTCCATCGCCAACGCAGTGATGTGCGGCTTGATCGACGCCCCGTTCAACGACCTGGTTCAGTATTCCGAGGTATTGCAGGATTCCACCTTTGACCTGTTGGATGCCGGCAAGCTGAAATTTGCCTCGGGGTGCTCCATTACCCTTTCCAGTGCCTGTGGCGAGCGGGTCTTCAAGAACCTGGGGCAATACGCCGAGCGCCTGGTCTTGCGCCCACAGGAAATCTCCAACCACCCGGAGGTCATCCGGCGTCTAGGGATCATTGCCATCAACACCGCGCTGGAGTTTGACCTGTATGGCAACGTCAACTCCACCCATGTCGGCGGTACACACATGATGAACGGCATTGGCGGCTCGGGGGATTTTGCCCGCAACGCCCACTTGTCGATATTCGTGACTAAATCAATTGCCAAGGACGGGAAAATCTCTCGCGTAGTGCCCATGGTCAGCCACGTCGACCACACAGAGCATGACATCGACATTCTGGTAACCGAACAAGGACTGGCTGACTTGCGGGGGCTTGCGCCTCGGGAACGAGCCAGAATCATCATCGATCACTGTGTGCACCCGGACTACCAGGAGGCACTCAACGATTACTTCACCGCCGCTTGCCGCTTGGGCGGGCATACTCCTCACGATCTCAACCAGGCGTTGAGCTGGCATATCCGCTTGAACGAAACCGGCAGCATGCAAGCGGTCCGATAGTGAGCCTGTACCTCGAACAACCACCTGCTCAAGGTCCTCGTGGGCCCTGAGCGAGTGGTTTTCGAACATAGTCTGAATCAGTTGGTCGGCTCCCAAGTGCGCATCGCCAGGTTGCGCACTTCGTCGGTCACTACGGAAAATCCATGTCGCTGCTCGCCGCGCGTGTCATCGGGTGGACAGGCACTGGCGCCTTCCACACAACACGAACCGACCGTGGC